>Ga0065701_1001784_pt1 | contig 25264 bp, 20 predicted proteins | sample Biomet1_FD_59088 | JGI IMG/M metagenome (GOLD analysis project Ga0065701, IMG submission 59088) | Microbial communities from bioreactor (seeded with anoxic lake sediment) at LBNL, California, USA - Biofuel metagenome 1 version 3... | ecosystem: Engineered > Bioreactor > Anaerobic > Unclassified ...
ACCACCGAAAGGTCTTTATGCTTAAAGCGTATCTGTATGATTCTTGTGAATGGTGGATAAGAAAATTGCTTTCGCATCTGCATTTCACGGTTGAAAAAGTTCCTGAAATCATTTGCAATAACTTCACGGATAACCACCTGCTCGGGATCAGAGGTCTGAATAACCACCTGCCCGCGTTCTCCTCTGCGTCCAGCCCTGCCACTTACCTGCGCCATAAGTTGAAAAGACCGTTCATAAGCCCTGAAATCAGGAAAATTCAGCATCTGGTCGGCATTCAAAATGCCAACCACCCGGACATGGTCAAAATCGAGCCCTTTGGTCACCATTTGCGTGCCAATCAGAATATCCGTCTTATGCGATTCAAAATCATGGATGATATGCTCATAAGAGCTTCTGCTCCGGGTAGTGTCGGTATCCATCCTGGCTATCCTTGCTCCGGGGAAAAAAGCCTTTACCTCCTCTTCGATCTGCTCCGTACCAAAACCATGCGTAGAAAGAGATGAAGATCCACAGGAAGGACACACCTGGGGCACTTCATGTTCAAATCCACAATAATGACAAGTCAGTTTATTGTGGTATTTATGAAGGGTCAGCGAAACATCGCAACGCTCACATTTAGGTACCCAGCCACAAGTTTTGCATTCAATGAGAGGTGCATATCCTCTTCGGTTCTGAAAAAGAATGACCTGCTCTCCCGACCGGAGTGCCTGCTCCATTTTTTCGACAAGAAAGGGGGAAAACAAAGTCTTCATGATCTTTTTTCGCCTAAGTTCCTTGGTATTGACGGCTATAATCTCAGGCATGGCCATCTCAAAATGACGGGTGAAAAGCTCAACAAGCCCGTATCTGCCATTTTCGCAATTGTAATAGGTCTCCAGGCTGGGGGTCGCCGTTCCGAGCAAAGTTTTGGCATTATGCATGGAAGCCAGTACCATAGCCGCATTGCGGGCATGATACCTCGGAGCAGGATCCTGCTGTTTGAAGCTCCCCTCATGTTCCTCATCCACGATGATCAGGCCAAGATTGCGGAAAGGCAGAAAAATGGAGGACCTCACCCCAAGCACTACCTGATAGTCTTCGCCCCTGACCATTTTGTTCCAGATTTCAACACGCTCGGCATCGGGGAACTTGGAATGGTAAACTCCGAGTCTGCTTCCAAACACACGTCTTAAGCGGTCGGATAGCTGAGTGGTCAAAGCTATTTCGGGCACCAAATAGAGTACCTGTTTGCCGGAACGAATACATTCTTCCATCAAATGGATGTATATTTCCGTCTTGCCGGAAGAGGTCAGGCCATGCAACAGACAAACGGCATGTTCCTGAAAACAAGTCCGAAGGGACGACAACGCTTCCTCTTGTTTTTCGCTCAAGGATGAAAGTCCGGATTCAGCCTCTTCCGATTTGGAAAGCCTGTCCACCTCTTTGTCGTATATCTCAAGTATATTTTTCTTACAGAGCGCATGCAGGATAGCAGAGGAAGCTCCGGCACGTTTCAACAGCTCTTTTCTATCCACTTCCAAGGGGTCTTTTTCTCGGAAAAAAGCAGAAAGTTCCAAATAGGCCATCAGGATTTCCACTTGTTTTTTGGCTCTCGAAGCCTCATCCATCACTTGCTTCAATTTTTCCCTATCCTTAAAATAGGTCTCTGTCAAACGCACACAAGCTATGGTCTTTGGTTTGTAGGAGGTCCGCAATCCTTCCGAAACAACAAGTGCTCCCATCTCCATCAAATGGTTGACTACAGGCAAAACATTGACAATGCCGCTGGTTTTGCTCAATTCCAGCAAAGAAACCGCTTTTCCAGGAACAAGAACATCAAGGATCCTTGATTCGCGTTCTTTCAAAGAGCTGCCTGCCTCAAAATCATCAGACAAAGAAACCAGTGTTTCGCTCTCCAGTTTGAGACCCGAAGGCAAAGCTGCTTTCATCACTTCACCAAAAGAGCACATGTAGTAAGAAGAAATCCAGCGCCAGAATTCAAGCTGGGGACCTACCAAAATGGGTGTTTCGTCCAGAAGGGAATAAACCGGTTTGGTCTTGTATTCCAAAGTCTTTTCCCGGTGAACATCCAGCACAATGCCGGTGTAAAGCTTACGGGTGCCCAAAGGCACAATAACCCTGCATCCAACCTGGATAGTAGAGGCCAGCTCCTCAGGAACAAAATAAGTGTAGGTTTGAGATAAGGGGAGCGGTAGTACAACGTCCACAAACAGCATTTCCGGGCTCATTACAGTTCCAAATTGGCCCAGATGGGATAATGATCGGAATAGTTCACCTTATCCACCTTAACCTGTGTGGATCTGATATTGGGGGAATGCATGATGAAATCAATACGAAAAAGGAAAAGGTTTTCATGGAAAGTGTTGCCCCAACCTTTCCCGTTTTCAACCCAAGCATCCTTCAGCCCTTTTCGGACAGTCCGATAAGAATAAGAGCCGGGCACATCGTTGAAATCACCGCAAAGAATGATCCGATAAGGAGATTCTCCAATCACCTTGGAAACAGAATCGGCCTGGTTGGCCCTTACAAAAGAAGCATTCCCAACTTTGCTGCTCAAAACCTCGGCCACTTCTGTCAATGCTTCGGATTCTTTCTTAGTCAGTAAATCGGTATACTTGTTTTTCTCGTCGCTGTTCAGTTTATTGGATTCCAAATGATTGTTAATGACCCTGATGGTATCCTCACCAATTTTCAAATCATAGTAAAAGGAGGAATTCGATTTGGTTTCATACCGGATCCTTTTGAAACGAATGGCCGGATACTTGGACAGAAGCACCACGGAATAGCGGTTTTCATCCTTACCCGAATAAATGTAGGGATAAGCCCTCAAAGCTTTCCTTCCATCAGCACTGTGCACCGTCTCGTTCACAAAAACAGGCCCGGCCTCCTGCAGGCATACAATGTCGGCATCCGATTTCCGGATATATTCCAGGATGGGATGTACCGCACCCGGATCCTTTTCCGTCTTATGCGAGAAATACATTACATTGTATGACAAAACCTTAAAAGGTCTTTCAATCTGCTTTTCCACCTTGAAGTTTACAGGAAACCATGCCCTGTAAGAACTGTTGGTGATGCCGGCACCAACCAGGGATATCAGAATCCAGAATTTCTGGCGGAACAGCCAGTAAAAAATAAAGAAGATATTAACCAGAGCCATTACCGGGAACCCATATCCCAGAAAGGTTGCCAAAATGGAATATTCAGGCTTTATTTTATAAGCAAAGCCACAAATGGTCAAAAGAATCACAACCCCGACATTGATGGTCAGGATAAACGAATGAAGAAATTTGATAAATGCATTCATTTTGATCCAATTATTCAGTTCGGCTTTTAGATCTCATTACTTCCTGCTGAAATCAAAAAGTTTTTTCTTTTCTACTCTCGGAGAGGCTTTCGTATCCGGACTTTTTGATCTTGTCCAGAATTTCATCCATTTGTGCAGATTCCTGGGCTTTTTTGTCCCGATATTCCTGATCAACATTCGCTGTTCTGTTGGCCTTTTCATGTTTTGGACGCTGATAGGTCACTTTCATCTTTCCGCGCCTGGGGAACAAATTGACAAACCAATCCAACAACGGATTCACCCAAGAGGTCAGATCAACGCCCCTTCTAAGACAATATCCAAAGGTCAGGCCGGTCAGGGCGCCGCCCAAATGGGCAAGGCTACCACCGGCGTTGTCACCGTTCAGACTAAGCACATCCATGACCACCATAATGATGGCCAGATATTTGAGTTTCAAAGAGCCAAGAAGAAAAAGCTGAATCGGTTCGTCCGGACGGTAAAAGGCAACCGCAATGCCAAGAGCCAAGACAGAGGCCGAAGCACCCAGCAGATAGATTGTCGTTTGAAGACCATCCTGGAGAGGCAGTAAATTATTGAAAAGAGCAAAGAAAATTCCGCCAAACAAGCCGCCCAGAATGTACAAGCCGCCCAATTGCCTGGCATTAAACCACCTTAGAAACATGCTGCCAAAAAAATAGAGCCAGAGCATGTTAAAAAGAATATGCATCAGATCCAGATGGACAAACATATAGGTAAAGGCGGTCCAGGGAACAGCCAGTATGGAAACCCAGTCGGAAGGCATTTCCAGCAAGTGCATAAGCACATCCCCATCAACATGGAAGATGCTGAAAAAAAGCAGGGTGAGACGCAGCACCAAAAAGACGCCGACATTAATATAAATCAGCCTCATGACAATCGTTCCCTGCCTGAATGTCCGGAGCAGACTATCCCAAAAAGAAGCCATTGCCTATTCCTTTCTTTTTCCAGTAACGAATTAAAAAATAGCCGAAAAGCATACCCCCAAGATGAGCGAAATGAGCTACATTGTCGCCGGAGAAGTTGGATACACCGGCAAAAAGCTCAATCAGCCCATAACCCATCACCATATATTTGGCCTTGATGGGTATTGGGATAAACATCAGGTAAAGCGGAGCATTGGGAAACAACATACCGAAGCCAAGCAGGATACCGAATACGGAACCCGAAGCTCCCACCGTAAGCATGCTGTTAAGGATCATCTCCTTGGCCTGGTACAATGATTCAGCCGAATAATGCACGCCTTGCTGTATGTTGAGATATTGCGACAGAACCGAAGTGTCGCCTGTGACATTGTAATTGTCAATAGCATCCAGAAAAGGCTTCATGTCGACAAACCAGGTGAGTTCCTGTATGATGGCGGCACCGATACCGGTCACCATATAAAACAGCAGAAACCTCCTGGGACCCCAGACTTGTTCCAGTATGCGTCCAAACATGTAGACACCAAACATGTTGAAAAAAACATGTCCAATATTGTAGGGATCGTGCATGAACATATAGGTGATCAGTTGACTCAGCATAAAATGGTCTGAACCTATATAATGCAATCCCAAAACAGACTGAATGTCAATACCGACTTTGGGAAGGACAGCCGAAGCCAGCCAAAGCAAAGCGTTGATGATGATGAGATTTTTTGTCACCACAGGAACAGAAGACATAAAACCTGAAGAAGATCGGAAATTGCTCATAATTTTGATAAGGTAATGGTTTATAAATAAGCCATAAAAGGATTTTATTAAAAACAAAAGTACAAAAAAGCAGGCTTATTGGCTATCACTTGGCTGTTTTTAATAAAAAATGTGCTTTCTCTTGTTTTTTTTTTCATTTTCTCTTGGAATACTGAAATTTAAGCATACTTTTGCTTCATTGATTTGCCTTATAAACCCCTTTTGTTTAACTTTTATATACCATTTTTTACTATGAACAAAGCACAACTTATCAGCGCCATGGCCGAAAAATCCGGCTTGAGCAAAGTAGATTCGAAAAAAGCCCTTGATTCATTTTTGGGTAGTGTTGCTGAAACATTGAAAGCAGGCGACAAAATTGCTTTAGTAGGATTCGGAACCTTCTCAGTAGTACAAAAAGCAGCTCGCACCGGTATTAATCCTGCAACCAAGAAGCCAATCCAGATTGCAGCCAAGAAAGTTGTTAAATTTAAAGCTGGTGCTGAATTGGCCGCCGAAATTTAAGCTATTACCACTTTCCAAGACATTGAAGAGGGTTCCTAAAGGAGGATGCCCTCTTTTTTTATGCCCAAAAGCCGTTTGCAGCATTAGCGAATTTGCGTTAACTTTGCGTTTTCTAACAATTCATGAGCAAAATGACCATCAACCAACTACTTGAGAAAAACGTAATCAAGGCCATCGAAGCCCTTTACGGACAAAACGTCGAGACTTCACTGATTCAACTGCAGCCGACCAAAAAAGAATTTGAAGGAGATCTCACCATCGTGGTCTTCCCTTTCTTGCGCCTATCAAAGAAAAAGCCCGAAGATACAGCACAAGACCTGGGACAGTGGTTGATGGAAAACACGCCGGAACTAAGTTCTTTTAACGTCATCAAGGGCTTCCTGAATCTGGTCGTATCTCCCACCTATTGGCTGCAAGCTTTGGGAAAAGCTTTTGCAGAAGAACAGTTCGGTATCAAAAAAGCAGGCGATAATGCACCCCTGGTAATGGTTGAATATTCTTCCCCCAACACCAACAAACCGCTGCATCTTGGGCACATTCGCAACAACCTGTTGGGATCCAGTCTCTGCAAAATCCTTGAGGCCAACGGGAATAAGGTTGTCAAGACCAACATCGTCAACGACAGGGGCATCCACATCTGTAAATCCATGCTGGCCTGGCAAAAATGGGGCAACGGCGAGACACCGGCCTCCTCGGGTAAAAAGGGCGACCATCTGGTAGGCGACTATTACGTGGCCTTTGACAAACATTACAAACAGGAGCTGGCAGAACTGCAGGAGAAAGGCATGACCAAAGAAGAAGCCGAAGCCGCATCTCCACTTATGAATGAAGCCCGCGAAATGCTCCAGAAATGGGAAGCCGGCGACCGGAATGTACGTCAGCTCTGGGAAACCATGAACAGCTGGGTCTTTGCCGGTTTCGACGAAACCTACAAAAAGCTCGGAGTGGATTTCGACAAAATCTATTACGAATCACAGACCTACCTGCTGGGTAAGGATAAAGTGCTTGAAGGCCTTGATAAAGGCCTGTTCTACCGTCAGGACGACGGTTCCGTATGGGCAGACCTCACGGCCGATGGCCTTGACCAAAAAGTTTTGCTCAGAAGCGACGGCACCTCCGTGTACATGACACAGGACATCGGCACCGCCAATCTGCGTTTCAACGAATTTCCCATCGATAAAATGGTCTATGTCGTAGGTAACGAACAAAACTACCACTTTCAGGTACTTTCCATTCTGCTTGATAAGCTCGGATTTGCCTGGGGTAAAGGCCTGGTACACTTTTCCTACGGCATGGTTGAACTGCCGGAAGGCAAGATGAAATCCAGGGAAGGAACCGTCGTTGACGCTGACGACCTGGTAGAAGAAATGGTAAGCACAGCCAGGGAAACATCCCGCGAACTAGGCAAACTGGACGGCCTTTCAGAAGAGCAGTCGGAAGCCATTGCCAGCATGGTGGGTCTGGGAGCCTTGAAATATTTCATCCTGAAAGTGGATCCCAAAAAGAACATGACCTTCAATCCGAAAGAATCCATCGATTTCAATGGGAACACAGGCCCTTTCATCCAGTACACTCACGCCCGTATCCAGTCCATTCTGCGCAAAGCCGACGAGGCCGGTTTCGACTACTCCGGCGAATTGGATGCAAACGTGGTACTCTCTGAAAAGGAACTGTACCTTATTCGCCTCATCACCAATTTTCCGGGGGTTGTTGCCGACGCAGCCGAGGGTTTCAGCCCTGCACTCATCGCCAATTACATGTACGACCTGGCCAAGGAATACAACCAATTCTACCACGACTATTCCATCCTGAAGGAAGAAAACGAAGCGCTCCGCTCTTTCAGGATCACACTTTCCGCCACCACAGGAAAAGTCATTCGGACAGGCATGAATCTGCTGGGTATTGACGTTCCCGACAGAATGTAACAATCAGGAACTCCATAGAACAGAGGCTGTATCAGACATCATCGGGTACAGCCTTTTCTTTTTTTACAAATCAAGGATCTTCTTTTTAATTTTTAACACCATCCCAACACCGTGAATGCTATAAATCCTTACATTTGAGAAACAGAAAAAGCTTATCCTATGAAAATCACATTCCACGGTGCCACACAGACCGTTACCGGATCCAAGCACCTCATCACATTGAACAATGGTAAAAAAATTCTGCTTGACTGCGGGATGTACCAGGGTATGGGTAAAGAAACACAGGTGTTGAATTCCGATTTCGGCTTCAGGCCCGATGAAATAGATTATCTGATCCTTTCGCATGCGCACATAGACCATACGGGACTTATCCCAAAACTCGTCAAGGACGGATTTCACGGACGCATTCTGGGCTCAAAGGCCACTCTCGACCTAACCGATGTCCTGCTCAAGGATTCAGCCTTCATCCAACAGAATGATGTGAAATTCCTGAACAAAAGAAGGCTGGTCCAAGGCCGGGAGTTCATCGAACCGCTTTACAGCATTGAGGATGCAGAAGATGCCGTCCTGCTTTTTGAGCCCGTGCCCTACGAAACACCTTACGTCATAGACGAAGACATCGAACTACAGCTCTTTGAAAACGGTCACATNCTTGGGGCCTGCACCATCTTTCTCACCATCAAGGAGAACAAGAAAAGCACCAGAATTGCTTTCAGCGGGGATGTGGGACGATATGGCGACCCTATCCTCAAATCGCCCTCCGTTTTACCCCAGGTAGACTACATGATCATTGAGTCCACTTATGGAAACCGATTGCACGGCAAAATAGAAGAAACTTCGGAAACTCTTCGGGACATCATCATAGAAACCTGCATCGGCAAACGGGGCAAGCTCATCATTCCGGCATTCAGCGTAGGCCGCACCCAGGAGCTGCTCTACACCCTCAATGAGATGGAACTCGATTACAGGCTTCCCGAAGTCAAGTACTACGTAGACAGCCCGCTGTCAACTGCCGTAACCCAGATTGTCAAGCAACACCCCGAATGTTTCAACCGTTCCGTCCAGAAAATCATGAAATGGGACAAAGACCCTTTCCAGTTCAGAGGGTTGCATTACATCGAGGACAAACGGGAATCACAGGCCCTGAATAGCTCAGACGAACCCTGCGTCATCATTTCAGCCTCAGGCATGGCAGAAGCCGGCCGCGTCAAGCACCACATTGCCAACAATATATCCAAATCCAGCACCACCATCCTGATGGTTGGCTATTGCGAAAAGAACTCTTTGGGCGCACGCCTCAAAGAGGAGCCTTCGGAGGTAACCATTTTCGGTGAACAATTCCGTGTAAGAGCCGACATCCGAAGCATCGAATCTATGTCTGCTCATGCCGACTACCGCGACCTTTGCCAATATCTGTCCAGTCAGGAACCCGATGAAATCAAAAAGGTATTCATTGTACATGGTGAACCGGAATCACAGGAGGCGTTCCGCGACCGTCTGTACAAAAAAGGCTTTCTGGATGTGGAAATTCCTTCGGCACACGAAACCTACAACCTTGATTGACGCGTTTTAACTTTCTTTTTGAGAAAGGGCTTAAACCTTTTACAGAAAAAGCATTCTAATTCACTCAGAATGCTTTTTTATTTGCACAAAATCAAATTAAATGAATCTCAGATTTTTACTAACATTCGTTGTATCCTTCTGCATCGGAAGCCAGATTCTTCAGGCAGAAACGAACAACACCGCCACTGTCAGCGGCAATCTTTTTGACAGCCAGACCAAAGAAGCGGTGGAACTTGTCAATGTGACCCTTTACAAAAACGAGTCCACAAAACCCTATCAAGTCAAAGTGACCAAAGAAGACGGAAGTTTCTCCTTTACCGGTGTGACACCAGGCATCTACAGACTTGAAACCAAGCTCCTCGGTTATGCCTCCTACCAACAAAAGGTAGACGTAAGTACAGGAAGTGAAAAAATACTTGGAAAAATATTTCTGAAAACAGATTCCAAGCTCCTCAAATCGGTTGAAGTCACCGGCATTCGGTCCAACATGAAAATGGAAATTGACAAGAAAACCTATTCTGTAGACCAAAGCATAGCAGCAGCCGGAGCCAGTGCCAGCGATATTCTCAAGGATATCCCTTCTGTGGCAGTTGATGCAGAAGGCACCATATCCTTGCGCAACAGTGAAAGTGTCACCGTCTGGATCAACGGAAAACCCTCAGGGCTAACCTCCGACAACAGAGGCCAGGTTTTGGAACAAATGCCTGCCGAAAACATAGACCGTATCGAAGTAGTCACCAACCCTTCCGCTAAATTCAGCCCAGAAGGTTCGGCCGGTATTATCAACATCATCCTTAAAAAGGAGAGAAAATCCGGATACTACGGCAGCCTTAATGCAGGANTAAGTTCTCCATGGGGCCANAACTTCGGAGCCAACATCAATTANAGCAGCACCAAGCTCGACGCCTATGCCAATATCGGATACAGNAACGATGAGCACGTGGGAGACGGCATCAACAAACGCCAAACCTACAAGACAGACAACCTAACCGGTATCATCGACACCAGTTACCTGAACACCGAATCCAACCGTACCAACGGAGGAAACGGTCTTTTTACGAGAGCAGGCATTGATTACCATCTCAATAAAAAACATACCATCAGTTTGTCAGGATTTGCCATGGACGGAAGCCACAACTCCGACAGCAAAATTGCCTACAACTATCTGAACAATGACGGGGACCTGACCAGACAAAGCATCAGAAATTCTGTGAGCGATGCCACACACAACAATTATGAAATAACCATGGACTACCAATGGGAAATTTCCAAGGATGAAAACCTACAGGCCAGCATTTCTCGTGGAAACAGAAGCGACGACGATAGCAACAGCTACAGCCAGACCGACTACAATACAAGCCACGTTGCCACTGGTAGCAGCTACCAAAAGCAAGACGGTCCTTCTTCCAGCAAAGATTGGGAAATGAAGGTTGATTATTCCAAGAAATTTTCGGAACGTTGGAAAGTGGAAGCCGGGATGGAAAGCGAAATAGAAAACAAATACAGCGAAAACAACATTTATAACGGGATTCCCTCCGGAAACGGATATACTCTACCGACCATTCCCGACTTCTCAAACGGATTCGATTACGACGAGCAAATACACGCCGTATACAGTACACTGACAGGCAAACTGGGGCCGAAGTTCGGCTATCAGGTAGGGCTTCGCGGAGAGGAAACCATCGTCTCTTTTGTCTCCACAAACGGCACCGAAAGCACTAAGATCGACAAGGATTATTTTAAAATTTTCCCAACCATCTTCTTGAACTACAACCTTTCAGAAGGGAATGATATCCAGCTCAATTACAGCAAACGCATCAATCGCCCGCGCGGACGTTTTATTAACCCGTTCATCGATATATCAGATTCCACCAACATCCGGACAGGGAACCCGGATCTGAATCCCGAATATGCACATGCTTTCGAACTGAACTACATGAAAACCTGGAAGAGCCATATGCTTTCCACTTCTTTATACCATCGCATCACCAACGATGTCATACAGGATATCCGCTACCTGGACGACAATGGAGTGATGTACCAGAAACCATCCAATGTCACCAACTCCACCAACTCAGGATTTGAATTTGTGGCAAAAGACAGACTTTGCAAAATATTGGAAACGACCACGACGCTCAACCTTTATTACAGCACCATGGATGCTTTCACTTACAACAACCTGAATTACGAAGGCACAAACGGATTTTCCTGGAATGCCAGACTAAACGGAAATCTAATGCTTCCCAAAGGCATCACCGGGCAGATCTCCGGATTCTATTCAGCACCAAGGATCATCGCTCAGGGCGAAATGAAAAGCAGTTATTCCCTGGATTTCGGACTGCGTAAAAGCTTCATGGACGGCAAGCTCCAGCTTTCCATGAACGCCAGAAACCTGCTTGACTCTTTCAAAATGGAAAGTTCCACCTGGGGTCAGGGTTTTCATCAGGAAAGTTCCAACCATTTTTTCGGAAGGGATTTCAGGTTCAACGTGACCTGGAATTTCGGAAATCTCAAACCTAAGCATAAACCGGGAAAAGAAAACAACAACAGCGAAAACTCCATGGATACGGGCGGAGAATACTAAAAGACATCCAAAATATCAAAAAGCTTTCAGAAATCCTCTGAAAGCTTTTTTTATGCAATAAAAATTCATTTTTTCGTATATTAATGCAACAAAAAGCCGTTTTTTTCTTATTTTATTGCATTTTATCAATATTTTTTGTTCCTTTGCGCCCAGAATTATTACTCCTACCTGTTTTATCAAAAAAATTATGGCAGATACAGCAAAAGTGACATCATTAGAAAAAGTAGTCATTCGCTTTTCAGGCGATTCGGGAGACGGAATGCAGCTCACCGGAAGCCTCTTTTCAAACCTCTCGGCCATCTCTGGTAACGAAATCTCAACCTTCCCGGACTATCCGGCTGAAATTCGGGCCCCACAGGGTTCACTCGGCGGTGTTTCCGGTTATCAGGTTCACGTCGGTGCTAAAAAGATTTACACCCCCGGTGACCTTGCGGATGTATTGATTGCTATGAACCCAGCGGCACTAAAGGTCAATAAGAAACACATCAAGTCTAACGCCATCATCATCATCGATGAAGATTCTTTTGATGAAACAGGTTTGACAAAAGCCAAATATAAAACAGACGATCCCATCAAGGAACTGGGACTGGAAGGAGCACAAATCATCAGTGCCCCCATTACTTCCATGGTCAAGGCTAGCCTTGCCGAAAGCGAGATGGATAACAAGAGCATCCTCCGTTGCAAAAACATGTTCGCACTCGGACTTCTGTGCTGGTTATTCAATACGCCTGTAGACAATGCCATGCACTTGCTGGAAAATAAATTCAAGAAAAAGCCATTCATCCTCAAGGCCAACCTGAAAGTCCTGGTAGACGGTTACAACTACGGCAACAATACACATGCCAGCGTTTCCACCTACCACATCGACGCAACAGACATGCCCAAAGGAACTTATACCGATGTTAAAGGAAACCAGGCAACCGCATGGGGACTCATCGCAGCTTCGGAAAAATCGGGACTTCCTTTGTTTTTGGGTAGTTACCCCATCACTCCGGCCACTGAAATCCTTCACGAGCTGTCCGCCCGCAAGGAACTGGGCGTAAAGACCGTCCAGGCAGAAGACGAAATTGCAGGCGTTTGTACCGCCATCGGAGCAAGCTTTGCCGGAAACCTGGCCGCCACTTCTACCTCAGGCCCCGGCATCGCCCTGAAAAGCGAAGCCATCAATTTGGCCGTCATGGCGGAGTTGCCTCTGGTGATCATCGACGTTCAACGTGGCGGACCTTCTACAGGCCTTCCCACCAAGACGGAACAAACCGACCTGCTCCAGGCACTTTACGGACGTAACGGCGAGAGCCCCATCGTCGTACTGGCAGCAAGTACGCCAGCCAACTGCTTTGACTATGCATTCACGGCAGCCAAACTCGCCGTTGAACATATGACTCCCGTTATTCTGCTCACCGATGCCTTCATTGCCAATGGCTCTTCCGCATGGAAAATTCCCAGCATGAGCGAATACCCGGTCATCATTCCACCCTTTGTACATGCAGACATGCAGTCCTACTGGAAACCATATTTCAGAAACCCGGAAAACGGTTCACGCTACTGGGCCATACCCGGAATGGAAGGTTTCGCACACCGTGTTGGCGGTCTTGAGAAGGACAACACGACCGGTGCCATTTCCACTGAACCCAAAAACCATCAGTTAATGACCAACCTGCGTCAGGCCAAGATAGACAACATCGCCAACGTGATACCGGAACTCGAAGTTCAGGGTGACAAAGATGCCGATTTGCTGGTTGTAGGCTGGGGAGGCACGTTCGGTCACCTATATTCAGCCGTTGATGAAATGAATGCTCAAGGACACAAGGTTGCCCTTGCTCACTTCAACTACATTAGCCCTCTTCCAAAGAATACAGCAGAAGTGCTTGCAAAATACAAGAAAGTCGTTGTCTGCGAACTCAACAGCGGCCAGCTTGCAGGATACCTCCGCTCTAAAGTAGCAGGTATCAACCCAACACAATACAACAAAATTGAGGGCCAGCCATTTATGGTAAACGAACTGGTAGATCATTTCAAAACTCTTTTAGAAGCTTAATCAAGATGGAAACAACAAACTATACCGCCCAAAATTTTAAGAGCGACCAGGAAGTCCGTTGGTGCCCGGGCTGCGGCGATCATGCCATTTTAAACAGCATCCAGAAAGCCATGGCCGAACTTGGAGTCTCTCCCGACAACACCGCCGTCATCTCCGGAATTGGCTGTTCCAGCCGTTTCCCCTATTACGTCAACACCTACGGCATGCACACCATCCACGGACGTGCAGCAGCCATCGCAACAGGTGTCAAGACTGCCAACCCTGACCTGACCGTCTGGCAGGTGACCGGCGACGGAGACTGTCTGGCCATCGGAGGAAACCATTTTATCCATGCACTTCGCAGAAACATCGACCTGAACATTGTACTTTTCAACAATGAGATCTACGGTCTGACCAAAGGCCAGTACTCACCGACCTCCAGACGCGGATTTGTTTCAAAGTCTTCTCCATACGGAACAGTGGAAGACCCGTTCCGTCCTGCCGAACTCACCTTCGGTGCCCGTGGAAACTTCTTTGCAAGAACCATTGATGTAGACCTCAAAACCACTCAGGAAGTTCTGATCCAGGCAGCAAAACATAAAGGGGCCTCTGTTGTTGAAGCGCTCGTAAACTGCGTCATTTTCAACAATGGCACCCATAAAACCATCACCGATAAGGATGTTCGTGCAGACCGTACCATTGTCCTGAAACACGGAGAACCGATGATTTATGGCAAAGACCGCGACAAAGGTCTTGTTATAGACGGTTTCAACCTAAAATCGGTAACCATTGGAGAAAACGGCATCACCGAAAAGGATATCCTGATTCACGACGCCAAATGTCAGGACCGCACCCTGCACTTCAAGCTGGGCACAATGGGGGGAGACCTTCCCGTTGCACTGGGCGTGATCAGGGATGTCGAAGCCCCCACCTACGAAGAGGCTGTAGCGGAACAGATCCGGGAAGTGCAGCAGAAAATGCCGGCACGCAAACTGGAAGACTTCCTCCACACACTTGAAACATGGGAAATAAAATAAAAGAATAGTTTTTTAGCCAAAACTAATAAGGAAATAAGGGTGCAATGATATTCATTGTGCCCTTATTTTATGGCTTTACGCATCTTTCCTCTCTGCAGTTTTTTTGTCAAGCCGGCAAGGATCATACTCAGATTACCTTTTCTGTTATCCCAATTTTAAATCAGTCCGATTATTCCAATTATTCTGTATAAATTTTCATTAATATTTGATTTTTTTTGTTTCTTTTGCATAAAATAACATTCGCATTTTATCCAAAAAAATATTTTAATCCTTTAAACTTACACTTTATGAAAAAAATCGTGTTAGCCTTATGCTTATTGGCCGCCGTTTCCACACAAGCTCAGAATCTTCAGTTTCACTATGATTTTGGGAAGGACAGAAAGTACGTAACAACAACTCTTGAAATGTTCAAGGCTGATAAATGGGGTAGCTCATTCTTCTTTGTTGATTACGATCATGACCAAACAGGTTCACACTCGCCTTCAGGATCTTACATGGAAATCACCCGTAGTCTGAACTTCTGGGGCGGACCTTTAAGCGCCCATGTTGAATACGACGGTGGTCTTGGCTATAACGGTGATACGAATTTCGGTTACGGCATCAATAGTGCCTGGCTGTTCGGTGCCGACTATTTCATGCACAGCAAGGACTTCTCCAGAACCCTGACATTGCAGGCCATGTTCAAGAATATCAGAGGAAAGAACAATACGGCACAATTAACAGCCGTATGGGGCACACAGTGGTTCAACAAGAAATTCACCTTCAGCGGTTTCGCCGATTTGTGGTGGGAAAAGAACACCTACGAATACCTGACCGATGAAATCCATCCTGTGTTCCTGACCGAACCGCAACTTTGGTACAATTTCACGGAACACATGTCTGCCGGTTCCGAAATTGAGCTTTCAACCAATTTTGCCGGAAACGAAGGCTTCATGGTCAATCCAACCCTGGCCGTCAAATGGAATTTCTAATATCATATATCCCACACATCATTTATACCAAGTACTATGTTTGAAAAATATTTTCAACTGAAGGAAAACGGAACCACGATGAGAACCGAAATTCTCGCCGGTATCACCACCTTCCTGACCATGGCCTACATTCTGGCCGTCAATCCGAACATCCTGGCCGCTACCGGAATGGATAAAGGCGCCTTATTTACTGCTACAGCTGTTGCCTCTATCGTGGGTACGCTGGCTATGTCCCTGCTGGCCAAGCTGCCGTTTGCCCAGGCTCCAGGTATGGGCATGAACGCATTCTTTGCTTTCACCGTATGTCTGGCTATGGGTTACTCCTGGCAATTTGCTCTCACCGCCATCTTGTGCGAAGGTTTGATCTTCCTTGTTATGAACATTTTCAATGTCCGTGCCGCCATTGTAGACGCCATACCAAGTACACTGAAAAACGCTATTAGCGTAGGTATCGGCCTTTTTATCGCATTTATCGGCTTGCAGAGTGCCGGTATTGTTGTCAATGACGATGCCACTTTGCTGAAAATTGGCGATATCACCACTGGTACAGCCCTTTTGGCCCTCATCGGCCTGGTCATAACCTCTGTCCTTTTGATCAAAAAAGTAAAAGGATCGTTGTTACTGGGTATCATCATCACTGCCATCGTGGGTATCCCTATGGGTATCACCCAATTTACGGGTTTTATGGATACCCCTCCCAGCCCCGCTCCTTTATTTTTCAAGTTTGACTTTTCTCAAATCTTCACCTGGGACATGCTCATCGTTGTTTTCACCTTCCTGTTTGTGGATGTGTTCGACACCGTGGGAACCCTTATCGGTGTTTGCTCCAAAGCCAACATGCTGGACGAAAACGGACAGATCCCCAATGTGAAAAAAGCATTCTACGCCGATGCTATCGGAACCTTATCTGGTGCAGTATTCGGAACCAGTGCCGTTACCACTTACGTTGAAAGTGCTTCCGGTGTTTCCGAAGGTGGCCGTACAGGTATGACATCTCTGGTCACAGCAGGTTGCTTTGCCCTTGCATTGCTCTTTGCTCCGATTTTTCTTTCCATCCCTGCTGCAGCAACCGCTCCAATCCTGATTCTGGTTGGTTTGATGATGTTTGATCCAATTAAAGACATTGATCTGGAAGATTTCTCAGAATCCATTCCAGCTTTTGTCTGCATCATTGCCATGCCTTTAATGTACAGTATCGCCCAGGGTATCTCTTTGGGACTGCTTGCCTACGTGCTTATGAATATGATCAGCGGAAAATTCAAGAAAGTGTCCATCGCCATGTACATCCTGTCCATTCTTTTTGTGTTGAATTACATATTCATTAACTAAGAATAGCCAGGACCATCCTATAAAAAAGCGGGCAACCCTAGGGCTGCCCGCTTTTTTTGTCGATACCAATGGTCAGGACAAAAAGAAAGGGACGGCCCAATGAGCTGTCCCTTATATCTTGAGGAATCGTCCGATCAGATTTTTTCTCCGTACGCCAAATCACCAGCATCGCCCAACCCAGGTACGATGTAAGAATGGCTGTTCAATTCCGGGTCAACAGCAGCACACCACAACGTCGTGTTTTCAGGAAAACAAGTCTTCACATAATCAACCCCCTGCTGACTGGCAATGACAGTGGCAATATGAACCTTGGCAGGAGTGCCTTTGGTCAGCAAAGCCCCATAAGCCAGTTCAAGCGAACTGCCGGTGGCAAGCATAGGGTCGGTAATGATCAGTGTCTTTCCGTCCAGATTCGGAGACGCGATGTATTCGATATTGATCTCAAACTTCAGCGCATCCTTGTATTTCCTATAGGCAGAAACAAAAGCATTCTCAGCACGATCGAAATAATTCAGGAAACCATGGTGGAAAGGCAACCCTGCACGGAAAATGGTCGACACCACCAACGGATCGTCAAAAGTGTTTACAGGAGCCATACCAAGGGGAGTCTGTACATTCTTGGTGCTGTACTGAAACTGCTTGCTCATCTCATAAGCCATGACTTCCCCGATTCTTTCAACATTACGGCGAAATCGCATACGATCGCCCTGGATCTCTACGCTACGAAGTTCCAGCATAAATTGATTGAGCAGCGTGTTCTGCTCAGACAGGTTAAATACTTCCATATAGTTATTAATGTTATTCGGTGAAAAAGCGCACTCCAAGGATCTGAAGAGGAGCACCCATCAAACAATTTTGCGCTCGTGTTTGTTTATTGGGGACAAAGGTAAAAAAAACAGTTTGAAGGAAGCTTTTTTGCAAAAAATATTTGCAAAAAGTGAAAATTATTGTCGATTGCAATAAATAAAGAAAAATTTCTTTAATTAGCCACTTGCATTACAAATTTATATATATCTTTGTGATTGGAATACAAGGTTTTCAAAAGAATTAGTAACTAAGTATAAATCAATTCATTAATCAAAAAAATGGCAAATTTAGATTTGAGCAAGTACGGTATCTCAGGCAACTTCGAGATCGTACACAACCCTTCTTACGAAGTATTGTATCAGGACGAAATGAACCCTGCAAACGAAGGTTTTGACAAGGCAAAAGTAACAGAATCAGGTGCAACAGCTGTATACACTGGCAAATTCACCGGTCGTTCTCCTAAAGATAAATTCTTTGTCAAGGATGCTATCACCGATAGCGCTATGTGGTGGGATGGAAAAATCAATCGTCCAACAACTTCAGAAGTTTTTGATCATTGCAAAAACTTGGTAACCAAACAGCTTTCTTCTGCTAAGAAATTGTATGTTATTGACGCATTCTGCGGTACCAACGAAGATACCCGCATGAAAGTACGTTTCATCATGGAAGTGGCTTGGCAGGCTCATTTCGTAACCAATATGTTCATCCGTCCTTCCCATTACGAACTGGAAAACTTCGGAGAACCGGATTTCGTTTCCATGAACGGTGCTAAAGCAACCAACCCCAACTGGAAAGAACAAGGCTTGAACTCTGAGAACTTCGTATTGTTCGATCTTACAAAGAAAATGAACATCATCGGCGGTACCTGGTACGGCGGTGAAATGAAGAAAGGTATGTTCTCACTCATGAACTTCTACTTGCCACAGCGCGGTATCGCAGCTATGCACTGCTCTGCCAATGTTGGTAAAGAAGGTGATGTTGCTGTATTCTTTGGTCTGTCCGGTACAGGTAAAACAACCTTGTCTGCCGATCCAAAGCGTTTCCTGATCGGAGACGACGAACACGGATGGGACGATCACGGTGTATTCAACTTTGAAGGCGGTTGCTATGCAAAAGTAATCGATTTGAGCGAAGAAAACGAACCGGATATCTGGCGTGCCATCAAACGTGACGCTTTGCTTGAAAACGTAACGGTTGACGACAAGGGTCACATCGACTATACAGACAAGTCTACAACAGAAAATACCCGTGTATCTTATCCTATTTACCACATCAACAAGATTGTGATGCCTTCCCGTGCAGGTCACGCCAAGAAAATCATCTATCTGTCAGCTGATGCATTCGGTGTATTGCCTCCAGTTTCCATTCTTGATGACAACCAGGCTCAATACCACTTCCTCTGCGGATTTACCTCCAAATTGGCTGGTACAGAACGTGGTATCACAGAACCAGTTCCTTCTTTCTCTCCTGCATTCGGTGAAGCCTTCTTGACTTTGCACCCAACTGTATACGCAAGCACTCTTGCCAAGAAGATGAAAGAACACGGAGCTAAAGCATACCTGGTTAACACAGGCTGGAATGGCACCGGCAAACGTATCTCTTTGAAAGACACCCGCGCTATCATCGATGCCATCATCGACGGTTCCATCGAAAAAGCTGAAACGAAGCTGATTCCTATCATGAACCTGACCGCTCCTGTTAAATTGGACAAGGTTTCTGATATCCTCGATCCTCGCAGCACTTACGCTGACGTTAAGGAATGGGAAACCAAAGCCATCAAGCTTGCTGGTATGTACATCGAAAACTTCGAGCAATATTGCGACAACGATGCTGCCAAGGCTTTGAAACCTTCTGGTCCTCAATTGCCAAAAGAAGGTTGCTGCTGCAAGTAATCCATCGATATTCTAAAAAAAGCCCTGGCCTTAAAAAAGGTCAGGGCTTTTTGCTTTCTAAAACACATGATCAAAGGCCATTACAACAAAAACGGTATTTTCAGCGTCAGTATGAGATTCCGGCCTGGATTGAACGCCCCAACTTCCTTTAGGGTTGAAAGATGATCCACATACTTGGTATTCAACAAATTGTTTATAGACATTCTCAACATCAAGGGCTGTTTGCAGGCATAGACTGTACCACCCAGTCCCAGATCGTAAAGGCTGTAACCATCAGTTGCAGTCTCTTCGGGTGCAGGACAATCCTGGTCAAAGACAAAATGCACATGCACTTCAGCAAAAGCACTACAAAACCAAGCCACTCGATCTTTTTCACCACGCAAATCCAGATTCAGCTTCCTGGCCGGAATGAAAGGCAGATAATCCCCATTCTTCTGCTTACCCGTCACCCAGGCAAAAGTACTTTCCAGATGCATCCAAGGCAAACATGCCGGATGCACATGAAACCCGGCTTCTCCACCGTATAGCCTCGAATCGTTTTGCCTGTACTGATATATGCTCATTCCCCCCGATGTCTTCAATCCGGTTGGCGACTGAAATATGTAATCCTTTATCCTGTTATAGAAACCGGCCAGATCTACTGCGAAGTGCGTCCTGTGCCAATGTGTGCTTAAATCCATTTCCACAGACTTTTCCGGCTTCAACGTCTCATCCCCTTTCTCATAAATGGCCTCGTGAGGTCCGTTGGACGTCAGCTCTGCCAGATTTGGCGTACGATAGGCCGTGGCGATATTACCACGAAAGTAGATTTCCTCAGCCGGATTGTATGTCAGGCCGGCAGAGCCACTAAAACTACCATATTCCTTATCCAGCTCCTTGCGGTATGTTTCGACTTCCGAAGGATTTCCTACCGATTCAGAACACAATATCTTGAAATCGTAACGCAATCCTGTCTGAACCTGGAGTTTGCCCAAGGATTGCTGAACAAGTCCGAATGCGGAAAAATTGTCCACAAGTGCATTCGGAAGCAGAATGATCTCACGCTGGTTTCGGTTTTCGTTTTTCTGATGCAGGCCTTGTACTCCAAAAATATAATCCGAGACTTTGTTGGACGTTAAATGCCATTTAGCCTCGTAAGTGAGAGTAGAAAGTTGCATCTGCAATTCGTATTCACCCGGTTCACCGATATGTGTCAGATCGGTGCTTTGAAAAGCGGTATTCAAATCAAGCCTGGTCTCTCCAAGATAAAGACTGTTCTGGGAAGAAAGCAAATGTGTGTTCAACTTTTGATAGAAAAGTTCATTCTTCCTTCCCCGCTCAGAAAGACTTTCCAAAGCTTCTTCCTCCACCAACCCAAGCAGTTGTTCGTTGTAATCGTAAAACAGGCAGAAATGGCCCAAAGGGGCCGTATAGCCTGCATTGGCTTTCACGGAATTCTCCTTGAAACGCGAATTTGGTAAATAATCGCCCCCACCTTGCAAATAATCAGCATGCGATTTTTGGCCAAGACGGAAACCACCGAAAAAATTCTCCGTCGCCCCTTTCAGCCCAAGGCTGCTGTTTTCACCCAAAGAGTTGGAGAAAAGCTGAAGCTGATAATCTCCCTCCAGGCGACCCGGAAGTGCCGGCTTCTCCTTGATAAAATTAAGCACCCCACCCATGGCATCGGAGCCATACAACAAAGAGGCAGGTCCCTTGATTATTTCCACTTTTTCGGTGCCGTACTCATTGATACCAAGAGGGTGGTGACTTGAATACTGATAATTCTCAAAACGCACCCCATTGTTTAACACCAGAATATCGTTCATGGACAGCCCGCGTATTACCGGCTTGGAAACGCCACTACCCTTTGAAATCATATCGACACCTGGAACACGGCAAAGCTTTTCCGTGAAATTAGGTGTGTCATTCATTCCTGGATTGTCAAAATTCAGGACATCGATCTTGACGGCATTCTCATGTTGGGTGGAATACTGCACTCCACTCACCACAATCTCCTCAGTCTCAATGGGGGAAGCTTCCATACGGATATTCAGAAACGTCTTGCCATCACCCGGAGCCTCTCTCCGCAGCTGATTGGCATAACCCAGGAAAGAATACTGCACGTAGAGGGTCCGCAAAGGCAGATTGGAAATATGGAATCCTCCATCCTTACCGGCCACACAGCTCTTGTTCAGTTCGGGGATATAAACAAACGCACCATCCAGAGGCTGGCCGTCCATATCGGTGATAAAACCCTGGAGCTTTGAGTCTACCGCCTTTTGCGAAGATTCTACAACGGACAAGCTGTGAGCCTGGACATTTCCTCCGGGAAAAAACATTAGAACACTGAAGAACACCCAAAACACACTTTTATTCTTTTTCATTTCTTCAAATCTTTAGTCCTTAATAAATATATTTGCAACATTGTTGCAAATATAAAACTTTATACTGAGAACGGATCAATACTTTCCCTTTTTTAGTAAGTTTGCAGCAGAAAGAAAAGAAACCGTATGACTCCAGCAGAGATTCTGACACAGCACCACCTACGCAAAACACCTGCCCGCATTTCCGTCGTTCAATGCCTTCAGGCATCCGAACGGGCACTCTCAGAGAGCGAGATCCACGAGAACATGCAGGAGTCCTACGACCGCATCACCTTTTATCGAACCGTGCAAACCCTCATGGAAGCTGGTGTTTTGCACCGCATCGTGGCCGACAACACCACCATTCGTTATGCTTTGAACCACTGCACAGAACAGCACCACGAACACCAAAACGATCACGTGCACTTCTATTGCACCCGTTGTGGGACGGTGGAATGTCTAAAGGAAGTGGCCTCCCAGACTTATATCCTTCCAAAGGGATACATCAAAAAGGAATGCAGCATTGTCATCAAGGGCATCTGCAAAAATTGTGCGGACACAGAAACCAACAAATAAAAATGGCCTGACAGATTCTGCCAAGCCATTCAAAAAGTATATACAAGAGAATATTAAATACCTACATTCACCTCTTCACCAGTTTTGTCAATATAAAATCTTTTACCGTTAAGCTTTACATTGGCCAGCCCTTTGGTAAAAGATCGGGCATCCTCATATTTGCAGGGTATCACTTCATTTCCCTGTTTATCGATAAACCCGTAACGTTCATTGTACTTCACCTTGGCAAGTCCTTCGCTGAAAACTTCTGCATAGCTGTAGCGCAACGGGATAATCACATTGCCTTTCTTGTCAATGAAACCATATTCATGTCTGGAGGAGACCCTGGCCACATCTTCGATAAAAGTGTCGGCAAATTCATAAATCAAAGGAATCACCTCTTTACCATCCTTATTCACATAGCCATACTTTCCATCAAGTACCACTCTGGCCAAACCTTCAAAAAAGCATCTTTTTGTATCTATACCACAGATGCATTCGTCGTATTTGAAAGGCGTTAATCATCTCACCTCTGGGATTTCTTATGCCATAAAAACCATCCCTGCAAATCGCCTGAAAGGAATTCTCTTTGTTTTCCACAAAGGCCACCAGACCCAGCGCTCTAAACAAACGATCTTTTACCATCTTGACCTTCTCCTCTTCCGAGTAAAATGCGCTGGTTTGAATTTCGCGAATGCGGTGTCCTGATTTTTCTTTGTCAATCTGATCGATCAGCAATAGCAACATAGGTGCATTGATGGCTATAGTTAAGGATTTCTTGTTTTTCCCGGCATTTTGCAAAATAATCCGAAAGAACGGCCGTGAGCCTTTGTTCTTCAAACAAAATATCCGAACCGTACAATTCAATGATGCTTCCAAGAACAACCTCCAGTCTATAGTCTTTTGCCTGATCAATCAGTANCGACAATAAATCCGCCCGACAGTAAGGACATTTAATAATGTAATCATTTATATCCGGAGTCCACTCACCCAGGCATTTGGAACATTTCATATTGAACTTTTAAAGTTTGGACGCCTCGTAATACAGAGGCTTTTTTTAAAATGCAAAATTGGCGATTTTTTTTGCGAGTAAAAAATGTATTCGTAACAATATTTACACAATATTTATAAATATCGCGTAGAAATTAAACGAAAAAATTCACAAATAATTCATAATTAATGAATTGCTTCCCGTGAGCTATTATTTCATTTTACGGATTCTTAGCTCAATTCCGCTGCCTTTCAGCTCTTCTTTCAGCAAACGGACATCGGTATCACCAAAATGATAAGGATAGAAGATCTTTGGACCAATTATTTTTGCTGCATGGGCAGCTTGCGCAACAGTCATGGTATAAGGTTGATTAACCGAAAGAAAAGCGATATCCACTTTTTTCAGGTCCTTTAATTCCGGGATATCCTCGGTGTCTCCGGAAATATAGATTTTCAACCCCTCAACGACAAGCAAATAACCGTTGTCACGATAACGGGGGTGAAATTTCTCCCTGCCGGCGGTTGTATTGTATGCCGGAATGGCCTCAACCGAAACCTTGTCCAACAGTCTAAGCTTATCCCCATTTTTCAGCACCTTTCCTTTACCAAGTTTTGCTTCTACAGCTTCATTGACAACAAGCAAGGTTCCTTTCTTGGTCAATTTTTCAATGGACTTTGCATCAAAATGGTCTTCGTGTTCATGGGTCACCAGAATAACATCAGCCTTAGGGAAACCTGAATAATCGGCATAACCCGACACTGGATCAACCTGAATCGTCTGATTTTTATAAGTCAGCATCAGACTGCCGTGCCCAATAAAAGTAACTTTTACCTCCTGCCCATTCTGAGTTTTGAAAGTATCCACATCAAATGTGGCTGCCGAGNTCAAATCCATTGAAAAAAGGAAGGTCAGGAACAAGAAAAAGCGTGATTTCATACTAAAGGAATTTTTTTAAAGCAAATATAAATGAAAAAACGAACAAAAAATGGAGCTATTTGGTTATTGTTAAACAACCAACCATAAAGATCATGGCCACCATATTACTGACAGGAGGAAACGGTCTTGTAGGCTCCAATCTCAGCAGGTTATTACAGGACAAAGGCTACGACGTTGCCATACTAAGCCGGCAAGCCGACAAGAAAGCCTCCTTTCCTACCTATAAGTGGAATCCCGAAAAGATGGAAATAGACCCCAAGGCCATTGAGAAGGCCGATTACATCATCCACTTGGCAGGCGAAAATATCGGAAAAGAGAAATGGACTCCGCAGCGAAAAAAACAAATTGTGGACAGCCGGGTGAAAACCAGCGAACTACTTTTTACAGCATGCCTTCAACAACACAAAAACCTCAAGGCCTTCATNTCTGCATCCGCTNTAGGATANTACGGTATGGTTACTTCAAATCATATNTTCACGGAAATAGANGCCCCTTCCAGCGANTTTCTGGGTACNACNTGCAAAAGNTGGGAGCANGCNGCNCAGAATTTCAAGGANGCCGGNATCAGAACCGTNATCCTCCGNACNGCAGCCGTTCTTTCTGAACAGGGAGGNTTTNTTGAGCAAACTCCTTGCTCTTGCCAGGCTTGGTCTTTGCTCAGCCCTTGGCAACGGCCGTCAGTTTCAGCCATGGATACACATAGACGATCTCTGCAACATCTACCTCAAGGCCATCGAAGACAATCAGATGGGCGGTGTCTACAACGCCGTGGCACCCGATCACAGAACGGAATCAGGA
>Ga0065701_1012707_pt1 | contig 25099 bp, 19 predicted proteins | sample Biomet1_FD_59088 | JGI IMG/M metagenome (GOLD analysis project Ga0065701, IMG submission 59088) | Microbial communities from bioreactor (seeded with anoxic lake sediment) at LBNL, California, USA - Biofuel metagenome 1 version 3... | ecosystem: Engineered > Bioreactor > Anaerobic > Unclassified ...
AAGATACGCATAAAGAATGGATAATTAGTTATAATGCTGTAAAAGAATGCTTTTCAGCAGTATATTTCACTTAAACATCTATAAAAATATTATAAATTACCTTTTATTTGTATTGGAACTTTATTGTTTTGAGTAAGTTCAAGCCACTTGGGAAGTAGGCTATTTGTACTTTTCTGCGAAGTCTTGCGAGATGGAATTACTAAAACTCTTGCATACCTCTGCAGAAAAGTCTTTTCCACATTGCACAATTTTGTCCCACATTGCTTCACTTAAGTTGCTAAGTTCATGATAGCTAATATTGTACTTCAACAATCCAAAAATAATTCCTGCGTTGAAGTTATCCCCCGATCCAATAGTGCTTACAGCGCTGATAGGCTCTACTTGATACTCTTTGATAATTTGTTTGGTTCGCAGACTTATTGATTTATTTCCTGAGGTACAAATAAAATTTGGACAATAGAATTGTATTTTATTTTTATAGATTTTGTCTACATCACTTAGGCTATACATATTTGCAAAATCCTGTTCCGACCCTCTTACTATATCTGCATATTCCAGATTTTCTATAATAGAAGGTGCTAACTTCATTGCCTCGTATTTATGTGTGTCTCTGTAATTTGGATCATAATAAATAATTGCTTTGCGCTCTTTTGCATAATCAAGCAGCTCTGTCATCTTATCTCTTAGTACAGGATTTATTGCGTAATAAGAACCAAAAATAAGAATATCATCCTCATTAATTGGGGGGAAAGCAATATCTAGTCGCTGTTTTGGATAATCTTTATAGAAAAGATATTCAGCATCATTGTTTTCGTCCAAAAAAGCTAGCGAGACAGGCGACTTACCATCCGGAAAGATGTTAATATGCTGGGTACTAACATTATTTTCTTCCATAAACCTTTTAATAATGTTTCCTACTCTATCATTTCCTATTTCGCTGATAAAGCAAACATTGACATTCATTCTGCCTAGTGATATAATACCATTGAATACAGATCCACCGGGAACTGCCGCAGATGGTTGTTCATTCTGAAAGATAATGTCGAGTATAGTCTCGCCAATTCCAATTACTTTTCGCATATTTTTCTTGATTTCTCGCCCAGATATCCACCATGATGGCGTTTGGAGTATTCAGCAATAGTAAAACCTGTTTGTTTCATTGTTTCTACAACCAGAATATCACCGATAACAGTCATAACCGTTGTTGATGTAGTAGGGGTCATGCCTAATGCACAAACCTCTTTTGGATTGCCTGTACAAAGACACACATCTGATTCGTGAGCCAAAGGACTGTTCGGATTACCTGTAATAACTATAAACTTTAAATTAGGATTAAGTATTCTTGAAAGCTGTGTTAGTTCTACTATTTCTCTTGTTTTGCCGGAGTTAGAGATAAGCAGTAATAAGTCATTCTCCTGAAAAATGCCTAAATCACCATGTTGCGCTTCACTTGGATGAAGAAAAACAGATGGAATTCCAGTAGAACAAAAGGTTGTTGCAATGTTCATTGCAATCTGCCCTGCTTTACCCATTCCGGTTGTTACTAATTTCCCTCCTTTTGTATATATCTGTTCTACTATTAGTTTTACAGCTTCTTCATAAGCGTCTGTTATTGGAATGTTATTGACGGCTTCAGCTTCTTTGTTTAATAGAGCTTTGATTGATTCAATCATGATTGTTGGGTTGTTGATTTAATAAAATGGTTAATTCTTTGAAAGTATTGGCCACATCGTAATAATACGATAGTTTATGTCTGGTGAACTGTTTTTCCTCAAACATGTTTAGAATGGTCAATAATTCATCGTAGAAACCATCTATGTTATAAAATATTATTTTTTTTGAGTGATATCCAATAGATGCCGCCGCCATTACGTGAAAGACTTCATCAAGCGTTCCTATTCCTCCTGGCAAAGCGATCATTACGTCAGATTCGGCTAGAATAATATCCTTTCGGTCACTTAAATTTTTAGTGTGTAAGAATCTATCAGGGAGAGTGCTTACTCTTTTATTTTCTTCCAGTTTGGATGGTATAACGCCTACAATACTTCCTCCACATTGCTTAACAGTCTGTGCTACACATTCCATTAGTCCCATATTAGCACCGCCATAAACTAATGTTTTTCCTTGTTCCCCCATCCATTTGCCTAATTCTTTGGTTTTTTGGAAATACACATCGTCAATAGTTTGTGATGCGGAACAAAAGATCCCTATTTTATCCATATAAGAGTTTATCACGTTATAAAGTACAAATATCTATATTTTTCTATAAACTACAATAAGTTTTATTGTATTTTTGCAACGTTATTAAATTATGAAACTGAAAAGGAATGCATTATAATCAACATACTTTACCTAATGGATTACGTATTATCCATAAACCGTCATTATCTAAAGTGGCCTATTGTGGATTTGCTGTAAATGCCGGTACACGAGATGAAGCTGAAAACGAACAAGGAATGGCACATTTCGTGGAGCATATTATCTTTAAAGGTACTGAGAAGCGCAAAGCGTGGCATATACTTAACCGCATGGAGAATGTGGGTGGTGATCTGAATGCCTATACAAATAAAGAAGAGACTGTGGTATATTCTGCCTTTCTAACGGAACATTTTTCCCGGGCAGTTGATTTATTGACGGACATTATATTTCATTCTACCTTTCCACAGAAGGAAATAGATAAAGAGGTAGAAGTGATTATTGACGAAATACAGTCTTATGATGATACTCCGTCGGAACTGATTTTTGATGATTTTGAGGATATGATCTTTAAGAATCATCCTTTGGGTAGAAATATCCTGGGAAAACCAGAACAGCTACGAGGATTTACTACATCAGACGCACTTAACTTCACATCTCGTTACTATCATCCGGCGAATATGGTTTTTTTTATTTTAGGGGATCTTGATTTTAAGAAGATAGTGCGGGTTGTAGAAAAGTCAATGGCAGATGTTTCTTTTGCTGAATATAATAATCTTCGTACTCCTCCTCCGCTTTATGTTCCAGAGCATCTAACTATTCACAAAGATACTCATCAGTCACATATAATGATTGGTGGGCGGGGATATGATGCTTATAATGATAAGCGTACAGCTCTTTACCTTCTTAATAATATACTAGGCGGACCCGGGATGAACAGTAANCTGAATGTTTCTCTGCGTGAAAGAAGGGCTTTGGTTTATAGTGTTGAGTCCAATCTTACTTCATATACGGACACTGGTGTGTTTTGTATCTATTTTGGTACCGATNCAGAAGATACTGATACTTGCCTGAGTCTTACTTATAAAGAATTGAAGCATTTGCGTGATGTTAAAATGACTTCTTTGCAACTAAATGCAGCAAAAAAACAATTGATTGGTCAGATAGGAGTAGCTTCAGATAATAATGAGAATAATGCGCTTGATATGGCTAAAACTTTTCTTCATTATAATAAATATGATACACCTGAATCCTTGTTTCAACGGATTGAATCAATAACATCTGAAGGGTTATTGGAAGTGGCTAACGAAATGTTTGCAGAAGAAAGACTCTCCACGCTGATTTATCAATAGTATTGATATTACCCGATTATTGCCCAATGGATCGCTGATTATTGGGCAATAAACATAAATTATTGGCCAATAAATGAAAATTATTGGTGAATCATTTTTTTTGACTTTATGTGAAATGTAATTCCTGGGTTTCGGTTTATAAACCTACTGTTTTATGGGTTTATTATTCAGCTTATCAGTAGTTTACGTTTCTTTTGAAGTTTGAACGGGTTTCTCCTCTGAAAATAGAAAAACATAAGGTTGTTTTAAGGGGGGTAACAAGGATACCCCTTCTGAAACCCTTTGTTAGTGGGGGTGACAAATTTTGTACCGGGACATATAAAAGAAGTTTTCTTTAAAGTTTGTCACCACACTATAAAAAACATACACATCTAATAATCTGAATGCAGAATTAAATGTGTGCTAGTCTGGTTTTAGCCTACTGATTATTCTTTATTTATTTGCATCCCGCAGAACCAGCAAACTTTCCGGCCCCATATTAAACAGCAAATCAATAATACTCAGATTGGGCAGAAAGCCGTGACGAGCTTCAAAAACCTGATAATAGGGATTAGCAATAAAGTCGGATTGAGATGCTTTCTTAGGGTGAATCAGGTCTCTGAAATCAGTTTCTTCGTTAAGGAATGATTGTTTGTATTCAGTGGTGCGCTCCATGTTGGGATGCATATCTATTAATTCGCATACAAGATTGCACAAAGCTTCGTTGAAATCGAATAAAAACTCATATTTTTGTTCGTAGAAGGGAGCAAAATCATCTCTATAATATTCAAAGAAAGGAGAGCTGCTGTAAGCCGATTCAATGGCTGTCCAGTGCAGATGACGCCAATTTCCATGATCGGAAATACGAATATCCTTCATGGGACACTTTAGCGTTTCTGGTTTATCGGTAGGGATGGAGAGCGTTAACGGGCCATCAGCTGAAGCAATGGTGCATCGGTTACGGTAGGTCTGTTTAATATAGTTGTCGTATTGCTCAATAAATGCTTTTTCGCAGCTATATAATCTTGCATAATATTCCACTGGAGCCAGATATGCTGAGCTAAGATAAATCGTTTGTTTCATTATTGTACAGATTGAAAGAATCGCTTCCAACGGAAACCACTAAAAAAGCCGGATTCACTGTCTTTAGAAAACCATACAAGTGATGCTTTGCCTATAATATGGTCTTTTGGGACAAACCCAAAAATGCGCGAATCATTTATATTTATGGAATTATTGGATACCATCCAGTAATAGTCTTTCGTAAATACGTAAGAGGATACTTTTTGTCCGTTAACATATAGCAAAGAGTCATTGAGAACAAAAGCTCTTTTGCCTTCATGTTCATTGATGGCATTTTTAATTAAATTGATGTTCCATGGAGTAACGTGAACATTATGGCCCTTTCCGGGAACTACTAGAGAATGAACCTGCTCACAGGTATCAGGAAGGATGGATTTTATTTTGAGATCTGGTATTTCCTGCCCCAACAAATAAATTTCATAACGACTGAAACTTCGTACATAACCATTCTTATTGTAACCTATCAACTCGTTTCCTTCTATACCCAACTTTTTTATTTGCTTCTCTATAGAGCTTTCTTTATCTTTAGGATAGACATAGAGTTGTTTGTGATCGGGATTAACTTCTGTTCTTGGACAAATAATCGAATATTGAGGGCTTACCATTAATGTATCGCCTGGTAGACCCATGCAACGGCTGATAAACACTTCACGACGGTCGGCCGGTATTTGAGCAGATTTGGCGTGAGGGTTATTAAAGACCACAATGTCATTTTTGTGAAGCGGTTTGTCATTTATTCGTTTATAGCCACAAACAGACATAAATGGTAAGCGCAGTCCGTAGGCCCATTTATTAATAATAATACGGTCGCCACGATACAAAGAATTCTCCATTCCTGATGAAGGGATGGAGCAGGAACTAAAAGCAAAGAGTTGCAGGAGCAAAACTCCTACAACTGCAACTGCTAATGTTTTTATCCAAAAAAGGAAATTCTTTGCTTTTGATTTCATTATTTAATGTTGTCCACAAACTTAAATATACGATTCCAACGAATTTTACCGCTAAACCAGCCTCTGTCTTTGTCTAAAGATAGCCATACAAGGATAGGCTTTCCTACTACATGATCTTCAGGAACAAATCCCCAGTAACGGGAGTCGGCTGAGTTATGGCGGTTGTCGCCCATCATCCAGTAATAATCCATTTTGAATGTATAACTGTTAGTTTGTTTGCCGTTAATGTAGATCTTTCCGTCTTTAACCTCAAGAGTATTACCCTCATAAGCACGGATAGGTCTTTCATAAATAGGAAGATTCTCAGCAGTAAGTTTTATGGTTGCTCCTTTCTTAGGAATCCAGATAGGTCCATAGTTATTCCTGTTCCATTTTGTATATAGGTTCTGTGGATAAAGCTGACCGGTATAATCTTCCGGTTCCATCTTTATTTTTGCAATTAGCTTTTTATTACCAAGAAGCCCTTGATAAGCACTTTTAGTCAAAGGAAGGTGATATACAGGGCTCAGTTTGCCTTGGCTATCTGTACTTGTAAATCCTTGGTTGTATAACTCGTTGCTCCATTCGCTGGGAAGCAGAGTTTGATCATCCAGACTAATGCCTAGCGATTGAAAGACCTCTTCGGGAATATAAGAACCTGTGGTTTGCACAAAGTAGTTAAATTGCAAGTTCTCTGGATTCTTGGAAGGAACGTTGTTCACATATACCTGGCCATTAACTATTTTCAGATTATCTCCCGGCAATCCCACACAACGTTTTACGTAATTCTCGCGACGGTCGACAGGACGTACTACAATTTTTCCAAATTCAGTAGGGTTTTCCAATACCAGTTTTCTTCCTTCAGCATAATAAATATCGTAAGCAGCTTGTTGTTGCTCACGGGTTAGGCTATCCATGTTAACGCTACTTCTGATTCTTTTAGATGTGTCATAGCAAAGAGAATAGAAGTCTGTTGTTTGCTGATAATTTATAGCAACAGTATCTCCTGCAGGAAAGTTAAATACAACAATATCGTTATGTTTTATTTTTCCAAAGCCGGGTGCGCGTTTATATCCCCATTGTGGAAATTCAATATATGATTTGCAGTTAAGCACCGGTAAAGTGTGCTGAGCTAGTGGCATTGAAAGAGGAGTGTTGGGTACGCGAGGACCATAACTCATCTTGCTTACAAAAAGGAAGTCGCCTACTAATAAAGATTTTTCTAGTGAGGAAGAAGGTATCTGATAATTCTGAAAGAAGTATATATTTACGAAATACACTGCTACCAAAGCAAATACGATGGCATCAACCCAACTCATAACAGTACGTATGGCACTATTTTTTGATGTTTTCCAAAAATTCCATGGGATGATCTTGGAAATATATGCATCAAAAATAAGAGGAACAATAATAAGTCCCCACCAACTGCTAACCCAAACCAGAAACAATAGATATAATACAGTGACGATACCAAAGTTAATCCATTGCTTGCGTGTTGCTTGTCTCATAATCTGTGTTTTAGAATTTAAATAAGTCATTCATGCCCAGGAATCCTTGTTTGCTGCAAGTAAATTCAGCAGCTAAAACAGCACCAAGAGCAAACCCTTTTCGGTTTTTTGCGTCATGAGTAATAGAAATACTATCAGCTTCAGAATCATATCGAATAGTGTGAATGCCCGGAACTTCTCCTTCGCGAATAGAGTGAATAGGAAGTTCATTGTCCGAACTTGCTTTTTCTTTTACCCAGCTGTTTTTGCGGTCCAGATTATCAAGAATCTCTTCGGCAAGAGTGATGGCGGTACCACTTGGAGCATCCAGCTTATGAATATGATGAGTTTCACTCATTGTAACATCATAAGTAGGGAATTGATTCATAATTTTCGCAAGATATTTGTTTACCGCAGAAAAAATGGCTACACCAAGACTAAAGTTAGATGCCCAGAAAAGAGTTTTGCCCCCTTTTTCGCATAATTCCTTTATCTCATCTCCATGCTCATCCATCCATCCAGTGCTTCCTGAAACAATTTTTACTCCGGCATTAAAGGTCTTTATATAATTGTTATAAGCAACGGTTGGAGCAGTAAATTCAATGGCTACATCTGCAGATTTGAATGCTTCTGAAGTGAAGTCTTCCTGATTGTTCAAGTCAATGATACTAACAATTTCATGTCCACGACTGACGGCAATTTTTTCTATTTCTTTGCCCATCTTTCCATATCCTATCAATGCAATTTTCATTTGAATCTTTCTATTTTGTTTATAATTATATGATTATGAATAATAATAATGATGCAAATATAATTAATTTAGAGGTAAGTTATTACATTTGCGAGATATTTACAGCTCATTAACAATGGAACAACTATTGCACTATATCTGGAAACATAAGATATTTCCCTTAAAACAATTGGAAACCACCTCTGGGATGAGCGTTGAAGTAATTGATGCCGGCCTGCCGAACTTTGATTCAGGACCAGACTTTTTTAATGCGAAAGTAAAAATTGACGAAACTTTATGGGTCGGGAATGTAGAAATTCACTTAAAAGCATCTGATTGGTTTAGGCATGGGCACGATAAAGATAAAGTATATGATTCGGTAATTCTTCATGTTGTAGAAGAAATTGACTGTGTAATTTTACGAACCAACGGAGAGCAGATTCCGCAAATGCAATTAAGCTGTCCCAGCATAATTGAAAAGAATTATGATACCTTGCATCGTACCGATATGCTTCCCCCTTGTTATAGCATTATTCCTAATATGTCTCAGTTTGCCATTCATTCATGGCTTTCAGTTTTACAAAGTGAACGATTTGAACATAAGGCGGAAGCTATTAATGCTCGTTTAAAACATTGCAATGGTAATTGGGCAGATGCTTTTTTTATAACGTTAGCTCGTAACTTTGGATTTGGACTAAATGGAGATGCTTTCGAGAAATGGGCTAGCTTGATTTCTCTTAGGGCAGTAGACAAGTATCGCGATAACCTGTTTCAGATTGAAGCGATCTTCTTTGGACAAGCCGGATTATTAGAAGAACCTTTGGACGATCTCTATTATTTGCGTTTACAAAAAGAATTTGCTTACATGAAACATCTTTTCCAACTGCCGGTAATGGATGTTTCTCTTTGGCGTTTTCTGCGTTTGCGTCCTGGAAACTTTCCACATATAAGAATTGCTCAACTAGCTTTCCTTTATTCACGCGAATGGGGAGTTTTTTCAAAGTTGATAGAAGCTGAGTCTATGAAAACGATAAAAGAAATTCTGCAAACATCTACTTCCGATTATTGGGAGGAGCATTATCAATTCTATAATAACTCACCACGGAGAACTAAAAACCTGAGTGCATCTTCATTCAATCTTTTGATTATTAACACTGTGGTTCCGTTTCTTTATGCTTATGGAAAACATAAAGCAGATGAAGCCCTTTGCCTGCGTGCAAATAACTTTTTGGAGGAATTGAAAGCTGAAGATAATTATGTAATTCGAATGTGGAATGGAGTAGGGCTAACTGTAAATAATGCTGCTGATTCTCAGGCATTACTGGAACTTAAAAAAGAGTATTGCGATAAGAAAAAATGTCTGTATTGTCGCATAGGATTTGAATATTTAAAGCAACGCAAATAATTTTCTCCTTTCCGTTTGCCATATCAATTCTTCCTCTATCTTTGCAGCTAAAATTATTAATATAACATAATACATACGAAGATGAAAAAGAACAGTTTGGTGGTTTGCCTTTTGTTTCTGTCTTTGTTTACAAATATTCAACATGCAAAGGCCACTCAAGGTGAAGAGGACTTCAATATCTTTTTGAAGAAATTTACAACCAGTGCAGCCTTTCAGTATTCAAGAATTAAGTTTCCATTGAAAACGGACATAGTTCTTTCTGTTGGTGATGGTGAGAATGAGAAGAGTTTTCCTTTTACAAAAAAAGAATGGCCTCTATTAGATGAAGAAGCGTTTGTTGAGGAGCGAAATGAAGTAGAAGGAGAGGGCGTTTATATTTCTAAGTTCACAGTAAAGGAACCAACTCATATGGAATTTGAGGCTGGATATGAAGAGTCGGAGCTGGACCTTCGTGTTAGTTTTGATTTAATAAATGGCAAGTGGTTTCTTACTGATTGCTATACAGGATGGTATAATTTCAATGTTCTTGCCAGCGAATTACGTAAGACAGTGCTTGAGGTACAGATAGAAAATAAAGAATTTATAAAACAAAACCCTTAAAAGAGTCTTTAATTTTGGTTTGCCATTTATTGCATACCAAACAATTATATCGTATTTTTGTGTCTATTATGAAAATTATTTAAAATGCAACAGCTTAAAATAAAGAAACTAACAACAGAGGGCACTTCAGTAGCCGGTCTGTCTGCTTTAATGGATCAGGAGAATATCAAATTCAATGCAATTGGATGTGTAAACTGGGATAATTTTCCTTATAAACCGGATGTAAAATTCCGTATTGCTCATTCCGATGATGCTATTTTGATTAACTATAAAGTAGAAGAAGATTCAGTACGTGCTATTTATGGAGAAGACAACGGACATGTGTGGACTGATTCCTGCGTGGAGTTTTTTGTAATTCCAGCTGATGATGGATATTATTACAATATTGAATCTAGCTGTATTGGTACAATACTTTTAGCTGTAGGGAAAGACAGAAATGCCCGTGAAAGAGCATCCTTTGCGGTACTAGATGGAATTCAGCGCTGGGCAAGTTTAGGAAGAGAGCCATTCGATGAACGTATTGGTACGTGTTCCTGGGAACTTTCATTGATAATACCATACTCTGTCTTCTTCAAGCATTCAATAAACTCTCTTGATGGAGTTGTGATTAAAGGTAATTTCTACAAATGTGGAGATGAACTTAAAACTCCTCATTTCCTTTCATGGAATCAAATTGAAACCGAAAAACCAGATTTTCATCGCCCTGATTTCTTTGGAGAATTATGTTTTGAATAGTGTTTTGGCAATAACTGAGGGATGACACTTCCCGGTTTTGTATATTTTATGCCAAAGTATGCTGTTAAGTTGAAGATAACATTTATTTTTGTAACATGTTAAGTTTGAGAAATCATAGATTAAAGCATACTTTCTGGGGTGCTTTGGGTGCCGGTGTTTTGACACTGGTAATGTATTCGTGTGCAAATATGGGGAATCCTACGGGTGGACCTATAGATGAAACACCTCCTAAATTTATAGGGAGTACACCAGGGCCTGGAGCTCTGAATAATAGTAAACAAAGAATAGTTCTTGAATTTGATGAATTCATAAAGATAGAAAATGCTTCAGAGAAAGTAATTGTTTCTCCTCCTCAGGTACAGGTTCCCGAGATTAAACAAAATGGCAAGAAGGTAACGATAAATCTGCTCGATTCTTTAAAATCAAATAAGACTTATACTATTGACTTCTCGGATGCTATTGTTGATAACAATGAAGGGAACCCATTAGGCAATTTTACATATACTTTTTCTACCGGAATTGCTATAGATACAATGGAAGTTTCTGGTTATGTACTTGATGCTTCTAATCTGGAACCGGTGAAAGGAATACTGGTTGGACTTCATTCTAACTTAGCTGATTCTGCATTCACAAAGTTACCTTTTGATAGAGTTTCACGAACAGATAGTCGCGGTCATTTTATAATTAAAGGTATTGCTCCAGGTACTTATCGTGTATATGGGTTGCAGGATGCCAATCAGAACTTTGCTTTTGATCAGAAAAGTGAANTTGTTGCAGTTTCCGGCTCTACTATCAAACCACATTTTGAGACACGAAGCCGACAAGATACCGTCTGGAAAGACACTATTACAGTAGACACAATCATAACAAAGCAGTATACTCACTATTTGCCTGATGATATTATTCTGCGCTCTTTTAAAGAAGAGACCAGATCTCAATATTTAATAAAAAGTGAACGGCTTACNCCNCAGAAGTTTTCGCTTTATTTTGCAGCTCCGGCTNNCATATTACCTANTATTAAGGGGNTGAACTTCGATGAAAAGGATGCTTTCTTTNTTNAAAANTCACTAAAGAATGATACTCTTAATTATTGGATAAAGGATTCTTTACTATATAAGAAAGATACGTTGAATATGACATTGGATTATCTTTATACAGATACTTTGGGTAAGCTTGTTCCTAAAACAGACACTCTTAGTTTGGCTGTAAAGAAACTCAAGGGTACTTCTTCTTCTAAAAAGAAAAAAAGAGGGTGAACCTGAACCGACNAAGTTTCTGCAAGTGATTTCTTCTGTCTCCTCTAGTATGGATGTATATAGGAATATCAGGCTTGCGTTTGAAGAACCAGTTGCTTATTATGACAGTACTGCCATTCACCTGAAACAGAAGGTTGATTCATTATGGAACGATGTTCCTTTTGTATTCAGACAGGACACGCTTCATCCGCTAGCATATGAACTTCTTGCTGAATGGGAACCTGAAAAAGAATATGCGTTTGAAGTTGATTCTACTGCATTTCATGGGATTTACGGTCTATCTACTGATAAAATAGAATCATCGTTTAAAGTTCGTTCGCTTGAGGAATATGCTACGTTATATATGAATGTAGCAGGAGCAGACTCCACAGCTTTTGTGGAATTGCTTGACGGACAGGATAAACCTATCAGAAAAGTCAAGGTTGTTAATGGTAAAGCTGATATTTATTACCTGAATCCTGGGAAATATTATGTTAGGTTAGTGAATGATACAAATGGAAATGGCGTTTGGGATACCGGAAATTATGCAAAGGGAATTCAACCGGAGGAAGTATTTTACTACCATCAGGAACTTGAACTTAAGGCGCTTTGGGAAATAGAACAAGAGTGGAATGTTAGGGGAATGTCTTTAGAGAAACAGAAACTGGATGTACTTAAAAAACAAAAGCCAGATGAAAATAAGAAGAAAAAGAAGAGTCAAAATAGCAAAACGAATTCAAACAGTAGGACAAATTATTAAGTCTCGTTGTGTTTCGTTAATTCTTTTGTTGGTGCTCATCACTATGAGCCCTTCTATTCATGCTCAGTGTGAGGCTAATAATGATGCCTTTAAATCGGGTGAGCATGTTATGTATGATCTTTATTTCAACTGGAAATTTATTTGGACTAAGGCCGGGCTTGCCAGTTTGACAACAAATGCCATGAATTATGGCGCAAAGCCTGCTTATAGAATGAATTTACTGGCTTTTGGAAGTAAAACGGCAGATTTCTTTTTTAAGATGAGAGATACCTTGACCTGTGTTATTGGCGACCGGATGCAGCCTTATTACTTTCGTAAAGGAGCTGAAGAAGGAGGCAAATATACGGTTGATGAAGTTTTCTTTTCCTACAAGAATGGAGTTAGCTATGCAAAGCAGAAACGGATAAGGAATTATGGTAAGCCCAAACTTTCATATGCAGAAGACAGCCGCTGCATGTATGATATGTTGAGTATTCTTGCTCAGGCACGTTCTTTTGATCCTACAGATTATAAAGTAGGTGAGCATATAAAGTTTCAGATGGCTACCGGCACTAAAATTGAAGAGCAAACGCTTATTTATAGGGGAAAAGAAACTGTTGAAGCTCAGGATGGTGTTAAATACCGTACTCTGGTTTTTTCTTTAGTGGAATACAAGAAAAAGAAAGAAAAGGAAGTAATTACCTTTTATATTACTGATGATAGAAATCATCTTCCTATCCGTCTGGACTTATTTCTGAATTTTGGTTCTGCAAAGGCTTTTCTCAAAACCGTGAAGAACAATAAGCATCCTTTAACATCAATTGTTACAGGCTAAATAGAAGCTTGTAGTCTTTGCGGTACATCGTTGCTTCAAGATCGGCAATTAATTCTCCCTTTTGATTTATTAGAGTTGTTATATCCTGAATAATCCAACTATTGGTATCGCCCTGAGGAAACAGCTTATATTTAAAAGCGACATCCCCGTTGCTGATGGGAAATGTACATCGTATATGTGCTTTGCCTGTTGCATGAAAGAACAGACAGCTTCCGTAGTCACATAATGCACCTTGCTTTGCTTGATGTTTCGCTGTTGATAGACTTTATCAATAGCGGTAATCTTTACATCCTTATCTAAATACATGTTGTGAGAAAAATCACCCATCTTCTGCGTAACCTTAACGGAGAAGATTTCACGAAAAGAAGACCACTGTAATTTATAGAACCAATGTAAAAACTATTTTTTCGATTTTTTACTGAATATGTTACAAGTTTATTTGGTGATGTTACAAAAATAAAATAATAGCCAAGAATCATGGAGAGTATACCAATTATCTAATTTGTACCCGTAATACTCCTTTTCCGATAAATATTCCTCTCTTTTCTGGTTCGGGTAGTCTATTTTTGTACCTTGAAGTAACCTTAAATACTATGAATAAACAGCAAATTAGTTCTACATACTCATTTGTAGGCAAATATTTCATCAATATATTCTTTTTATTATTGATCGGAGCTGCTGTCAACAAGGTAGTTGCATGTAATTTGCCTGCCTTTCCTGGCGCAGAAGGTTTTGGACGTTATACTACCGGTGGACGTGGTGGAATAGTTTATCATGTTACCACTTTGGAAGATGGTATACAGGAAGGCACCTTGCGTTATGCACTCATGCAAAAAGGAACACGTACTATTGTTTTTGATATAGCAGGTACTATCTTCTTGAACAGCAACCTGAGAATAGTAAGTGGTAATTTAACTATTGCCGGACAAACAGCACCAGGACAAGGTATTTGTATAGCCCGCTATCCTCTTACTATCAATGCTGATAATGTCATTGTCCGTTATCTCCGCTTTCGTGTAGGTAATGAAGGAGGTGGCGAGCCGGACGGATTAGGCAGTACTGATTGCAAAAATGTAATTATCGACCATTGCTCTATCAGTTGGTCCGTGGATGAATGTTGCTCCGTATACGGTGGAGAAAACTTAACAGTACAATGGTGTCTAGTCTCCGAAAGTCTTCGTACGGCAGGACATACAAAAGGAGGACATGGTTACGGAGCTATATGGGGAGGAGCAAAAGCGTCGTTTCACCATAGTCTGCTGGCACATCACGAAAGCCGCGTACCTCGCCTTGGACCTCGTCCGGCTACACAAGATCACGAATATGTAGATATCCGTAATAATGTCTTTTATAACTGGGCGGGTAATGGATGCTATGGAGGTGAAGGCATGAAAGTCAATATCGTTAATAACTACTACAAACCAGGACCGGCTACTCCTAAAAACAAACCTATCAGTTACCGTATTGCAGCGATAGGCATACGTACCACCAAATACTGTTATCGTGCAGACGGTACTCCTAACTCTTGGCAACAAATGGAACATATTTGGGGAAAATTCTATGTAGATGGGAATGTTATTGAGGGTTATCCTGACATAACTTGTGATAACTGGACGAAAGGAATTTATGACCAAATAGACAATGATGCCTGTGATAGTACTTTTACGGATCAGGTAAAAAAAGAAATGCGCTTATCTGTGCCATTGGAAACAGATGTAGTTACCACCCATTCCGCAGAAGATGCATATCGACTTGTATTAGAAGGCGCCGGTTGTTCCAAACAACGAGATATCATTGATGAACGTATTGTATGGGAAACCAGAAATAGTACTGCAACTTATATCGGTAGCATAACTCAAAATGCAAAAGATTTCCCGGGATTAATAGACTTGCCTGATGATGTAAAACCGGAAGGAGCAGCTAGTGCCTGGCCAGCACTTAGTGATGGCGGGGTAACTGCCGATGAATTGAAAGACACAGATGGTGATGGTATACCGGATGTATGGGAAACTTTACACGGATTAAATCCAAAAGATACTCTGGATGGAGCTAAAGCTACTTTGAATGAAGAGGGCTATACTAATCTGGAGGTTTATATGAATAGCCTAGTTAGAAAATGATTTGCAATCATATAAGGGAAAGGCCTAATAAATATGGGTATTAAGAATGGAAGTAAAAGAGTTGAAAATATATTTAATAAGTTGAAAATAATAAATTGTTTAACCAAAGTAGTAATGCTATCATGAAACAAAAAAATGAAAAGATGAGAAGCAAATTACTCCTGTTATTGGTGCTATTACTAATAGTACCTATTGGAGTCTTTGCTCAAAACATTACGGTAAAAGGCGCCGTGGTTGACTCGCAAGGCGAGCCGATTATTGGGGTATCTGTAGTGGAAAAAGGCAATAAGTCAAACGGTGTGGTCACCGACCTGGAGGGCCAGTTTTCTCTTACTGTTGGCAAAGGGAAGAAAATAGTTCTTTCTTATGTCGGCATGGAGACACAGGAAGTGGACGCTATTGCCAGTAAAGGACTGAAAATTGTCCTGAAAGACAACTTACAAGCACTTGAAGAAATTGTTGTAATTGGTTACGGTAGTAGAGCGCGTAAGGACCTAACAGGTTCAGTAGGTTCTATTTCGGGAGCCAAGCTGGCCGCTGTGCCGGTTACTTCAGCAGCTATCGCTTTGCAGGGGAAAATTGCCGGTGTGCAGGTAACAACAGTTGACGGTGCTCCGGGTGCAGATATTAATATTCGTGTACGTGGAGGAACGTCCGTGACTCAGAGCAATGAGCCCCTCTACATTGTCGACGGTTTTCAAACAGATAATATTAGCGATATTCCGCCGACGGATATCGCATCTATCGACGTGTTGAAGGATGCTTCTTTGACGGCTATCTATGGTGCAAAGGGTGGTAATGGTGTAGTTGTAGTAACTACTAAATCGGCTCAGCAGGGTAGGGTGCAAGTTGGCCTCAATGCGCAGGTGTCAGTAAGCAAATTAGCCAAGAAGCTCGACCTGATGGATACATACGATTTCGTACGTTATCAGTACGATTGGGCTGCAGCAAACGGTACTCGTAGCTCTAACGCAAAGTATTATCGTGCAAACTTCGGTAATCCGCTTGACCTCGACATATACCAGCGTGCTACAACACACGATTGGCAAGATGAAGTTATGAGTGAAACTCCGTTTAACTATTCAACCAATTTAACTGTAGGAGGAGGTAGTGAGAAGTTCCGCTTCAATGCATCTCTTACTAACTCTGAAGATAATGGTATTATCATGGGGTCAGGTGTTCGCCGTACAAACTTGAACATCAAAATGAATATTCAGCTTACCAATAATTTAACCTTGACGATTAATCCGAAACTCACTTTCCGTCGCGATATCGGTGCCGGCGGTGATAAGATTGGTAGTGGCGGTATCATTGACGTACTCCGTTATCGTCCGACCAACGGACTACGCGAGTTTGCTTTCTGGGATCCTGCAACAGTTGACCCGGATGATGAAGCCATCTTCGAGTACACCAACCCGAAAAGCGATATTGACCAAAATACGCTAAAGAAGCATTCATATGCCTATACGAACCAGTTCAGTTTGGAGTGGACACCCATTAAAGGCTTGACTTTGCGTACCGAAGGAGCCCACTACATTTCGTTCAACGATGAAAATCGTTTCTATGGTGCCATGACCGATGAGGGTCAAAATAATAAAAAGTTGCCGGTAGCAGCCATTACAGATAAGCGTACAGAGAAATATACTTGGACCAATACAGCTTCTTACGGCTTCGACATCGATCGCTTACACAACCTCTCTTTCTTATTAGGTCAAGAAATCCAGCACAATCATACCAAGCAGAGCTATATGAAGAACCGTTATTTCCCCCGCAACATCTCTGCTGAAAGAGCGCTCAACAACATGGGTCTAGGAACGCCATGGGAATCAACGTCATCTCTTTCTACTCCTGAACGCACAGCCTCTTTTTTCGGTCAAGCTAGCTATAATTATGATCACAAATATCTGGCTTCGGCTACGTTCCGTGCCGATGGTTCAACGAAGTTTGCTCCGGGCGAACAGTGGGGCTATTTCCCATCAGTTTCTGGTGCGTGGGTACTATCTAAAGAAGGTTTCTTGGAGAACAACCCGATAATCAGCAACCTTAAATTACGTGCGTCTATTGGTTTGGCTGGTAACAACCGTATTGATAATGATATGTGGCGTAATCTTTACTCTGTAAATTCCACTGGTGGTCCGGGCTTCGGTGAAGCTATTGAGAACGGCGAGCAATGGTATGGCAATGCAGGTGGTAGTACCTTCCTTAACACTAAAATTAAATGGGAAACAACTTTGACTCGCAACTTAGCCTTTGACTTAGGCTTGTTCAACGACCGTCTGACCATTACTCCGGAAGTTTATTGGAACACGACTAAAGACTTGCTCTACAAGTCTGACATACCTTCAACAACCGGTTATATTCAACAGATGCAGAATATCGGTCAGGTTACTAACAAAGGTTTAGAATTGACTATTAATGGCGATATCCTTCGTGGCAAAGACTATGTATTGAGCGGTAGCTTGACGTTCGGTTTCAACAAGATGAAAGTAGACAAGTTGAATGATACAGACGACGTGATTTGGGATCAAAATGACCGTTGGAAATCAAGTTACAACGACTATTGCTTGAAAGTGGGTGATCAAGTAGGTCTGATTTATGGTTTTGTTTATGATGGTTTGTATAGTTTCGATGATTTTGATTTTGACCCAAATCAAAATCTTGTGGCCGTTCCCAAAGAAGGTACTGTTATTAACAATGTATTCAATGATAGTAACTCTGGTGTGGCTACTCTTCCGGGTAAAATCAAGTTCAAAGATATCAGCGGACCAGACGGTAAGCCCGATGGTAAAATCACGGAAGATGATCGTACTGTGATTGGTAATACGAACCCTAAATTCCAAGGAGGTTTCGGTTTGAATGGACAATGGAAAGGCTTTGATTTCACAGCCAACTTCAACTATATGTATGATTTCGACGTTAACAATGCTACTGCTTACCAGTTGTCTTCATCAGAAAGTAACAGCAATAATTTCTTTAATGTGCTTACTAAGTTTAACGACCGCTGGACTTATGTACGTGAAGATGGTGAATGCATGTACAAGAACACCTACATCGAAAACTCTGTAGAGATTTATAAAGAACTGAATGCGGGTAAAACATTATGGAATCCTACTGACGTTACCAACAAGGTTACCCATTCTTACTTCATCGAAGATGGTTCATTCCTTCGTTGCCAAGACATCACCTTAGGCTACACTTTGCCTAAACAGTTATCTAATAAATGGGGCATGTCAAGACTCCGTCTCTATGTCAGTGGCTCTAACCTCTTCATTATTACCGGTTACTCCGGTTATGATCCAGAAGTTGACGTACAAACCGGTTTGACATGCGGTATGGACTACAACCGTTATCCGCGTAGCCGCAGTTTCGTGTTTGGAGCAAATATAACATTCTAATACATAAAAACTGATTATATATGAAAATTAAAAATATTCTTATCGCTGGTCTGGTTACGGTTGGTTTCTCTTCATGCAACGATTTCTTGAAGGTAGATGCCATCTCGAAGTATGACACCGAGTATGTTTTCAGCGAGAAGACCGAAATCAATCGTGCCTTGAATGGTGTTTACGCACAACTATTGAATGGGAACACCTATGGCAGCGCTTATTTGAGCACATTCTGTTTAAATAGCGATGTGGATATGTCAATATCTACTAGTGAAGTTACAACAGATAATAGTTATCGTCGTTTTGACTGCAACAGTCTAGGGGGGGATATCAACAAATTTTGGACAGCAGCCTATCAAGGAGTTGAGTATACCAACAGTTTTATTCATAATTTAGAGAACAGTCCTATTTTTAGCAAAGAGGATGCAGAACTGATGCAACAATTAGGTGAAGCAAAAGTGATTCGTGCCATGTTCTATCATGACCTTATCGTGATGTTTGGTGATATACCTTTTTCTTTAACTCCCAATTTTGAGGTTAAAGACTATGTAATGCCTGTTGTAGACCGTGAAGAAATTTATAAGACTTTGATTGAGGATTTGAAAGGCATTGCTCCCTACATGTCGTTTGCCCAAGACTTGAACGATGGTGTGGAGCGTGTATCCAAAGAATTCTGTTGTGCGATGATTGCCCGTATGGCTTTGACTTGCGGTGGTTATTCACTTCGTCCGGATAAGAACAATGCTAATAGCTCTGGTACCATGCAACGTTCTACTAACTATAAAGAATACTACAAAATTGCCCAAGCATATTGTGATTCTGTTATTTCCTCTGGTACTCACTCTTTGACACTCTCTTATCGTCAAGTATTTATCAACGAATGCAACTACATTGTAAACAACAATGATGATCCCATCTTCGAGATTCCGTTCACAAAGAACTCAAGCGGTAGTATCGGTTACATCCAGGGTCCGAAAGGCGAGAACTATGAAGGCACGACCACTGGCAAGAACATTTGGGGTAAGAGTGGCGGCAGTGCCCGTTTAAATGCTTTTTACCGTTACTCATTTGACGACGAAGATGTCCGTCGTGACTATGTGAACGGTATGTGGTATTACTTGTACGACGGTACTCCATCGATCCTTACAGATTACACGGTATTCAACAACAAGTGGTCTAAGTTCTGGGCAAGCTCAGGTAGCGCTATGGGTGCTGGCAGCGATGCTAATACAGGTATTAACTATCCTTATATGCGATATGCTGACATACTTTTGATGTATGCCGAAGCTGTTAACGAATTGGAAGAAGGTGTAAGTGGTGCCAATGGTCCTAAAGCCATTGAAGCTTTTCGCCAGGTACGTGCCCGGGCATTTACGAATGCTAGTAAGGTTGGCACTTACATTGCTTCTGTTTCCGGTTCTAAAGAAAACTTTCTGAAAGCTGTTCTTAACGAACGTAAGTGGGAATTTGCCGGTGAAAATATGCGTTGGAAAGACTTGGTTCGTAACAACCTATATAGCGAAGTTCTTTATTACAGCTTCTTACGATATTATGCAGTAGCTGAAAATGCAGCAGGTACTTCAGACCATATTGAGGCAGTGGAACAATATGACGGCAAACCTGGTTATTTGGAACTTTATCTGCCTTATACAATCTATTACAAGATTACTAGTAACCCGAATAACATAAACGTATATCCTAACACCGCACTGGATGTACTGGAACTATACAATCCATATAAATCTGAAAAGTATCCGGGTTCGGAATGGACTACGGGAGACTATTACGGATGGTGGAATGATACTGACGGATGTCCAAAAGATCAATGTCTCTTCTCTTTCTACGGTTTTATACGTGGCGACCGTGGTGGTAATATTTATCTTGTAAAAGATGGTGAGGCATATTCTACAAACAGGACCTACAAACCTACCGGTAGTTCGCTACATTTTGCCTTATCCAAATGCTGCGATTCAGCGCAGTGCCGGTGTGTACTAAAAACTATTATGGTTATACTAAATAATCAAATTGAAAATAATACGATATGAAAAATAAATTATTTTACATACTGATGCTACTCTTGTCTTTATCAACCTTTTCTTGTAAGGACGATGAGGTAGTGAGCAGTGATGGCTATTCTTCCGAAAGAGAGTTTATGACTATGTTCCGTAAAGATGACAATACGGGTAAGGGAGACTCTGACCCGTATCGGTGTCAAGCTGTTAATTTGAACGACATTCAGCTTTATTGGTATGGGGTGAAGGATTGTGCAGGCTATGAGGTCAAGATGGCCTTGCAACCTAATGTTTCTTCCGGTTTGGCTGAAGATTGGGAAAACCCCGATTATATTTTGTTTGATACGATTGTGGGTTCCGACGTGACAGACCTTTTGATAAAAGACCTTCAATACAGTACCGATTATCGTTTTGCAATCCGAACTCTTTCTAAAAAAGGTGAAGGTTACCACTCTAAGTGGTACGGCTATGGCAGTGGACGTCAATGGGCTGATTATTTGGGAATCACGACTGGAGATAGATACAATATTCCTGAAGTAATAGTAGTAAACGAAGTCACTAAGACTACTTTCCGTATCAATATCGACCGTTCTTATGCCACATCGGGTGACGATGGGACTTTCAAAACCAATTTTGAAGTAGATGAAAATGGTAATTTCGTTATGCACACCATTTCAGTTGAAGTATCCCCTACCAACCCCAAGGCAACCGTACCGGCAAAATGGAAAAATTACACCATTACTCCCGCAGACTTTGAACGTGGCTACATTGACATAGATGGTTTGCAAGAAAACAGTGTGTACGTTATCAATGCGGAGAATAGGAATGTCCCTGTTCATTGGGATGCTATCTATAACACCTGTGTTATCCGTATGGATGGTGAAGCGGGAGAACCTGTCCTTATTAAACATTATTGCGACCCCAACGACACCATTCCCGGAGCAACGAAGTATAATGCTTCACGACTTGACACCATACTGTCCAACTATAACAGCGATGCTTCTTTGGCCGAAGGTACTATTTTTGAATTGGAAGGTGGAAAGACTTACTATTTTGCAACCAACGTGTCGTTGTGTAAAGGTTTGACCCTGCGCACCAAAGCAGGAACCGGTCGCGCCAAAGTATTAATGAATGGTATGTCTACAATCAATGGAGTGGCTCAGGCTATGAACTTTATGTTTGGTCGCCAGCCACAATCCGGTGAACTTGGCGGTATCAACATCAAATCCCTTATTTTCGAAGATATCGATTTTGACTGTCCGTTGGCAACAAATTATGGTGATGGTACCGCAACCGGCAACTACTTCATCAACATGTATTCTAATGGTATGGCTGTTACACTTCAATCGTTTGAATTAAAAAACTGTACATTCCAACGTATGATTCGTGGTTTCGTCCGTGTACAAGGTACTAATCGTAAGAACTTCGAAAAGTTTATCGTAGAAGACTGCCTATTCTATAACTGTGGCTATTATGACAATAATGGACGTGGTTATGCGTGGATTGCCGGTGATGGTACTCCTGGCACTGGTAAATCCAACATTTTCGGAAACATGATATTCCGCAACAATACGTTCTATGATTCTCCGCGTACCTGCTTCTTTACCGACAATGGTAGGGATTTGCCATGGCCTGGTAACATCCAATATAACATTACGCTGGAGAACAATACGTTTGTAAATTACAGCACCCGTTCTTCCGGCCGTAAGATTTTCGACCTGCGCTATTTGCCGGGTGGAAGTAAGATTACAGTGAAAAAGAACCTTTTCATCCTGGCCAAGAAAGACGGTGACACTCGTAACTTGTACATGGAAGGTATGGATATTCGTCAGATTAACGGTTCAGGTGAAATTACATTCGATATCGAGCAAAACTACTCAACGAATACGAATCTTACCAACGGAAATATTTTCTCATCTTCTGCCTTCAGTGCCAGCAAGAATAGTGCCGGCTTCTGGGCTGAGTATAACATCCCTGGTAAGGCTGAGCTGGAAGTTCATTTGGGTAATGTTGGAATTTCGTCATTTGATTTGATGANAGACCCGAATCCGTCTTATGCAAGTCCCAGTCCGGATATGCACGAAGTAAAGAATCTCGACGGCCTCTATTACAAGAACACTGATGCCGTTCGTAATCACGAAATTTACAAGCTGAGTATCGGTGACCCGAGATGGGCCAAGACTGTAATGCCCTAAATTATATTCAATATGAAGTCGTGAGATTTTGTTAGANATTTTTTTTGCAAGAAGGGTGTATTGTGTTTGTATATCAATACACCCTTTATTATTTGCAAGCTGATAAATAGTTGAACAATAAATTTTGGAAGACAACAAGTNNTTACTTCTCTGGAAATTAAGCTTGTAGCTTTCTTTACTAACCATAAGAATCATGATAAAACAGACATTGATCTATCTGCTGCCTCTCTTGCTGTTGTCAAGCTGCAGTCAGCAAACTTATAAGACGACTTCCTTGTCGCCTGATGAACGAGCGAAACTCTTATTGCAAGAACTTACGNTGGAAGAAAAAGTATTATTAATGATGGATACCTCTAAGCCAATAGAGCGCCTGGGAGTCAAACCCTATAATTGGTGGAACGAGGCATTGCATGGTGTGGCCCGTGCAGGTCTGGCCACTGTATTTCCTCAACCAATAGGTATGGCGGCCTCTTTTTCACCGGCAGCAGTATATGAAGTATTTAATGCAGTATCCGACGAGGCCCGTGCCAAGAATACCTACTATGCCTCAAAGGGAAGCTACGAACGTTATCAGGGTTTAACTATGTGGACTCCTACGGTAAACATCTATCGCGATCCTCGTTGGGGAAGAGGCATTGAAACTTATGGCGAAGATCCTTTTCTGACCAGTCGGATGGGAGTAATGGTAGTTAAAGGGTTGCAGGGAAGTAGCGTTGGAAAGTACGATAAGTTGCATGCTTGTGCCAAACATTTTGCTGTACATTCTGGTCCGGAATGGAACCGACACGAATTTAATGCGGAAAACATCAAACCGCGTGATTTATACGAAACTTATCTACCGCCTTTCGAAGCATTGGTAAAAGAAGGAAAAGTAAAAGAAGTGATGTGTGCCTACAATCGTTTTGAGGGTGAACCGTGCTGCGGGAGCGATCGCTTGCTGACGCAAATCCTGCGTAATGAGTGGGGATTCGATGGTATTGTGCTTTCCGATTGTGGTGCAATAGCCGACTTCTATAATGAACGTGGTCATAAAACCCATCCCGATGCCGAGTCGGCTTCGGCTGCTGCGGTGCTGAGCGGAACAGACCTGGAATGTGGATCCAGCTACCAGGCATTGGTGAAAGCAGTTAAGCTAGGAAAAATTGATAAAAATGCCGTCAATGCAGCGGTTAAGCGTCTATTGGCTGCTCGCTTTGCATTAGGCGAAATGGACGATCCGAAAAATGTATCCTGGACAAAGATTCCTTTCTCGGTAGTAGCTTCGGCTGCCCATGATTCACTAGCACTTGACATAGCACGCAAGTCGATGACATTACTCATGAATAAAAATGATCTTCTGCCGCTGAAACGTGAAGGACTAACTCTAGCCGTAATGGGGCCGAATGCCAACGACTCTGTGATGCAATGGGGAAATTATAACGGCATGCCGTCGCACACTGTAACTATTCTGGATGGATTGCGAAAAGCATTGGGGAATGATGACAAACTTATTTATGAACAAGGTTGTGGGTGGGTAGACAGAACACTGATTCAAAGTGCTTTCAATCTTTGTAAGTCGGCAAACGGACCAGGGTTTAGCGCACTCTACTGGAACAATGTTACCCGTGATGGCAAGCCGGTAACAACTGCTCAAGTTACTACTCCTTTCCATTTCTGTACATCGGGTGCTACGGTCTTTGCCCCGGGTGTAAATCTTACAGATTTCTCAGCAACTTATAACAGTGTATTTACCCCTGAACAGTCGGGAGAGATAGTTTTTGAGATTTATGCCTACGGTTCCGGACGCTTGCGCATAAACGGCGAAGAAGTTAAAGGCTTCACCAACAAACACGGAGGACGAAAATCAACTTATACTTTGCAAGTACAGGCTGGAAAACCGTATAATATTGAACTTGACTTTGAATACTTGAAAAGCGATGCACAACTGAATTTTGATCTTGGTTTCAGAAAGGAAGCCGATATAAAGGAATCAATAGAAAAGGTAAAATATGCTGATATAGTAATTTTTGCAGGCGGCATTTCTCCCAGCCTGGAAGGCGAAGAAATGGGTGTTAACCTTCCTGGTTTCAAGAAGGGTGACC
>Ga0065701_1012652_pt1 | contig 23960 bp, 17 predicted proteins | sample Biomet1_FD_59088 | JGI IMG/M metagenome (GOLD analysis project Ga0065701, IMG submission 59088) | Microbial communities from bioreactor (seeded with anoxic lake sediment) at LBNL, California, USA - Biofuel metagenome 1 version 3... | ecosystem: Engineered > Bioreactor > Anaerobic > Unclassified ...
GAAAATTTTGTATGATTGTCAGACATATAACAACAACAGATTTGGTGGTATAGCCAGGTATCATTATGAATTGGCAAATGGCCTTAAAGACTTTGGCGATAAAACGGAAATCTCCTCTTTATTCACCCCCAGCGAGTACTTACTTAAAGATAACAAATATAAAGTATGTAATCCATTGGGATACAACAACTTCAAGGGAAGGTACAGATTAAATCTACTTATAGAGAAAATCAATAAGTATTATTCGGTTGAAAGAATTAAAAGTAAGAAGTTTGACTTATTTCATCCTACCTATTATGATCCATATTTTTTGGATTATTTGGAAAAGCCTTTTGTCGTAACTGTGCATGATTTTGTCCACGAAAAATTTGATCGCCTTAGAGTTCAGGATATTGCAAATAAAAAATTATTGATAGAAAAATCCGTCAAAATAATAGCAGTCAGCGAAAACACCAAAAAAGACATTCTCGAACATTATGATACTCCAGAGGAAAAAATTCAAGTGATTTATCATGGTGTTCACAAGAACAGGACAAATTATCTAAGTAATCCATACGGTGAGTATATTTTATACGTAGGTGATAGATATGGATATAAGAATTTTAAACTTTTTTTAGAGGCGATATTTCCTTTGTTGAAATTGAATGAAAATCTTCATCTCGTTTGTACTGGATGTCCTTTTTCAGAGGAGGAGCTCAATCTTCTCGAACCACATAATGTCTCAAATCAGGTTTTTCAAAAACCGGCAAATGAACAAGAGCTTAACTCGCTCTATAAGCATGCTCTTGTTTTTGTCTCCCCCTCATTGTATGAGGGTTTCGGTATTCCAATCTTGGAGGCTTTTTCAAACGATTGCCCAATCTGCATAAGCCATTCAAGTAGTTATCCTGAAATAGCAGGAGATGCGGCCGTTTATTTTGATCCATTATCTTCAGATTCTATTTTAACGGCGGTTGAAAGCGTCATCAAAAGCAAAAGTCTTAGAAATAGGCTAATTGAAATGGGGCAAAAAAGGGTTAAAGATTTTTCCTGGGAAAAAACGGTCAAAGAAACGAGGTCTTTATATTATACTATCGTGTAATATCAATTCATCTACTTTTGCAAGATGGTCTGTTTTTGGTGGATTAAATTTTGAAAAATTAAAATGCACTATGTTTTCGTTGTTTTTGCACACGACTATTTCCAACCTCCGCCCAATGACCTGTATAGCCCAATGATCGAGAGCTTTTGCTGCTTTTGGGCATCTACGAGTTTGATCTTGGATTGTAAGAGATTCTGCTGCATGGTGAGGATTTCGAGATAAGCTGCTTTTCGGTTAGTGTCTCTCTGCTTTTCTTGCTTAGTGCAATATCATCCTCGATTAATAAAATTTTGTTCATTTATCCTTTTTTTGTGAAAGAATAAAGGTTGGACGGAAACGATCTTTTAAACCTTTACATAAAGGATTACGCCTTTGTTTCTATAGTTACGGCAAAGGTATATAATTAGCAGACAGCCGCGTTTCTGAGCGGCTATTTTTCTGTTCAGACCAGATTTTAAGTATTCCAGACCGTTTCAGGGTAAATCTGTACCAAAGAAAGTTTGCTTCGAAAGCAGCATGCATGTATTTGTTTTCTATTGTCCCCAATTTTCGCGGTCCAGCGTGCGGTATTGGATGGATTCGGCAATGTGTTGTAGCTGAATGTGTTCAGAAAGATCAAGATCGGCAATAGTTCTGGCCACTTTCAGGATCCTGTCGTAGGCTCTGGCCGAAAGGTTGAGTTTTTCCATGGCTGTTTTCAGAAGATCTTGGCTGGCAATATCAATTTGTGCGTATTTCCGGATTTCGCGGGAACCCATTCGGGCGTTGCAATGGATTTCAGGTTCTTGCCTGAAACGCTCTTCCTGTTTTTTACGTGCGGCCATGACCCTTTCTCTGATTTGTTCGCTCGATTCTGCCTGCTGCTTTTCGCTCAACTTGTCGTAGGAGACGGGGGTAATCTCTATTTGCAAGTCTATTCGGTCCATGAGTGGGCCGGAAACCCGGTTCAGGTATTTTTGGATTTGCCCGGGAGTGCAGACGCAGGGTTTGCCGGGATGGTTGTAGTAGCCGCAGGGGCAGGGGTTCATGGAGGCCACTAGCATAATGCCTGCGGGGTATTCAATGGCGTAGCTGGCTCTGGCAATGCGAATCTTGCGGTCCTCCAAAGGCTGGCGGAGAACCTCCAGCACTGAACGCTGAAATTCTGGCAGTTCGTCCAGAAAGAGCACCCCATTGTGCGCCAGGGAGATTTCTCCGGGTTGTGGCTTCGATCCTCCGCCTATTAGGGCAACGGAGCTGATGGAGTGATGGGGTGCCCGGAAAGGCCTTTCCACCAGAAGTGACTGCTTGGAATCTGTCTTGCCTGCCACCGAATGGATTTTGGTTGTTTCCAGTGATTCTTGCAATGTCATGGGAGGCAGAATGCCGGGAATGCAGTTGGCCATCATGCTTTTGCCTGCACCTGGAGGACCTATCATAATAAGGTTGTGCCCGCCCGAGCAAGCGACTTCCACTGCCCGTTTGACTTGCTCCTGTCCTTTCACATCGGCAAAATCCGCGGAAGCTGTCGATTTTTTGTCTTCAGAAAAGAAGGCTGTGGCTTTCTGCGGCTCTTTTTTCAGTTCATTTTTGAGAAACCCGACCACTTCCATGAGATCTTCCATGCCGTAGACCTCTACACCCTCTACTACGGCGGCTTCGGGCGCGTTCTGGCTCGGCAGGACCAGCCTTCTGATGCCAAGTTCACGTGTGAGTACGGCGATGGGTAAAACACCCCGTACAGGTTGCAAACGACCGTCCAGAGAAAGTTCACCGATAAAGAGGGTATTTTCCAGAGATGAAGCAGGGATGTAGTCGCCGGCAGCCATGATGCCAACGATAAGCGGCAGGTCGTAGGAAGTGCCTTCTTTGCGGAGGTCAGCTGGTGCCATGTTGATGACGATTTGCTTGCGGGGCAGATCCATGCCGTTTACCTGCAAGGCTGTAACGATGCGTTCGTGGCTCTCCCTGACTGCATTGTCCGGCAAGCCTACTAGGGAAAAACGAATGCCCCGGGACAGATGCACTTCAACACTTACCGGTCTGGCCCCTATGCCATGAATGGCTGCACTTGTGAGTTTTACAAGCATGATAAATGGGTATTAAACACTTGCAAAAGTAATAATATAGAAACAATTAAAAAATATTTAATCAATAAAATGCAGAAGGGTGTTTACCAATTTTCGATGCCTTCCCGGATACGGGTGGTTAGGTGAAAGTATCTGGCATCGCCTTCCAGCAGGTTTAGCAGATCTTTGGTGATGGGGTCGTAGTCCTGATAGAAGAAGTCCTGGATCAGCACCACGCTGGCCAGGGAAGCGGGATGCTCCTTGATGTATTCTTTGGCTGACCGTTTCAACAGTAGATTGGTCTCGGCAAGCTTTTCCTCCGATTCTTCCAAATTTGTATATTTGCCATTCAGAATGGCGTATCGATCCATATATAGTTTACGTATTTGCTTCTTGTAAAGGCTCAGATCGTCGTTGACAATACCACCCGTAATATTGAGCATATCCACAGTGTTGATGTCTCCTCTGATCTTGACGCGATTGCCAGGCTTGGCAAACAGGGTTGTCCAGCATTTTTTTCTGGCAAAAAAGATGGTGATGGGAGTGACCTCTTCGTAGGTTTTCAGCTTGAGGTCAAATTTTCCTGAGGTGTTGGAATAGACGGTATCGTAGGCAAGCTCGTAATCTTCGTTGTAGTAGGAAATACACAGTGCCGATCTGCCCAAATTGCTTACTTCTCCATGCACGCTAACTTTGTTGCCTTCGGGAGTGGTACATCCGAATGTCATCAGACAGCATAGGATAACAATAAAGACATTCGGCCTCAGATTCATAATAAATGTTAATTTGGAGTAAAAGTACGAATTTCTATGAATTATACAATTGATTCTCGGTTTATACTGAAAAAACTTGTTTATTGGACTGCCTTTATTACCCATGGTTTAAGGGCCATTAAAATAAACACTCCTTTTCCCTGATTTCAGACGCACCTAAGACAAGTGTCAAGAAATAAATAAGAACCGAGTATTTAATTTGTAGTTAAATTTGTCCTTATTCTATAAACGTAAAAACTCAGAAAAATGTATATCTGTTCAAAAAAATTGACAGAAAGAACCTTATTGCTATTTTTGCAGTCGTAACCTTTTTCCTGCCTGCTCTATCATTTATCATCTCTATACCATGACCAGAATAAACCTTATTGTACTTATTTTCGTTTCTTTCATACTTTTTTGTTGCCAAAACGGCTCTCAGAGTGCAGCCTTGAAAGAACTGGATGCCTGTATCGAAAACAAGCCTTATTTCGAAAATCTCAAAGCAAAACGTATACAAGATCTGGAAAGCAAGCTAAAGCATCAGGATCTGGCGTTGTCTGCAAGATATGGACTCTGCGCCACTTTGTATAGCGAATATCGATCCTATCAATACGATTCTGCCTATGCCTATGCCGGAAGGATGCTTCAAATGGCAGAAAAACTGCAGGACCAGAATCTGATAGCTCAATCCAAAATGGACCTGGCGTTCAGCTGCATGTCGGCCGGATTGTACAAGGAGGCTTCAGACATCTCTTCTACCATAGACGCAACTGCTCTTAGTCAGGATATGCAGATAGACTATTATTCGTTTCTTTCCACCTTGTATCTGGACATGGCTAACTTTTCCGTTGCCGGACCTTATTACAATCTTTACAGGAATAAGTCGCTGGATTATTGCAAGGCATGCATTGCCCTAAAGCCAGATCAGGAAAGTCCGGATATCATCATGGTGAGAATTCGTGAACATCAACTTCAAAGCAATTATTCCAAGGCCATTCAGGTGGCGGAAGAGAGCCTGTCTTCTAAAAAACTGGGCTTGCACGACTATGCCATTATCGCATCCACCTTAGCTTTTTGCTACCAGTTACAGGGTGATACGGTAAAAGCGATCACGTACTTTGCCTCTGCTTCCGTTGCCGACCTCAAGATTGCCACCAAAGAAACAGCTGCGATCCGTCAGCTGGCTGAGCTGCTTTACCTGCAAGGAGATGTGCGGTTGGCCTTTTCCTATGCATCACTGGCCCTTGATGACGCCAATTATTACAACGCACGCCAGCGTAAGATAGAAATAGGCCGTGTCTTGCCTAATATCGAGGCTGCACAGTTCAAGATCATTAAAAACCAGAATGGGAAGCTGCTGGTATACTCCGGTCTGATCTCTGTTTTGTTTATCCTTTTCATGATAGCCACTCTTATTATTCTCAAACAAAAGAAAAATCTTAATGCGGCCCGTCTGCTTATTCTCCAACAGAACAAGGGGCTGGTCGATTCTAACCAAAAGCTAACTGAAAGCCAGAACAAGATCAGCAAGCAAAACACTGATTTGACTCGTATCAATAAGAAACTCAAGGAAGCTGATCGTATCAAGGACGAATACATCGGTTACTTCTTCAGCGTAAGTTCTTCTTACATAGACAAGATAGAAGACTATCGCAAGACGGTGGTCCGTAAAATCCGGAACCGGCAGTTTGAGGAGTTGCTGCATTTCTCCGACGAAGCCGATCTGAGAAAAGAGCGTGAGGATATGTTTACCCTCTTTGACCATACGTTCATGAAACTTTTCCCCGATTTCGTAAACCGCTACAACCTGCTTTTTGAGGAAGAAGACCGAGTGGTCTTTAAGGCGGATGGTGCCCTAACACCTGAGATAAGGATATTTGCGCTTATCCGCCTTGGTGTCAACGAAAGCGAGCGCATTGCCAAATTTCTGGATTATTCCCTCTCTACTGTCAAAAATTACAAAACCAAGGTCAAGAACCGTTCTATGGTTGCCAATGAGATTTTCGAACAGAAAATCATGGAAATTGAGTCCATCAAAACCGAGAACGAGGATACCCAAGGCTAACTTTTTTGTACGTCAAAGGTACTTTCTAAGGCATCGTTTAGGATGGCATGTTTGCTGTTAATCAAATATTTAGTATAATATTTGTTGCTGAAAAACCGTACATATTGCGTCTTCATCGTTTCAATCCGTTAACAAAGAAAATACATTTGCATAGGGTCAAAAGTCAGGAACCTTGTGTCAGACATCGTATGCAGGGTGAGGGGCTCCCTTAAATTTTAACCACTTAAATCTAAATCAAGTAGTATGAAAATGAAATTTATTTTCAGCACCTTATTATTATTGATGGGATGTACAGCGTTTGCCCAAGGGCAATACACCCTCAGGAGTAAAGTGCTGGATGGACAGAAAGAATCATTAGCTGGTGTAAGTGTTCAGGAGGTTGGTGCCAACAACGGAACAGTTACAGACCAAGATGGAAACTTCGTGCTGAAAGTATCCAAAGAGTCTTCCATGGTCAAAATCAGTTTTACGGGTTTCAAGGTCATTGAAATACCGGCAAACAAGCTTGGAACAACCATCATCATGAATGAAGACATGGTTGCACTTCAGGAACTCGTCGTAATCGGATACGGGTCTATGCGCAAAAAGGATGTGACTGGAGCCGTTTCGAGCATCTCCAGTGAAAATCTGAACAAAGGGCCGGTTACCAATCCGCTTCAGCAGATTTCGGGTAAGGCTGCCGGTGTCAACATCACTCAGATGGGTAGTGAGCCTGGAGCTACACCAAGCATCCGAATCCGCGGCGTGACCTCCTTAATAGGTGGTAGTGATCCTCTGGTTGTGCTTGATGGTGTACAAGGCAATCTGGAACTTCTTAGCCAGTTGCCTCCGGAAGAAATAGAATCGGTGGATATTCTTAAAGACGCTTCAGCAACGGCGATCTATGGTTCACGCGGAGCTCCCGGTGTCATTCTGGTCACCACCAAAAAAAGCAAAGGTGGAGCCTCTCAGGTAGAATATAGCGGAAATGTTTCTGTAGACCGTCTGGCCGGCAAGCTTGACATGATGTCTGCCAAGGAATGGAGTGAGCAGTCCCTTTTGTGGAATGTACCTTCCACTGAAAACCATGGAGCAAATACAGATTGGTTTGATGTGCTCACTCAGGATGGTGTCACCCAAAATCATAATTTGGCCATAAATGGTGGAACGGACACGTTCAATTACCGTGCTTCTCTTACTGGTATCCTGCAAAACGGTGTCGTGATCAATTCAAAGAATGACAATTACATTGCCAGATTACAGGCTACCCAAAAAATGCTGGACAACAAGCTAATCTTCTCCTTCAATCTGAACAGTGCTACCGCAAAAAGAGTGGGTAGCCCCAGCAGCGTCGGACGTGCAGCCTTCACCTCCAACCTGATCAGCAATGCTTATGTAAGCAGGCCAACAGACCCTGTTTTCAATGCAGACGGAAGCTATTTCACCGATGTGAACGTTTTCCAGTACATCAATCCCTATGCCGTTGCCGAAGAAGTAACCAACGATCAGACCATCAACAATACTTTTGGAAGTGGTAGAATCAGTTATGAATTGATCAAAGGGCTTACGCTTGATGCGTTTGGCACATGGCGCAAACTTGACGGAAACTCCGGTTACTACATGCCGGCTTCTTCCACCGTACCCAGTGCCATCGATGACAATGGTACTGCCAGCATTAACAATTGGCATCAGGATGAAAAACTGGGCGATTTAAGCGCCACCTATAAAAAGACTTTTGGTGCACACCATCTTGATGGAACAATTGTTTATGAATGGCAAAAGCAGACCTACAATGGTAATTACACTCAGATGACCAACTTCATCGGTGATGCGACCACTTACAATGCTCTGCAATTGGGCGATTTTGCAAAAATAACTTCGGGAGACATCTCTTCCTACAAGAACGACAGGAAGCTTATTTCTTTTCTGGGGCGTGTAAACTACTCTTATCTGGATCGATATCTGTTGACCTTAAGTATTAGACGAGATGGTTCTTCCGTATTCGGCGAGAATCATAAATGGGGTAACTTCCCATCCGCTTCCTTTGCATGGCGCTTGAGCGACGAGCCTTTCATGAAAGGCATTAGTTTCCTCAACGATCTGAAAATACGTGCAGGTTATGGTATTACCGGTAATCAGCAGGGCTTGAGTCCTCAGAATTCCGTACGTCTGGTCAGCTCATCAGGTACCACCTATTTTGCAGGGAGCCAAATTACCAACTATGCCATATCTCAGAATGACAATGCTGATTTGCGTTGGGAAACCAGATATCAAAAAAACATTGGTCTCGATTTCTCTGTTCTTAACAATCGCATTTCCGGATCGGTCGATGCCTATAGTGCAATAACTAAAAACCTGCTTTTCAACTACACTGTGCCACAGCCACCCTATCCTTATTCAAGCGTTGTGGCCAATATCGGCAGTTTGCTTAACGAAGGTATGGATTTCAACTTCAATTTCAACATTGTGGATACCAGAGATTTTGGCTTCAATCTGAATACCAACCTTTCTCTGATGAGAAACAAAGTAAAGGAATTGAGCGGAACACTTAATGGAGTTGAACTCAATACCGATTATGTTTCTTGGGGTTACAACAGTTATCTGGTTAAAGGCAAGCCCATAGGTGCATACTACATTCTCAAACACGAAGGTAAAAATGCCAACAATGAAGAAACGGTGGTGGATGCCGATGCCAACGGGACCATTGATGTGGGCAGCCAAAGCAAGGACCGTTACTATGAAGGTTCAGCCTTGCCAACGCATACTTATGCCTTTACACCGACCTTCCGTTACAAGAATTTCGATCTTTCCATGCTTTTTCGGGGATCGGGCGGCAACAAGATCTTCAACAAGATCAAATACAACTTCAGCCTGTTTGAAAGCATCGGTAAGTCCAACATGCTTTCCAGTGCCAAGGAACTGGGACTTTATACTTCCAAATATACTTCAGACCTGTGGCTGGAAAAAGGAGACTATCTGCGTTTTGACAACCTGACTCTGGGTTATCATTTTAATACTCAAAAAATGAAACATGTCAGCAATCTGCGTCTGTCCCTTACCGCAACAAATTTGGCGTTGTTTACCAAATATTCAGGGCTTGATCCTGAACTGAACACCAACGGAGGCAGCGATTCCGGTACGGACTTCGGCATTTATCCACGCACACGCACATTGTCCGTAGGCTTGAACATTATTTTAAAGTAACCTAATTAAATCAGCTAGAAAAATGAAAAAAATATTAGTTATAGCCTTATTCACCACGCTGGCTTTTCAAAGCTGTACAGACGTAGAGGAGAAGGTCTACGATAAATATGCTGCCAAAGACTTTTATTCAACGTCTTCAGGGGCCGATGTGGCTCTGGCAAATGTCTATTCACAAATCCCCGGCAACTGGGGTGGTCTTGGTTATGCTGGAGCTGACAATGGCTGGTACGACCTGAATTCCATGTCAACCGACGAACAAGTAGTACCTCACCGCAATACAGGAGACTGGCAACTATCCTTTTCGCAGTTGTATTTGAGAACTTGGTTTCCAAGTCATGAAATTGTGACCAACACCTGGAACTGGCTATACTCATCAGTGTTCAAGGCCAACCTGGCCGTAGAACTCCTTGAAGACGCTAAAGCCGATGCTTCCAAGATTGCAGAGGCGAGAGTGCTGAGGGCCTTCTTCTATTACCTGTTGATGGACGATTTTGGAACGGTTCCTTTCTACACCGAGAACAACATTACCGTCGATCAGATGACCCAAAAAACTCCCAAAGAAATTTTTGAATTTGTGGAAAGTGAACTTAAGGCAAGTGTGGACGATCTCTCTGAAACCAGAGGCGGCGACTACTACGGAAGGTTCAACAAATGGGCAGGTTATGCCTTGCTGGCCAAATTGTATCTCAATGCCGAGACATATACAGGAACAGCAAGATGGGCCGATTGTATTACCGCTTGCGACGAAGTGGCAAAAGGAGGATATACCTTACATTCGGGTGCTGCCGATAATTCCTCTCTGGGTAGCAAATACTACGAACTCTTTGGCGATGTTTGTCCGGATGACGAAACCATTCTGGCCATTTATACCAAAGTCGATGTTGTAGGAAGAAACATCTTTACCATCAGAAGCTTCGGCGGTACTGACGGAGCCACCCTTTTCGGAGGAGCCTCTGTCTGGAACGGTACGGTTTGTCCTGAAGATTTTGTCAATAAATTTGCAGATAACGATGTCCGGAAACGTCAGTTCAGATATGGCGAAAATCCTTACGGACCGCAACCTGCCGGTTTTGTTGTCTACACTCCGACCGTAACCAATATCAATGATCCTGGTGCAGACCGCTATGCTGGTATCCGAAATCAGAAATTCTATCCAGCAGCGCCTATGAATGGTGGCGGAACTTCTAACGATTTCCCCATTTACCGGTATGCCGACATCATGCTCATGAAGGCAGAATGTCTGGTGCGCACCGACAAGGCTTCAGATGCCAAGCCACTGATAGATGCTGTAAGGGTACGTGCAGGCCTTTCCGGTCTGGCAGCCAATCCGACGCTGGACGATATTTACAACGAGAGAGGCTTTGAACTTTCATGGGAAGGCCATCGCCGTCAGGATATGATCCGTTTCGGCACCTTTACCAAAGCTCATGGTCTTGCACCAGCAGTGGACGATCATTGGAAACTGTTTCCCATTCCTACCAGTGCCTTGAATGCCAATGCCAATCTGGTACAGAACACAGGATACGGAAATTAATCAATAATTAACCATACTGCCCCTTCCATATTGGGAGGGGCAGTATCCTTTGACAAAAAGCGATGACTATAAAATACTGCTATAAAATGAAAGAAAGAAGTTTGCTGCTCAGGTGCCTAATTATCTGTCTGGCTTTCATTAGTTGCACACCGGCCTCCGAAGTGACAGCCAGTGTTTCAGCCAACCCACAACCAGAGCAATACGGCACCCCTTTCAATGATGTTCCCGATGCCAGGGATGCCGTCATCTATCAGGTAAATACCCGCTGTTTCAGCTCAACACGCAATTTCAACGGTGTTATAGCCAGGCTTGATTCCATCAAAAACCTTGGTGTCAATGTCCTTTATCTTATGCCTATCTATCCGGTAGGCTCCCTCAATGGCTGCAATTCTCCCTATTGCGTTAAAGATTATCAGGCAGTCAACACCGAATTCGGAAATCTTTCCGACCTGCGCAGTCTTATTGCCGGAGCCCATGAAAGAGGGATGGCCGTTATTCTGGATTGGGTGGCAAACCATACCTCCTGGGACAATGCCTGGATCAAGAACAAGTCCTGGTATAAGCAGGATGCTTCAGGAAATATTGTCGCTCCCAACAGCGAATGGAAGGATGTCGCTCAACTCAACTTTGAGAATGCAGACATGCGTCAGGCTATGATTGCAGCCATGAAATACTGGGTTTACACCGCAAACTGCGACGGATTCCGTTGTGACTATGCGGACGGTCCTTCGGAAGCTTTCTGGCATCAGGCCATCGATACCCTTCGGAATCTTTCTAGTCATAAGCTGCTCTTGCTTGCAGAGGGTTCTGGAAGCCGTCATTTTTCAGAAGGTTTTAACTATGTTTTCGGGTTCAGTTTTTACGGCCAGCTTAAATCCATATACAGCAATGTCAATACTTCCGTAAAAACCCTGGATCAGGTAAATGCAACGGAATATGCGGGAGCTTCCGATGAAAACAGAGTGGTACGTTACATTACCAATCACGACGTGAACAGTTCGGATGGAACCCCGCTTGCTCTTTTCGGCGGAGCCTCTGGCTCCATGTCGGCTTTTGTCGCTGCGGCTTACATGAAAGGTGTTCCCATGATCTATAACGGTCAGGAAGTGGGCACTCCCAATCAGCTGCTTTTTCCTTTCACCTCTTCCTCCATAGACTGGAGCTTGAACAAGCCCATGGTTGCCGAGTACAAAAAAATCATAAATCTTTGGAACAGTTGCACCACTCTGAGGAGAGGAACGCTGACAACTTACCACAGCGACGATGTCTGTGCTTTTACCAAAACATCCGGTTCCGAAATGGTGCTTGTGCTCATCAATATGCGCAGTACCACCAGCAATTATGCCTTGCCTTCTGCGTTGGCCAACACGAATTGGACAGATGCGTTCAGCGGCCTGGCAGCAGATTTTGGCTCAAGTATTTCAATGGCTCCTTATAGCTATAGGATAGTAAGAAATAAATAGGTTACAAGAATATTTACATATCAAGAGCCGGCCTTGCCTGGCTTCTCAAGTACACTCCAAATTCAATGAAAAAAAGTTTTTTGATTGCTTGTCTCCTGGCCTTCGCGGTGCATGCATCTGCCATTGGCCTAACAGGCAAGCTTATTGCCTCTAATGTCTCTGTTTTCTATCCTGAAAAATATATAGCCAAGGCACATTTGCCGTCCTTTGCCTTACTAAAGGAGCCTACGGTTATCGGGAATGTTTCTTCTGACTGGCACATTACCCCTACTTTTTACCTGAAAGAGGGTAAAAGCTATGCAACCTTGCCCATAGGAAAAGGAGTGAGTCTTTATGGTACGGGAGAAACTACAGGGCCTCTGCTTCGTAACGGCAGTAGCATAACGCTCTGGAATACCGATAACTTCAACTACCTTAAGGACAATGGCAAACGCCTTTATCAGAGCCATCCATGGGTGCTTGGTGTCAATCCTGACGGAACAGCTTTCGGCGTTATTGCAGACAATACCTGGAAACAGGATATCCAATTGACCGATAGTATCCGCTTTATTTCAGACGGTCCTGCTTTCCGGGTTCTTATCATCAAGGGAAATTCTCCGCAAGAAGTTATCACAACCCTTGCCGATCTTACGGGGAAAATACAAATGCCTCCGCTTTGGTCGATCGGTTACCAGCAATGCCGCTTCTCCTACGTACCGGATACCCGCATCAAATGCGTGGCTGATACGTTTCGTCTTAAAAAACTGCCTTGTGATGTTATTTGGATGGATATAGACTATATGGAAAGGTTTAAGATCTTCACTTTCGACCAGCAGAAGATTCCTAACCCCAAAGATGTCAACGATTACCTGCATGGGAAAGGCTTTCATTCCATCTGGATGATTGATCCGGGCGTAAAGGCAGAAAAGGGTTATTTTGTATACGATTCTGGCACAGCGGGCAATCACTGGGTTCAGACCAGTGACGGAAAAGAGTTCAATGGCAGTGTATGGCCTGGAAAATGTGCTTTCCCCGATTTTACCAGACCCGAAACCCGCACATGGTGGAGTTCACTCTATAAGAATTTTATGGCTACAGGTTTGGATGGGGTGTGGAACGATATGAATGAGCCCTCTGTCTTTGACGGACCCAATGGTTCCATGCCTGAAGACAACTGGCACAGGGGAGGAGGTGATCTCCTTGCCGGCCCGCACCTCCGATACCACAACGTTTATGGCATGCTTATGCTCAAAGCATCCTATGAAGGCATTCAAAAAGAACGCCCCGACAAAAGAATGTTTATTCTTTCCCGTTCCGGTTTTTTGGGTAGTCATCGTCTTGCTGCCACCTGGACAGGAGACAACGAGGCTAATGAAGGGCACATGAGGATGTCTGTCCCCATGACACTCAATCTGGGCCTGTCCGGACAACCGTTCAGCGGACCCGATATGGGCGGATTTTCGGGTCACTACCACTCCAGAACTTTTCGGGCAATGGATTTCCGTAGATGCTTTTTTCCCTTTTATGAGAGGTCATGCCAATGCAGGAACCAATGATAAGGAACCTTGGGCTTTCGGCCCTGAAATCGAAAATGTTTCACGTATGGCCCTGAACAGAAGATACCGGCTCTTGCCTTATTTTTACACACTGTTCCACGAAGCCTCCAAAACCGGCATGCCGGTGATGCGCCCGGTCTTTTTTGCAGATACGAAGGATACGACTCTGAGAAAGGAGGATCAGGCCTTTCTCCTTGGAAATGATTTGCTGATCGTTCCCAAATGGGCGGTGAATTCTGCTTTGCCCAATGGTATCTGGCGTACAGCCTCNATTGCAGGAGAAAATAGCCGGACTGACCGTTACCAGGCCGATGTCAGAATNAAGGGAGGTGCCGTTGTTCCGTTGGGCAAGATCATTCAGAACACCACCGAATATAATCTTGACTCTCTGACCCTGATGGTTTCTCTCGACAAGGAAGGTAAGGCCAAAGGCCAAATGTATGAAGACGCCGGTGACGGTTTTCAGTATCAACGCGGTGAATATCTTTTATCCGGCTTTACTGCCCGCCGGAAAGGCTCATCGGTCAATGTAAGGATCAGGCCGATAGAGGGGAAATTAAGGGCAGCACACAGAAAATATAAAGTTTGCATTCTTACCTCTGAGGGTACTATCTCAGGGGAGTGGACAGACAAAAGCGTTTTTACAGTTTCTTTATCAAGAAAGAGTTGAAGATATTGGTGATGATTTGATTGATTAGTAACTGTAGAGCTGAGGGGGAGAGTGCCGGCAAGTCTGACTTGGAGCACTCTCTTTTTATTTTTTATTTGGCTGTAAGCCATATGTAACCCAGCGAAACCACGCTGATGACGATCCAGATCAGTATCCCTTGCACCATAGGGCGAACGCCTACATTCTTTAGTACGCTCTTTGTCAGCGAAGCCCCTATAAAGAAGAGCGAAAGTGTCAGTCCCTTGCGCGCTACCGTTACAATACCCAAAGTCAGCTCTGCAGGCAGGTGAAAGATCGTATTTACAACCATGGCCAGTATAAAAAGAAAAATGAACCAAGGCAGATACATTTTGTCCGTTTTGCTTTTGAAAAGGAAAGGAGGTGACGAAAGTCACAGGAATAATCCAGAGTGCCCTGGTGAGTTTCACGGTTGTAGCCACCTGCAAGGCTTCTTCTCCGTAAGCAGAAGCAGCACCCACCACCGAGCTGGTGTCGTGAATGGCGATGGCCGACCAAAGGCCGAATTGGTGCTGTGAGAGTCCTATAAGATGACCCAGGAAAGGAAAAAGAAAAAGCGCGATGGCGTTCAATATAAAAACGGTACCCAGTGCCACCGACATTTGGTCGTTTCCAGCCTTGATGATGGGCCCCACAGCAGCTATGGCGCTTCCTCCGCAAATGGCTGTACCAGAACTGATCAAATACCCTGTGTTTTTGTCCACATTTAGTTTCCTAGCGATCCAGCTGCCTAGAAACAAGGTGCCGGCTACCGAAACGATGGTAAAGAGCATGCCGTCTTTTCCCGAGGCGAGTGCCTGTTGCAAGTTCATACCGAAACCGAGACCGATCACGGATCCTTGTAACAGGTATTTGGACATTTTCTTGTTGAATCTGGGGTAAGCCTGGCCGAAGACCAAGGCGAACATCAAACCTGCAAACAAGGCTACCGGTGGTGTTATTGCAGGCAATAGGCAAAGCAATATCAAGACAATGTAGAATACATTTTTATGTTTCTGAAAAAAATTCGCGTTCATCGTTCTCTGATTTTGGCGCGAAGTTAAGGCCCTGCTTCAGAGAAACCCCATCGTTTTTAGGAATGCGTTATAACTTATCTTTATAATGAAAGGCAAATTGCTGAAAAGATTGGACCAAACCGCTGTCTTTTCCATGCAGGCAGACGAAAGAAAACTTGCGTTCCATTTCCAACCCGTCTATTTCCAGCACTTTAAATATTCCAGCAGCCAACTCTCTGTAAATGGACCTGATGGAGACAATGCCCATGCACTCTGTATTTTCCAGAAAACGTTTGATGCTTTCCGTACTTCCCAGATGCATGCGGATGTTGAGATCCGATAATCTAATGTTATGGGTTTGCAATTCCGTTTCCAAGACGTCCAACGTGCCAGAGCCTCTTTCCCTGAGCACCAACGGAGTGTTTTTCAGTTTTTCGAGGGAAAGTTCGTCGAGTCGCGAAAGTTTGCTGTGGGTATGCGCCACCGCCACCAGTTCGTCATTCATGAAATCGGTATACTTTAGGTTGGGCAGACGGATGTTCCCTTCTACCATGCCAAGGTCTATGCGGTGTTCCTGCAGGGCATTTTCTATATCTCTTGAGTTTCCGCTGATGAGTGTTGTTTTCACCAAAGGAAATTTTTCAGTGAAAATGGCCAGCAACGCCGGTAGCACATATTGTGCAATGGTGGTGCTGGCCCCAATGCGAAGCTCTCCCGAATGCTCGTCGTGAAGCAGGTTCATCTCATATTCCAGTTGCTTGTAGCCGGCTAGAATCTGCTCACTGTGTTCCATCAGCAATTTTCCGGCAGGTGTAAGGCTTATCTTGTTTCCAAGTCGTTCAAAGAGTTGCGTTTTGTATTCTGTTTCCAATTCCTGCACGTGTTTGGTCACCGCTGGCTGTGTGATGAAAAGCTCCTGCGAAGCTTTCGTGAAACTTAGGTTACGGACTACAGACTGAAACACCTTGAGGCGGAAATCGGACATAGTTAAAAAGGTTTGCGGTAAAATTAGGAAATAAATGGATCGGAATGGTACGATGCAATGTAAATTCCCGCTTTTTCAACCTTCTGTGCCACGGCTTTATACTGTGGTCGTGATGGTGGAGTCCACAAACACTCTGGTGGCAAGTTCCTTGTCCAGGTGGTAGATGGCCTGTCCGTCGTTTCCTATTAGTTTGAGTTGGTTGATGATGTCGTCCACGTTGGTTTCTTCCTCAATCTGCTCGTCCACAAACCATTGCAGCATGCTCACTGTGCCACGGTCTTTTTCCTTTTCGGCAACGTCCAGACAGTTGTAGATCATGGCGGTCACCTTGACCTCATGTTGGTAGGTTTCTTCCATTGCGTCCAGAATGTCTTTCCATTCGGCAGGCACCCCGGCGATGGGTTGCAGCTTAATGTTGCCTTGACGTCCCAATACGAAATGGTATATTTTCAGCGCATGTGTGTTCTCTTCCTGAAACTGCACATACATCCAGTTGGCAAAGCCCTTCAGGCCTTTTTCTTCAAACCAGGCTGACATTGACAGATACATGTAGGCCGACCAAAATTCGGCATTTACTTGTTTGTTGAGGATTTCCTCTACTTTAACAGGGATTTTCATACTATTGACAGTTTAATGGTTAATAATGCTATTTATTGTCTTGATTTTGCTTTTGTTACAAATGTAGAACACTCTAAGAAGACCACTGGTACAAAAATCAGGTAGGGGATTGCAAAAATTAGGGTTGATGTTAAAAACTGGATTATTATGGATATGAAAACCAACCAAATATAGGAAAAAAATTGATATTTTTTTATTTTTGCCGGAACAAACCTATAATCTATTTTCATGAAATTCAAATCAATTTTTGTACTCGTAACTTTGTTATCGAGTATAAATGGCTTTGCAGATTCTCCACGAATGGTAAATATTATCAATTTCATTCGTCAAGTAGAGCCACGCCCCGGCAGAGACCAAATAACTCCGGATGCTCTTTATGAAACAACCCATCAGGAAATCCTGCAATTAAACCAATACCACTTGCCGGGCACTTTTCTGTTGCAATACGATGCACTGATTGATCCACGTTACCAGACTTTGCTGAAAACTGAATTGAACGCTGATTCGGAAGTGGGTGCCTGGTGGGAAATAACACAACCCCACGTTGAGGCTGCCGGCCTGAAGTGGAGAGGCCGCTATTGCTGGGACTGGCATGCCAATGTGGGCTTTTCCATCGGTTATACACTTCAGGAACGCGAAAAGCTGGTGGATGTATATATGGAAAAATTCAAGTCTATTTTTGGAAAATATCCATCTTCAGTGGGATCCTGGTTTATCGACGAACATACATTGGAATACATGTATGAGAAATATGGTATAGTCGCTTCCTGTACCTGCAGGGATCAGGTGGGCACGGACGGGTACATCATGTGGGGCGGATACTGGAATCAGGCATATTATCCCAGTAAGAAAAATTCATACATGCCTGCGCAAACAAAAGCCGGGCAGATTCCTGTGCCTGTTTTTCGCATGCTGGGCAGCGATCCCATTTATCAGTACGATGCTGGATTTGGTGACAACGGGCAAGGTGTAATAACCCTCGAACCTGTCTCTGCAAGAGCAGGAGGAAACCCTCAATGGGTTAAATGGTTTTTCAAGACCATGTTTGAGGGACCCAGCATGAACTACAATTATGTGCAGGCAGGTCAAGAAAACTCTTTTACCTGGCCTGTCATCAAGAATGGGTTGAGTATTCAGATACCACTGCTGGATTCCTTAAGGAAAGAGCACAAGATCCGTGTTGAAACATTGTCAGAATCGGGCGTTTGGTTCAAAAGCAACTATCCGGTGACACCTGCTACCTCGGTCGCTGCCTTGACCGATCCCCGTAATGAGGGACGCAAAACCGTTTGGTTCAATAGCCGGTATTATCGGGCCAATTTATTGTGGAAAAACGATTCTTTACGCTTCAGGGATATCCATCTCTTTAATGAAAATTACGAGTCGCCTTACCTGAATGTTCCCGGGACTACGCCTCAATGCAACTACATCACCTTGCCTGTCGTTGATGGCTTTCTATGGAGCACAGCCCATTGTTTGGCCGGTCTTAGGGTTATGAAAGTGGATGCCAGAGGCAAGGTTTCAGAAATTCCAATGGGTAATCCTGTCGTTGAAGAGCTTGGCAGCAATGTGTTGCAGGTCACATGTAGCAGTGAAGCAGGCAAAAATTTCCGGATCGTTTTCTACGAAGACCGGTTTGAAATGTCTTGTGAAACAAAAGACAGAAATTTTTCATGGGTATTGGAACTTCAGACGGCCCCGGATGCCAAACTTCCGTTTGAAAAGATCGGGAAAAGTCTGATCACGGCAAGACAGAATCATTTTGACTATTCAATTGGCTGTAAACAAGGCTCCTTTGTTGCACCTCAGGCTTCGTCGAAATTTATTTTCCGGATTGCACCTTCCAAAAACAAGCTGGTGGTTGAGTTCCTTCGGTAGTAGTCTGTAATGGATTTAAAAGGCAGCCGGAGAGCCGGCTGCTTTTGCCTTTTAAATTTGTTATAAGTTTTTCTATATATTTGTATCATATTATATGAACCTTAGATTCTAACCTGCGTTAGAGATATGCGAAAAGAGATTGACAGTTTGCTGGTTTCTCAGCTCAAGGAGGGTGATATACGCGCCTTTGAAGAGCTGTACGAGAGATATAGTGCAAAACTGTATAATTCGGTTTCTTTGATTCTGTATAATAAGGACATTGCCAAGGATATTACTCAAAGCAGTTTTCTGACCATTTGGGAGAAGCGCGCAATGCTCGATCCGGAAAAAAATTTCCCAGCTTATTTATATACGATAGCCCGTAATCTTGTATACAAGGAAACAGAGCGTTTGATTTTGAGCAACAAGTTTGTAGAATCCAGCCTGGTTAGTGCTGAGCCTGTTGATGATTCCACGATAGAAAACCTGAACAACACCTATATAGAAGAATATATCGGCCAATTGGTTGGGAGTCTGCCCCAGGTTCCTAAGAAGCTTTTTCTCTTGAAGAGAGAGAAGAATCTTTCAAATAAAGAGATCGCGGCCCAAATGGATATGTCTGAAAGGGCTGTTGAAGCGCATCTTTACCGAACGCTAAAGTATCTTAAGGAAAAGTTGAGGGATTTTACGATGATGTTCTTGGTTTATTAACCTTCAATAATGCTGATATATAGTACAAATGGATAAAAAAGGCCGCATAGAGCTATTGGACCGTTTCTTCAGGGGGCTAACAACCGAAGAGGACGATGTGCTGTTGAAAGAATGGATCAGGCAACCTGATTTCAGAGATGTTTTCAACGACTATTTCCTGCAATGTTGGTCTTTGGCTCCAAATGTGATGGATAGCGAGGTTAAGGAAGATATGTTTGCAGATATTCTGGGAAAAATCAAGGAAACTTCGGATACGGAGGTTAACGTCAAAGCAAATTTTCGCCTCTCTGTGAGTTTCTGGCGCTATGCCGTTGCTGCCTGCCTGGTTCTTGCTGTGGGAGTGGGTGCTTACTTTTTGGGCAGCAATCAGTCCGGAGCCGGGCAGGATCTGGTGACTATGGCTGTTAAGAACGGCCAGAAAGCCGATCTGACATTGGCAGATGGTACGCGTGTATACATCAACTCCGACTCCAGAATCTCTTATGACAACTCCTATAATAAAAAGGATCGAGTACTGAGGCTTGATGGGGAGGCTTACTTTGAAGTAGCCAAGGACAAAAGCCGTCCTTTTATTGTCCAGGCTAACGGGATAAATGTTCAGGCTCTCGGCACTTGCTTTGATGTGAAGGCCCATAAGGACGACAAGACCGTTTCTGTGGTTTTGCTTGAAGGCAGCGTCAGGGTCAACGACGACAAACAGGAAAAAATCCTCAAGCCCAATGAAAGGCTGGAATACGACCTGGCTACGAAACGGTTTGAAAAGACGGGATTGCACCCCAATGAGAACAGCCTTTTGTGGAGAAGTAAGGAGCTGGCTTTTTATGGGGAGTCTCTGGAAGAAATATGCATCAACCTCACTCGCATGTATAACTGCAACTTCGTTTTCAAGTCTGAATCGGTAAGGCACCATACCTTCAACGGCATCATAAAGAACAACAGCCTGGAGAACGTACTGGATTTCATCAGCCAGTCTGCGTCCATTAAATATGAGATGAGGCCGGACAATACGATTGTGTTCTATTGAAAAAAGGCCGATAGATCATCGACTTTATAATTCAGATAGTTTAGTTTTTGACTGTTCTGTAGATCGGCTTTTTCCAGCAGATTTGGCTTTCTATGTTTGTTTTTAGAATAGTTAATAAGAGTTAAAATCCATTTTTGTTTGAGTGTTTTGCGTTGCTCGCAGATATATATAATACAAATGGATAAAAAAGGTCATATAGAGCTGTTGGATCGTTTCTTCCGGGGATTAACTTCTCAGGAAGACGACAGAATCTTGAAGGAATGGATTAAGCAACCGAACTTCAGGGAAGATTTCAATGAATATTATCTGGAATGCTGGTCTCTGGCACCGGATGTCATGGACAGGACCATACAGGACGAGATGTTTGCTGAGATCATGAATAAGATAAACAGCGAACCAAAAGCCGAGGTTTCCAGAAATTTCATACAACGCCTGCCTGTGCATTTCCTGCGTTACGCTGTCGCCGCCTGTCTTATCATAGCTGTTGGGGTGGGTGCCTATTTCCTTGGCAATAATCAAACCGGTCCAGGCCGCGGGCTGGTGACCCTGACTGTAAAAAATGGTCAGAAGGCCGATGTCACATTGGCTGACGGCACAAAGGTCTATATTAATTCCGATTCCAGGATAACTTATGATAACTCCTATAATAAAAAGGACCGCGTGTTGGTGCTTGAAGGGGAGGCATACTTTGATGTGGCCAAGGACAAGAAACGTCCGTTCATCGTCAAGGCCAACGGAATTGATGTCCTGGCGGTAGGCACCAGCTTTAATGTGAAAGCACATGCAGGTGACAAGTCGGTATCGGTGATATTGCTCGAGGGAAAAGTCAGAGTCAACGACGACAAACAGGAACGGTTTCTCGATCCCAATGAAAGGTTGGAATATAATTTGGCCACGGGAGAGTTTGAGCAGTCGCAACTTCATCCGAACGAGAACTATCTTTTGTGGAGAAGCAAGGAACTGGCTTTCTATGGTGAATCTCTTGAGGAGATTTGCAATAGCCTGACCCGTATGTATAATTGCCGATTTGTCTTCAGGTCTGAATCGGCCAGACATTTTACTTATAACGGCATCATAAAGAACAATAGCCTGGGAAATGTGTTGGATATTTTAAGCCAGACTACGTCGGTAAGATATGAAATGCTTTCTGACAATACGATTGTAATTTATTGAGAATTGACACTAGTGGAACAATAATATAATTATTAACGAACAAATTAATCTATGGTGAGATTTTTAGAGATAGTCTAAGTGAACGATTATGGGAAACACATTAAAAAACTCTGATACCTTTAGGGTGAGGATGTTCGTTACCCATTTCGAAAATGGATAAAAATAAACTAATATTAATAAACATGAGAAACAAACAAATAACAAAATCGGTTTTTGTCTTGATATGTCTGTTGTTTTTTTGCGGAAATGGTTTTGCTCAAATAAATCTATCTGTAAAGAAACAGACTATTAAGCAGATTCTTCCACAAATAGAAAAGGCCAGCGGATACAGCATCTTTTATTCAAATGAGATGCCTGACCTTCGTAATATAAAAAGTGATTTTAAGGTTTCAAATGCATCATTGACCGATGCTTTAAACCAACTGTTCAAAGGTACTGACATCTCCTATCAGATCAAGGAAGATAAGCAGATACTTCTGGTGCTCAAATCGCAGAAGGGCAAGAATGCCGATCAGCCTTCTTCTCTGGCGATAAAGAAAATCAGGGGCAAAGTAGTTGATTCCAGCAATGAGCCTTTGATTGGAGCGACCGTACGTGTAAAGGACGGCAATAATACCGTCATTACAAGCACTGATGGTAGCTTTTCCATGGATGTCCCTGAGCACGCCACTCTTTCCATAGGTTATGTAGGCTATAACACCAAACAAATTTCGGTTGGTGACAAAAATGTCATAGATGTGGTTTTGGAGGAAAACACCAAGGCCTTGGATGAGATTGTCGTGATTGGATATGGAGCTGTCAAGAAAAAAGATCTGACAGGCGCCGTTGCCTCTGTCAAAGGCGCAGATTTGGCCGTTAGAAAAACGGCTCAACTGTCTACCGCCCTCCAGGGAGCTGTTTCCGGCTTAATGGTAACACGTAACAACAATGCGCCCGGTGCTTCTGCCAGCAGTATTCGTGTACGTGGTATCACCACCATCGGAGACTCCGACCCCCTGGTTATTGTAGACGGTGTGCCCGGTGATATTAATCAGGTAAACGCCAACGATGTGGAAAGCATCTCTGTCTTGAAGGACGCGGCATCTGCTGCTATTTATGGTTCCAGGGCTGCTGCAGGTGTGATTCTTGTCACCACCAAGAGAGCCGGTTCCACCGATTTGTCCCTTTCTTATACGGGTGAATTTGGAATTGAGAAACCGACTGCACAGCCCGAAGTGGTTGGAGTACAACGCTATCTGGAAATGACCAATGAACTCAGATACAACGATAATCCTACCGGCGGTCTTTATCAGACCTATTCTGAAGACCAGGTTAACAACTGGATCAGCAACAATGCGATTGATCCGAACAATTATCCCATCACTGACTGGCAGAAACTGATTCTTAAAAATTCTGCTCCGCGCCAGACCCATACCTTGGATATTTCAGGAGGTAGCGCTGCGGTACGTACAAAGGCTTCGTTGTCCTATGATAATATCGATGGTCTGTATGCCGATAGAAACTATAAACGTTATATGATGCGTGTCAACAACGACTTTACCATCAATAAGAAGTTGGGGGCAACACTGGATTTCAATATGAAGCATTCTGAATACCATCAGCCTGTCTATGATCCTTTTACCGCCATGAGAATGACTCCGGCCATTTATGCGGCAGTATGGGATGATGGCCGTATCGCTGAAGGAAAGTCCGGTGGCAATCCTTATGGACTGATGCTTTTAGGTGGTAATACCGATAAGTCGTATAACCAGATCAATGGCAAGGCTTCTCTTGACTACAAGCCTTTCGATGGATTCAAACTTTCGGCAGTCGTGGCTCCTATCATGAACTACAACAAGACCAAAACCTTCAAGAAGCAGGCTTCCTATACGCTTGCCGATGACCCAACGGTAGTAGGCGGATACCTGGAGGACAATGCCAATCCATATAGTACGACCTCTCTGAGTGAAGGACGTACTGACAGTTACAGCATTACCTCTCAATTTCTGGCCAACTACAACAAGACTCTTGGCGTTCATGATTTCAGTCTGATGGCCGGATACGAGAATTATTATGAATTTACGGAAAATCTTTCCGCTTCCAGGGATCAATATACCTTGTCGTTCCCATACCTTGACAACGGTCCCGAAACGTTGAGGGACAATGGCGGAAATGCCAGCGAATATGCCTATCGTTCATTCTTTGGCCGTATGATGTATAGCTACGACAAGAAGTATCTGCTGCAGGCCAATATCCGTAACGATGGTTC
>Ga0065701_1012661_pt1 | contig 23681 bp, 33 predicted proteins | sample Biomet1_FD_59088 | JGI IMG/M metagenome (GOLD analysis project Ga0065701, IMG submission 59088) | Microbial communities from bioreactor (seeded with anoxic lake sediment) at LBNL, California, USA - Biofuel metagenome 1 version 3... | ecosystem: Engineered > Bioreactor > Anaerobic > Unclassified ...
TCTGATGCAGGGCGGCCACCACCCGGATTTGCCGCTGACGTGGTACGAGGACATGCTGGCCTTCATCAAGGCCAACTACGCCATCCACGTGCATGCCTTCTCTCCGCCGGAAATTGCCTTCTTTGCCGCGCGCGAGGGGCTTACGACAAAGCAGGTCATTGAGAGGCTGCATGCGGCTGGGCTGGATTCCATACCAGGCGGCGGTGCGGAAATTTTGGTGGACCGCGTGCGCAAGTCCGTTTCGCCCAACAAGTGCCCCGCTGGGCAGTGGCTTGGCATTATGGAGGAGGCACATAACCTGGGCCTGCGCACTACCGCCACAATGATGTTTGGACACGAGGAAACCCGCGACGAGCGGCTGGATCATTTGTTCGGCGTACGTGAGGTGCAGGACCGCACCGGCGGCTTTACGGCCTTCATTCCCTGGACCTTCCAGCCGGACAACACAGCCATTGAGGCTCGGCCCCTGACCAGCGTGGAATATCTGCGCATGCTCGCCATGTCCCGCCTAGTGCTGGATAATGTGGACAACATCCAAGTGTCCTGGGTCACCATGGGCCCTAAAATCGCACAGCTGGCGCTCTTTTTCGGGGGCAACGACTTCGGTTCAACCATGATCGAAGAAAACGTCGTTCGAGCCGCCGGCGTCACCTTCCGCTTATCCAAGGAACAGATCGACACCCTTGTGCTGGCTGCGGGATTCACACCGAAGCAACGCCGAATGGACTACCGTTTGGTGGAGGACAACACGCTATGAGCACCCCTAAAGAGACCTGCCAAGCCCCCATCCGCCTGGGGCGCATTGGCTACTTGAACGTTCTGCCCCTGCATTACCCGCTGGAGCAAGGCCTAATCACAAGCGATTGCGGTGGCGGAGATTTTCAAATCTTTGCCGGACCGCCTGCGGAGCTCAACGTGCTCATGGACCAAGGACGCCTCGACATTTCCGGTTGCTCGTCCATAGAATATGCACGGCACCCTGAGAAATACCGCATTGTGCCAGACCTGGCTATCGGCAGCCGTGGACCGGTGCAGAGTGTGCTGCTGCTGTGCCGCACCAAGCCGGAGGATCTGGACGGAGCGGAAATATTGGTCAGTGCCCAGTCGCACACCTCCGCAGCCCTGGTCAATTTGCTGCTGACCAAACGCATCGGAGTACGCCCAACATACCGCACTGGCAATGCAACCGCCCTGCTCGCCACAGGGAGCCGCCCAGAGGCTATTCTTTGCATCGGAGACGAGGCACTTAATCTGCGCCGTCACCCAGACTATCCGCATCGCCTGGATTTGGGGGAAGAATGGCGGCAGTGGACAGGCCTCCCCTTCATATTTGGACTCTGGATCGCGAGCGAGGAATCCCTCTCCACTCGATGTGAGGAGGTCACTGAGGGAGCTAGGATTATGCTCCGCGCCAAGCGCTGGGGCCAAGCCAATATCGATGTCATATCGCGCGTTGCCAGTAGCGGCAGTATCCTCAATGAAGCAGAAATGCGCTCCTACTTCGCCGGGTTGGTATACGACCTACGAGAAGAAGAGCTGGAGGGGTTGCAACGATTTTATCAGGAACTGCACGCCACAGGAGTCATACCAACTGTTCCTGAACTTCGATTTCTCAAGGTGGACTAGAAGAAGAAGGACTATTCAACCGACTGCTTAAGGCACATACAAAAGGGCATGCTCAAGTGATAAACACTGAGCATGCCCTTTTATATTGGCGATGAGAACTGTCGAGATATTGGAACAGAAATCTATAGAAAAGCGCTCCGCCTTCTGGAACGAAACTAGCCAGAAGTGGAATTTCGCACATGCTCAATAAAGAGGTTCGCGGCGGGCAACAGCTCGCGCCCCTGGCGAAGAATAAGGTAGAAAGAGCGTTCCAACCGGTTGGGAAGTGCATCAAGCACAAGCAGGTCTCCACGTTCCAGTAAAGGATCCGCTGCGAGACGAGAAACGACACTAATGCCAAGGCCAGAGCGGGCGCATTGAAGCGCGGCCTCTGTGCTTTCCACCCACAAGGACACTTTAAGCTCACCAAGGCCGATACCGGCGGTTTTGAACACGCCCTCAAGCGCACGGCGTGTGCCGGAGCCGCGTTCACGCATAATCCAAGGCATAGCCCGCAAATCTTGCAAATTCGTGGGCATGGTATGGTCACGCATCAGATCAGGAGCAGCGACAAGCACGAGTTCATCGCGGCGCAGCGGATAGGAGGCTATTCCTTGCTGCTCAGGCTGATAGCCAACAATGCCAAGTTCCATGCGCCCCTGCCCAACTTGGCGGATGATGGAATCAGTGTCACCGATGGTCATATGCACACGAAGGGACGGGTACAAGGCAAGAAAGGATTTCAGAAGTTCCGGCAAAATGTAATTCGCCGGGATGGTGCTCCCCCCAAGAAGCAAATCGCCGACAACCATGTCGCGCAAGAGGCCAATCTCGGAGTTGATGCGCCCAACCTGCTGAAAAACCTGCTTGGCACCACGGTACAGCACCTCGCCAGCTTGTGTCGGCAACACAGTCCGACCAAGGCGATCGAAGAGAGGTACCCCGAGCTCTTCCTCCAGGTTGGCAACATGAGCGCTGATGGTAGGCTGAGAAAGCTGCAGCTCAAGGCCAGCCTTAGAAAAACTTTTCAGCTCATACACTTTGCAAAAAGCTTCAAGCCTGCGAAAGTCCATGCGACCCCTCCCTATAATGCAGCAATATACCATCACAACCATCTATAGTGCAAGACAAAAAAAACGGGGCGACAAGTCGCCCCGTTCACTCTACAAACTCAATGAGCTTACGCTTCAGCCTCGCCTTCCGTCTTCTTTGCGCGAGGTTTCTTCGCCTTCGGCTTTTCTTCAGGTGAAGCAACCTCAACAGCCGGAGCCGTAGGAGCATCTTCAACCTTCTTCTCAGCCAACTTGGTCAGCTCAAAGATGACCATCGGGGCGCTGTCGCCAACGCGAGGCTGAGAGAGCTTAATCAAACGGGTATAACCACCGTTTCCACCAGCAAAACGAGGCCCAAGCACGTCAAAAAGGTGCTTCACCAACTGGTGACTGTTCAAAACACGGTAGGCCATACGACGAGCTTGCAGGTCGTTCTTCAGGGCCAGAGTGATCAGGCCATCAACAACGCCACGCAACTCTTTGCCTTTGGCTTCGGTGGTACGGATGGTCTCGTAGGTCAGCACTGCACGAGCCATGTTGCGAAACATGGCGCTGCGGTGAGAGCTATTCCGATTCAGCTTCCGTCCAGACTTGTTATGCCTCATTTCTTTCTTTCCTCTTGAGCCATTCCTGGAATTTTTTCTCGATCGCTTCGTCGGAGATACCGAAGCGCAGGCCCATGCTCTCCAGAACGCGGCGGATCTCGTCCAAGGACTTGCGGCCGAAGTTCTTCGTTTTGAGCATGGCCGCCTCCGTGCGCTGCACAAGTTCGCCAACATATGTGATGTTTGCGGCCTTGAGGCAGTTGGTGGCCGCGAACCGAAAGCTCCAGTTCGTCGATGCTCTTGTACAGGTTGGGGTTCATGTCCATGTCGTGGTCAGTGGACTTTTTCTTATCAGAAGACAGCTCATCAAAGTTAATAAAAACAGAGAGCTGATCCTTTAAGATCTTCGCACTATACGCCACGGCATCTTCCGGGGACAAAGATCCATCGGTCCACACTTCGAGCAACAGCTTGTCGTAGTTGGTCATCTGGCCGACACGGGCCTGCTCAACCATGTACGCCACCTTACGGACAGGAGCGAAGCTCGCGTCCAGGGTGATGAGCCCGATCTCGTCGTCAAGCCCCTCGTGCATTTCGGAAGGAACATAGCCCTTCCCCATGCGAACTTCCAACTCCATACGCAATTCACGATCCTCGGAGAGGGTAGCGATGGGCTGATCGGGGTTGAGAACGCGAATATTCTGTGTCTCTTTAATGTTTGCAGCAGTAACAGGGCCCTTTTTCTTCGCTTCGAGCACAATTTTTTGCGGCTCGACACTCGTCATGGCCAAGCGCACTTGCTTCAAATTCAATACGATCTCAGTAACGTCCTCAAGGACTCCTTTAATCGTAGTGAACTCGTGCTGAACACCCTCGATGCGAACAGCGACAATTGCAGCTCCCTGCAAGGAGGACAAAAGCACGCGGCGCAACGAATTGCCGATGGTGGTGGCAAATCCGCGCTCAAGCGGCTCGCACACGAACTTCCCGTACATGTCGTTGGACCTGGGATCGCGCACAAGCTGCTCCGGCTTTACCAGCTCGGACCAGTTGCGGGTGTTGATAAGCTTGTCGCCGTTTTGAATAAGCATGCCTACACCTGCTTATTTGGAGTAGAGTTCGACGATGAGCTGCTCGTTGATCGGAACCTGGATGTCTTCGCGCGTCGGGAGGGCCTTGACAGCGCCCTTGAAAGCGGCTCCATCAGCCTCAAGCCAGGAAGGACAGCCACGACGGGCAATAACTTCCTGAGCCTCGGTGATGACGGGAACCTTACGGCTCTTCTCGCGCACTTCGATGACATCGCTGGGCCGAACGAGCAGGGACGGGATGTTGATCTTACGCCCATTAAGAATGAACAGACCATGGCGGACAAGCTGCCGGGCCTGGTCACGCGAATTGGCAAAGCCAAGGCGATAGACCACATTGTCCAAACGGCGCTCCAGCAGAATGAGCAGGTTGGCGCCAGTGACGCCTTTCTGCGCCTCGGCGCGCTCAAAATAGTTGCGGAACTGACCTTCCAGAATGCCGTACATACGACGCACACGCTGCTTTTCACGCAGCTGTACAGCGTAGTCGGTCAGCTTCTTACGAAGCTTGCCGGCAAAACCGGGAGCATAGGGACGACGTTCATAGGCGCACTTGTCGGTGAAACAACGATCGCCTTTGAGAAACAGCTTCTGGCCTTCACGGCGGCAAAGCCTGCATTTCGCTTCAGTGTAACGAGCCAAGTTCGATCCTCCTTAGTCTTAAACGCGACGGCGCTTGGGAGGCCGGCAACCGTTGTGAGGGATGGGAGTCACGTCGCGAATGAAGCTGACTTTGAAACCCACGTTGTTTATGGCGCGCATGGCGGCCTCACGACCAGAGCCGGGTCCCTTAACAAAGACACCGACGGTACGCATGCCAGAATCCTGAGCCTTACGGGCAGCGGTTTCAGCAGCGATCTGCGCAGCAAACGGAGTGCTCTTACGCGAGCCCTTGAAAGCGGCACCAGCGCTGCCCCAGCTCACCACGTTGCCCTTCAGGTCGGTGAAGGTGATGATGGTGTTGTTGAAGCTGGCATGCACGTGGGCCAAGCCTACGGGAATGCTCTTCTTCTCTTTCTTTTTCCCAGTGCGACGGGGTTTAGCCATTTCGGTCCTCACTTCGCCCGCAGGCGATGGTCTGCTTCTCACGAAGTACAGGGCGTCCATGATTACTCATGGCGTCCTGCACTCTCGTGGAAATGTAGAAGTCGTCCTACTTGGTGGGCGACTTTTTCTTACCCATAACCGTGCGGCGAGGTCCCTTACGGGTACGCGCATTGGTATGGCTGCGCTGACCACGAACGGGCAAGCCCTTGCGGTGACGCAGGCCACGGTAGCAACCAATGTCCATCAGGCGCTTGATGTTCTGCGTCACGTCACGACGCAAATCACCCTCAACCTTATGGTTCGTTTCGATCTCGACACGAATGAGGTTTACATCCTCGTTCGACAGATCGTCAGTGTTTTTAGTCCAATCGATCCCGACAGTGTCGAGAATCGAGAGCGCAGTCGTACGGCCGAGACCATAAATGTACGTCAGCGCAATATCAAGCCGCTTATTCCTGGGCAGATCAACGCCTGCAATGCGAGCCACTCTCGTACCCCTCTCTTAACCCTGGCGCTGCTTATGACGGGGATCTTCACAGATAACCCGCAAAACGCCGCGCCGACGGATGATTTTACACTTGGGACACATCTTCTTAACAGAAGGCCGAACTTTCATGACCTACTCCAATCCGGCGCAATCAGGCACCGTGCTGATCATTATGCCCGGCCTTTAGCCAGGCGCTTTACGCTCAAAGTTGAGACGGACGAAATTATGCTTCTTTTTTAAAAGATGCAAGCCTTTTCTACTCAACTACGTGTGAGTATAACAGGACCGTTCGTCGTTACCGCAATCGTGTGCTCAAAATGAGCGGCATATTTCCTGTCCTTGGTCACTGCTGTCCAGCGATCATCAAGGATTTCCACTTCATAGTCTCCAACAGTGACCATCGGTTCAATAGCAAGGCACATTCCAGGTTTTAATGTGACACCTGAAAGGCCCTTCGGTACAAAGTTCGGGATTTCCGGTTTTTCATGGAGTCGAACTCCAATGCCGTGTCCAACAAATCGACGAACAACACCAAAACCTGCATCCTCTACATGCTTCTGAACAGCAGCAGAAACATCATACAGGTTGTTACCATTGAGGGCCTGGGCAATTCCTTTGTACAGGGAGTCTTCTGTGACACGCATCAGCCTTTCGGTTTCTTCGCTGACTTTCCCTACACCAAAGGTTCGTGCTGAGTCTCCATTAAAGCCATGGTAAATGACACCCATGTCACAGCTGACAATGTCGCCTTCCTTTATAATCTTAGATGCGGAAGGGAAACCATGCACAATGACCTCGTTAACAGAACAGCAGAGGGCATACGGAAAGCCGAGATAGCCGAGGAAAGCCGGCTTAACCTTGTACTCATCGCACATTCTGCGTGCTGTTTCTTCAAAGACCATTGTCGAGACACCGGGCTTAACCTGTTCGCCTATCGCGTCCAGGATGCGCGAAACAATTCGACCAGCCTCGCGCATGAGGCCGAGCTCTTTCTCATTTTTGAGAAAGATGCCCCGAAGCTTTTTCAAAGTCTCCTACCGTCCCTTGACACGCGACTGTTTGCCCATAAGGCCTTCATACTGCCGCGAAATCAGGTAAGACTCAATCTTGCCCATAAAGTCCATAGCCACACCCACAACGATCAGCAGACTTGTGCCGCCGAAATAGAAGGGGATGTTGAACTGGCTAATAAGCATCATGGGTAGGACACATATGACCGACATATACAAGGCGCCCCACAGAGTGATGCGAGCAAGTACACGGTCGATGTACTCACGAGTTTTGGCGCCCGGACGAATACCGGGGATGAACCCGCCCTGCTTCTGAATATTCTCCGAGATGCCCTTGGGATCAAAGAGAATAGCGGTATAGAAGTAGGCAAAGAACAGAATCAAGCCAATGAAGGCAATATTATACAGTACAGAGGAAGGACTCATGTACTGAGACAGATTCTTTAACCATTCGACACTGGAGAAGTTCGCCAAGGTCGCCGGGAAGAGCAAGATGCTCGAAGCGAAGATGGGCGGAATAACACCAGCAATATTAATACGCAGAGGCAGGTGTGTGGTCTGACCGCCCACCATCTTACGACCAAGCATTCGCTTGGCGTAGTGAATGGGGATACGGCGTTGGCCACGTTCCACAAAGACAATGAAGGCCAGGACAGCAGCCATCAGCAGCAGGAGCAACAACAGAATGATAAGCGAAAGCTCACCAGCACTGACCAAACGGAAGGTATTCACAATGGCCGAAGGCAGCCCCGCCACGATGCCGGCGAAGATAATCATCGAGATGCCGTTGCCAATACCACGCTGGGTCATCTGCTCGCCCAACCACATAAGGAAGACCGTACCAGCAGTCAGCGTCACCATGGTCACCAGGCGGAAACTCCAGCCAGAAAGGAGGACAAGCGAAGCACCCGTAGGACTTTGCATGCTCTCTAATCCGACAGCGACTCCGAGCCCCTGGATACAGGTGATGAGCACCGTGCCGTAACGCGTATACTGCGTTATCTTTTTCCGACCCTCGGCCCCCTCATCCTTGCTCAAGCGCTTCAGCTCAGGGCTGACGACACTTAAAAGCTGAAGGATGATGGAGGCCGAGATGTAGGGCATGATGCCCAGTGCGAAAATGGACAACTTCTTAAGACCACCACCAGAGAACATATCAAACAAGCCGAACAAGGTGTTCGAAGCACTGTTGAAGAACTCCGTGAGTGCATGGCTGTCCACGCCCGGCACCGGGATGTGAATCCCGAGGCGGTACACGGCCAGAAGAAGGAAGGTCCAAAGGAGCTTTTTCTTCAGCTCGGGCAAACGGGCGAGGTTTTCAACACCGGAAAGGGCCACGGTAAGTTAACCTTCCAAAGCTTTTGCAGTTCCGCCGGCCTTGGCGATCTTCTCAGCGGCCTGAGCGCTGAAACGATGGGCCTCGATACTCACCTTAACGGACACTTCGCCGCGGGAGAGAATCTTTATAGGCACACCGGCCTTGCACAGACCACGCTTGTAGATGGCTTCGAGGGAAATATCATCGATGCCCTCAAAGGCAGCCAAGAGCTGGTCAAGGTTAATAGCTTCATAGACAACCCGGTGCGGATTTTTAAAACCACGCTTGGGCAAGCGGCGAGCCAGAGGCATCTGACCACCTTCAAACCAAGCAGGACGTCCGCCGCCGGAGCGGGAATTCTGGCCTTTGTTGCCGCGCCCGGAGGTACAGCCAGAGCCAGAACCGGGGCCGCGTCCAACGCGCTTGCGCTGGGCGTACTCTTCCGGAAAGGGATACAGTTCGTGCAGTCTCATGACTTTGTCACCTCAATCAGGTGCTTCACTTTCTCGATCATACCCGCGACAGCGGGGGCTTCTTCAAAGGACCTTTCCTGCCGGATACGTTTGAGGCCCAAAGCGTCCAACGTGTGGCGCTGAATGGGCGAACAACCGATGCGGCTGCGGACAAGTTTCACCTTCAACACGGTCAACCTCTCTTCTAGCTTGGCGCGGACGCCTACTTCCTGGGGGTGGAGAGCGTCATGCCGCGTACTTCCGACACACTCTCGGCGCTACGCAGTTCGGCCAAGCCGCTCATAGTGGCACGCAACACGTTGTGCGGATTACACGTGCCAATGGCTTTTGTCAGGATGTCGTGGATGCCCACAGCTTCCATGACCGCACGCACTGGGCCGCCGGCAATAATGCCGGTACCACGGCTGGCGGGTTTCAGAAGCACATGCCCAGCACCGAAGCGACCCAAAACCTCGTAAGGCAGAGTGCCGTCGAGCACAGGCACAGTGATCATGCCTTTACGGGCCTTGTCGGTAGCCTTGCGGATGGCCTCGGGGACTTCGTTCGCTTTACCCAGACCGTAGCCAACCTTACCCTGGCCGTCGCCGACGACAACAAGGCAGCTGAAGCTGAACCGGCGGCCGCCTTTAACGACTTTAGCCACGCGGTTGAGGTAGACGATCTTTTCGATGAAACCGGAATCGTTCTGTTCCATGTTACCCTACCCCTAGAATTTGAGACCGCCCTCGCGGGCGCCGTCGGCAAGAGCTTTGATCCTGCCGTGATAGAGGTACCCATTGCGATCAAAAACACAGGCTTCGATATTCTTAGCCTTAGCTTTCTCCGCAATGTCCTTGCCTACGCTGGTCGCCCCATCACGATTCGGCTTAGTAGTCGTGCCGCCACGTGTAAGGGTCAGCGTAGACGAGCTGACGATGGTGGCACCCGTCTCGTCATCCACGAGTTGGGCATAAATGTGCATGTTGGAACGGAACACGACAAGCCGAGGCTTCAATTCGGTTCCGTTGACCTTCTTGCGGATGCGCAGCTTCCTGCGATGCCGCGCCTGTTCTTTGGACATCTTCATGGCCGCACTCCGCTATTTTTTGGAACCGGACTTGCCGGCCTTACGCCTGATGTGTTCTTCCACGTACTTAATACCCTTGCCCTTGTACGGCTCAGGCGGGCGAACGCGACGAATCTGCGCGGCAACCTCGCCAATAAGCTGTTTGTCAATGCCAGAGAGGACGAGCTTAACGCCGTCCACTGCTGCATCAACACCTTGAGGCAGTGGGTATTCAACGGGGTGGGAGAAACCGACCGTCAGAACTACTTTTTTGCCCTGCACGGCCACTTTGTAGCCGACGCCGATGACTTCCAGGGTACGCTGAAAACCCTTGGTAACACCGTCGATGCAGTTAGCAAGAAGCGTGCGGCGAAGACCATGCTGGCCACGGGCCAGGCGGGAATCGTCAACACGAGACACGATCACTTCGCTTCCTTCCACGCTGTAAGCGACGGTAGGATGCACGGGGGTGGACAAGGAACCCTTAGGGCCCTTGATCTGAACGGCTTCAGCGCCGACTTTCACCTCCACCCCGGCAGGGATGGGAACAGGTTTTTTCCCGATACGAGACATGTGTACCTCTATCTACCAGATTTCACACAGAAGTTCGCCGCCGACTTTTTCGGCGACAGCCTGACCACCAGCCAGAACACCGTGCGAGGTGGAGAGGATGCAAATCCCGAGTCCGTTCTGGACGCGAGGAATGTCCTCAACACCAACATACGAGCGACGGCCCGGGGTGCTGACCTTTTTCAACCCGCAAATTGCGGGCTTGCCGGAAGCGTATTTAAGGGTAAGTTTCAGCTTGCCCTCAGCAGCGCCACAATCGGCAATGTAGCCTTCGTTCTTCAGAATCTCGGCAATGGCGAGCTTCATCTTGGACGTCGGCATCTCCACGCTGGAGTGGAATGCGCCATGCGCATTGCGGATGCGCGCGAGCATATCGGCGATGGGATCACAAACAGACATCGTCAATTCTCCTTGGGACTACCAGCTTGACTTGCGCACGCCGGGGAGTTCGCCAGCCAGGGACTTATTGCGGAAGCAGATACGGCAACAGCCGTACTTGCGCAAAAAAGCCCGGGAGCGGCCGCAAATGGGGCATCGATTGTACGCCCGGACCTTGAACTTCGGCTTGCGTTGGGCTTTCACCCTGAGACTTGTCCTGGCCAAACCGGTTTCCTCCTATTTTTTGAAAGGCATGCCAAGGAGGTCGAGCAACAGCTTGCCTTCCTTGTCCGACTTCGCGGTGGTGGAGATGGTAATATTCATGCCCTTGACTTTTTCCACTTTATCGATCTCCAGTTCGAAGAAGATCGTGTGCTCTTTGATTCCCATGGTGAAGTTGCCGCGACCGTCGAAGCCACGGTCAGGAACGCCACGGAAGTCACGCACGCGGGGGAGGGCAAAGCTCACCAGCTTGTCGTAAAAGTCCCACATGCTGTCGCCGCGCAGGGTCACACGGCAGCCAATGGGCTGGCCTTCACGCAGTTTAAAAGCCGCAATGGACTTTTTGGCGCGCGTCATAACGGCCTTCTGTCCGGCAAGCTTAGTCAATTCAATAACAGCTTCATCAATGAGCTTAGGATTCTGGCTGGCTTCGCCAAGACCGATATTGAGGGAGATCTTCGTCATACGAGGAATCTCCATCACGCTCTTGTAGCCAAACTCTTTCTTCAGCTCACCGGCAATTTTCTCGTGATACGTTTTTTCGAGCCTTCTCATGGTGCGCCCCTACATGCTTTCGTTGCACTTCTTACAGAAGCGCACTTTCTTGCCGTCTTCGCCCACACGATAGCCAACACGAGTCGGCTTCGTGCAATGGGCGCACACCACGGCAACGTTGGAAACGTGCACGGGGGATTCCTTCTCCACGATGCCACCAGGCTGATTGGCGTAAGGATTGGCCTTCGTATGACGGCTAACCTTATTGGCACCTTCGACAAGGACACGATCCTTCTTGCGAAGAATCTTCAGCACTTTGCCGATCTTTCCCTTGTCTTTGCCGGCAAGGATAATGACCTTGTCGTCTTTGCGCAACTTGCAATTCATGATGCTATCCTTTCGTCCCAATACCAGAAGCTACAGTACTTCTGGGGCCAGGGAGACGATCTTCATGAAGTTCTTCTGACGCAACTCACGAGCAACAGGTCCGAAGATACGGGTTCCCAGGGGCTCATTGTTTGCGTTCAAAAGAACTGCGGAATTGTTGTCGAACTTAATGAAGGAACCGTCAGGACGGCCCACTTCTTTACGAGTACGCACAACAACAGCCTTCATCACCGCGCCCTTCTTCACTTTAGAATGGGGCATGGCATCCTTGACAGAGACAACGATGATGTCGCCCACGGAAGCGTAGCGACGCTTCGAACCGCCAAGAACCTTGATACAGCACACAAGCTTGGCGCCGGAGTTGTCGGCGACATCGAGATTGGATTCGCTCTGGATCATGGCTACACCTATACAGCTTTCACAACGATTTCAGACAGATGCCAACGCTTACGCGCGCTCATAGGGCGGTGTTCAATAATGGACACCGTATCGCCGATCCCGCAATCGTTGTTCGGATCATGAGCCATGAACTTCTTGCGGCGGCGGACATATTTCTTAAACAGGGGGTGCTTGACGAGGGTATCGACGCTGACAACAATGGTCTTGTCGCCCTTGTCGCTCACGACAACGCCAGTCAGGACACGCCTGTTGCTTTCGTAATTGGTTTCAGCCATTGCCTTATGCTCCCAATTCGCGCTGACGCTGAATGGTCAGAATACGCGCGATATCTTTCTTGACCGCGGGAATGCGCTGGGTGTTCTCAAGCTGCGCGGTAGCATGCTGGAAGCGCAGGTTGAACAGCTCCTTGCGGAACTCGGCCAGTTTGCTGGCCAACTCGGCGGCGTCGAGCGCCCGAAGATCCTTGGCGTCCATTACTCGTTGCCCTCCTTGACCACGATGACGGTCTTAACCGGCAGCTTGTGAGCCGCACGAGTCAAGGCCACCTTGGCCACTTCAATGTCTACGCCTTTGACCTCGTAAAGGATACGGCCAGCACGCACAGGTGCGGCCCAACCCTCTGGAGCGCCCTTACCGGAACCCATGCGAGTTTCAGCAGGTTTTTTGGTCAATGGGTAGTCGGGGAACACGCGAATCCAAACCTTACCACCACGTTTAATGTGGCGCATGATAGCAATACGCGCGGCCTCGATCTGCTGGCTAGTGATCTTTGCCGGTTCCAGAGTCTTCAGGGCAACCTCGCCGAAAGCGATGGTGCTGCCTTTAACGGCAGGTCCCTTAATGCGGCCCTTCTGCTTCTTCCGGTACTTCAGTTTTTTTGGAGCAAGCATTACTGACCTACCTCATCGAGAATCTCACCCTTGAAGATCCAGACCTTAACGCCGATGACACCGTAGGTGGTTTTGGCGATGGCGTAGCCGAAGTCGATATCGGCGCGCAGTGTGTGCAGAGGCACACGACCGTCACGGTACCATTCAGAGCGGGCAATTTCCGCTCCAGCCAGGCGACCGGCGCAGGCGACCTTGATGCCCTCAGCCCCGAACTTGCGGGACAGAGCGACAGTGCGCTTCATCGCGCGGCGGAAGGCCACACGACGCTCAAGCTGAGTGGCGATGGATTCAGCCACAAGCTGGGCCTCCACCTCGGGACGACGAATCTCATTCACCTCAATGGTAATATCGGTGTTAAAGACCTTCTTCAGATCGTCACGCAGCTTTTCAATCTCAGCACCTTTGCGACCGATAACAATACCCGGCCGTGCGGTGTGCAGAATAAGACGGACTTTTCCGCCAGCACGCTCGATCTCGATCTTAGCCAGACCGGCGTGATACAACTTCTTTTTCACGTACTTGCGGAGTTGATCATCCTGGAGCACAAAGGCGGGATACTCCTTCGCGCTAAACCAGCGAGACAGCCAGTTTTTCGTATATCCCAGGCGGAACCCGTACGGATGGACTTTCTGACCCATGGCGCGCCCCCTACTTTTCCTTCACAACGACGGTTATGTGGCTGGTGCGCTTCAGGATGCGGTAAGCACGACCCATGGCACGCGGCATAATGCGCTTCCAGGTCGGACCCTCATCAACGAGAACGTTACCAACTACCAGGGCGTCCACATCAACACCAGGCAGCTGCCCAGCGTTGGCAATGGCCGAATACAGGACCTTGCTGATCAGCACGGCCGACTTTTTGGGCGTAAACTTCAGGATGTTGAGCGCATCCTCGACAGGCTTGCCCTTGATGTTCTCCGCCACGATACGCACTTTCCGCGGGGAAACGCGCACGTATTTGGCGATAGCTTTGGCTTCCATATACTGCGCTCCCTACTTGCCCTTGGCTTTCTTGTCCGCAGCGTGTCCGAAGAAGGTGCGGGTGGGCGAAAATTCGCCCAGTTTATGCCCGACCATGTTCTCCGTCACGAACACGGGGATGAACTTCTTGCCGTTGTGGACGGCGAAGGTGACGCCAACCATCTCAGGAAGGATGGTGGAACGACGGGACCAAGTCTTGATGACACGACGGTCCTTGTTCTCATTGGCAGTCTCGACCTTCTTAGTCAGATGGCCGTCCACAAAGGGACCTTTTTTGAGAGATCTTGCCATGTTCTACTCCTACTTCTGGCCGCGGCGCTTGATGATAAGCTTGGAGGACGACTTCTTCGGCTTGCGGGTTTTGTAACCCTTGCTCGGCATGCCCCACGGGGAGCAAGGATGCCTGCCGCCGGAGCTTCTGCCCTCACCACCGCCAAGAGGATGGTCGACCGGGTTCATGGCAACGCCGCGAACTTCAGGACGACGACCCAACCAGCGGTTGCGTCCAGCTTTGCCCAGGGTGATGTTTTCGTGGTGGATGTTGCCCACCTGGCCGATGGTGGCCATGCAATGGGACAGCACCTTGCGAACTTCACCAGAAGGCAGGCGAAGCAGGGCATATGTACCCTCCTTGGCCACCAACTGTGCGTAAGCGCCAGCAGCGCGGCAGAACTGTCCGCCACGACCGGGGTGCAGTTCCACGTTGTGGATTACCGTACCAACCGGGATGCGGGAGAGAACAAGCGCGTTGCCGGGCTTGATATCAGCAGCTTCACCGGAAAGGATGTTATCGCCCACGCTCAAGCCGAGGGGGGCGAGGATGTAACGCTTTTCGCCATCTGCATAGTGCAGCAGAGCGATACGAGCACTACGATTCGGGTCGTACTCGACATGCGCAACCTTAGCCGGAACGCCGGCCTTATCACGCTTGAAGTCGATAAGGCGATACAGGCGTTTGTGCCCGCCACCGCGACGACGCGAAGTAATGCGACCAAAGTGGTTACGGCCGGACTTCTTATTCAGACCTTCGGTGAGGCTCTTTTCCGGAGTGTTCCGGGTGATCTCCTCAAAACCAGAAATGGTCTGGAAGCGGCGTCCAGCCGAAGTGGGTTTAACCTTGCGGATGGACATGGCTACACTCCCTCGAAGAACTCAATTTTGTCGCCCTGAGCAATGGTTACGAAAGCTTTTTTAAAGCCTGCAACCTTGCCAACGGTCCGCCCATGGCGGAGACGACGCGAAGGACGTCTGCGAATAATGTTCACAGACTCGACCTTGACATTGAAGGCAGCCTCGACCGCACGCTTAACCTCGATTTTGTTAGCGGAGTTCGCCACAATAAAGGAAACCTGATTCAGGTATTCCTTCGCGAGATTGGCTTTTTCGGTGATGACCGGCCTGATGAGTATGCTCGTGTAGTCCATGCTACTTCAACCTCTCCTGAACGGAAACAGCAGCGCTCTCAAGCATAACCAATTTCGGGTACAGAAGAACGTCATAGGCGTTCAGCTGATCAGCCGGAAGCAGTTTAATGCCTGGGAGATTACGCGCTGAGAGAACGAGGTTAGTATCCGCTTCCTTGAAAACAATCAAGGCTTTTTCCAATCCGAGGCCTTTGGCCACTTCAGCGAAGCGCTTGGTCTTCACTTCAGTAAGATCGAAGCCCTTGAGCACGACCAGCTGGTTCTCGGACAGACGCGAAGACAGGGCCATTTTCAGAGCCAAGCGGCGAACCTTGCGGTTCACTTTGAACTCGTAACTGCGGGGCTGGGGTCCGAAGATGATCGCACCGCCGCGCCAAATGGGCGAACGGTTAGATCCGGCACGGGCGTGACCGGTGCCCTTCTGCTTCCAGGGCTTCTTGCCGCCGCCGGAAACAAAAGCGCGAGTCTTGACGGAGTGAGTTCCGACACGTTTAGCGGCCAGCTGAGCGCGGACCACAAAGTGCAGAATTTCGGGGCGGACTTCCACCTCGAAAATCTCCGGCGCCAAGTCCAGGCTGCCCACTTCTTTGTTGTTCTGATCGAACACGGTAACGGTTGCCATGTTTATATTCCTTCCTAGCCGGCCTTGCGGATCATCACCAAGCCGTTTTTGCAGCCGGGCACCTGGCCCTTGACCACGATGATGTTATCCTCGGGGCGGACTTCAATAATCTCGACACTGGGAAGCGTGACACGCTCATCGCCCATGTGTCCAGCCATCTTCTTCCCCTTAAACACGCGGGAGGGCTCGGTGTTGGTGCCCACGGAACCGGCGGAACGGTGAACCTTTTCCGCACCGTGGGTGGCCTTGAGGCCACTGAAATTCCAGCGCTTCATGACGCCCTGGAAACCTTTACCCTTACTCGTGCCGGTGACTTTCACTTTCTCGCCAGCTTTAAAGATGTCAACAGTCAAATCCTGTCCGACTTCATAGCCTTCAACCGCCTCAAGAGGAAATTCCCTCAGGTGACGGAAGAAGCCTTTACCGGCCTTGGACTGATGACCCTTCTCAGGCTTGTTGAGCTTGCGCTCAGGCACCGCGTCAAAACCGACCTGAAGGGCATTGTAGCCTTCCTTGTCGGAAGTTTTGACCTGCACAATGGGGCAGGGACCAGCGAAAATCACCGTGACAGGTACAACCGTACCGTCATCGGCGAAAACACGGGTCATGCCCAGCTTGCGTCCGAGGATTCCGAGAGTTTTTGCCATATCTCTCCCCTCCCCTACAGCTTGATTTCGACGTCAACACCGGCGGGCAGCGAAAGCTTACCCAGGGCGTCGACAGTCTGCTGGGTGGGCTCCAGGATATCGAGAAGGCGCTTGTGAATACGCATCTCGAACTGCTCACGGGACTTCTTGTCGACGTGAACGGAGCGCTGAACGGTGGTCTTGTGGATGTTAGTGGGCAGGGGGATCGGCCCGGCGATTGCCGCACCGGTATTCCGGGCGGTATCAACAATCTCCGTTACCGCTTTGTCCAGGATGCGGTAATCATAGGCCTTGAGCTTGATCCGAATACGGTCGCTCGTCATCGCAGCCATACACTCTCCTTCGTTTCCGGGGGCACCTGGCCCCTCGCCGCAACAGGATATCCGGTCGCAACTCCGCGGAAATGCTGGGGGTTATCTGGTTCTTGACAAAAGGTCCGGGGACAGCCCCCGGATATTTTTTCAAAAGTCGGAAGGAAGGCTTACTTGCTCCACTCTTCTTTTGTCAAGAAGAAAAGTGGAGCAAGCAAGAAACAATCCTATTTTTTCTTCGCAATCTCGTCGGCAATGCTCGCGGGAACCTGCTCATAGTGGTCGAACTGCATGGTAAAGGTTGCGCGACCCTGAGTGCGAGAACGCAGGTCAGTGGCGTAACCAAACATGCTGGACAAGGGAACCTGAGCATTAATGACCTGCGAGGTCACACGGGCTTCCAGGTTGCTAACGCGACCACGGCGGCCATTCAAGTCGCCCATGACGTCACCAAGGTATTCGTCAGGAGTGACGACCTCGACGTTCATAATGGGCTCAAGCAGAACGGCGCCGGCCTTCGTGCAGGCCTCTTTGATGGCCATGGAACCGGCAACGTAGAAGGCCTGTTCACTGGAGTCGACTTCGTGGAAGGAGCCGTGCACCAACTTGACCTTGACGTCCACAGCCGGATAGCCAGCAAGAATACCGTTCTTCAAGGCGTCTTCAATACCACGACCCACAGGAGCAATGTACTCCTTAGGAATCAGGCCGCCCTTGATCTCGTCCTCAAACAGATAACCGCCGCCCGGATTGGGCTCGATCTCGATGACGACGTGGGCGTACTGACCACGACCACCAGTCTGCTTGGCGTGCTTCATATCGCACTTGGCAGGCTTGGTGATGGTTTCACGGTAGGCAACGCGGGGAGCACCCACGTTAGCGTTGACGTTGAACTCGCGCAGGAGGCGGTCAACGATGATTTCCAAGTGCAGCTCGCCCATACCGGCGATCAGAGTTTGACCAGTCTCCTCGTTGCCCTTGACACGGAACGAGGGGTCTTCCTTGGTCAACTTCGCCAAGCTCTGAGAGAGCAGATCGCGGTCAGCCTTGGTTTTGGGCTCAATGGCAACTTCGATGACCGGTTCCGGAATGTCCAAGGACTCCAGAATAACGGGAGCCTTGAGATCAGCCAAGGTGTCACCGGTCGAGACGCTTTTCAGACCAACGGCGGCGACAATGTCACCAGCGAGGGCCACTTTGATCTCTTCACGCTTGTTGGCGTGCATCTTGAGCAGACGGCCAATGCGCTCTTTCTTGCCATTGCCCGCATTCACAACAGTCGCGCCGGATTCGATGCGGCCGGAGTAGATGCGCAGGAAGGTCAAGTGGCCGACAAAGGGGTCGGTCATAAGCTTGAATGCCAGAGCAGCCAAGGGTTTGGTATCGTCGCAGGGGCATTCGATCTTCTCATCTTCATTGTCCGGGCTGGAACCGACCATGGCCGGGATATCCAGGGGAGAAGGAAGATAGTCGATAACAGCGTCGAGCAGGGGCTGAACGCCCTTGTTACGGAACGCAGTGCCGCAGAGAACCGGGCAGATCTTCATGGAGATTGTGGCCTTGCGAATGCCGAGAATGATCTCGTCCTCGGAAAGCTCCTCGCCAGCGAGGTACTTCTCCATCAAAACTTCATCTTCTTCGACAACAGCCTCAAGCATAATGTGACGCAACTCGTCATATTTTTCCTTGAGGTCGGCGGGAACGTCGACGATGTCAAAGGTCGCGCCCTTGTCGGTAGCGTTGGAGTAGACAACAGCATTGCCGCGCACCAAGTCCACCATGCCAGCGTAGGAATCTTCGCTACCAATGGGGATGTGCAGGGGCACAGGCTTGGCACCCAAACGGGTTTTGATCATATCGACACAACGGAAGTAATCCGCGCCGACACGGTCCATTTTATTGACAAAAGCAATGCGGGGCACATGGTAGCGATCGGCCTGGCGCCACACAGTCTCAGACTGGGGCTCCACGCCCGCAACCGCGTCAAATACGGCTACGGCTCCATCGAGAACGCGCAGGGAACGTTCCACTTCCATAGTGAAGTCAACGTGACCCGGGGTGTCAATAATGTTGATACGGTGATCGCGCCAGTAGCACGTAGTAGCGGCACTGGTAATGGTGATGCCGCGCTCTTGCTCCTGCACCATCCAGTCCATGGTGGCGTTGCCATCATGAACTTCGCCGATCTTATGGGACACGCCGGTATAATAGAGGATGCGCTCGGTAGTGGTGGTCTTGCCGGCATCAATGTGGGCCATGATGCCAATATTGCGCTGCCTCTCGCTGGGGACGACTTTGGACACGTGCTAACTCCGTAGACTACCAGCGGTAGTGGGCGAAGGCTTTATTGGCCTCAGCCATCTTGTGGGTTTCTTCCTTCTTCTTCACGGCACCGCCGCGATTGTTGAAGGCATCCAGCAGCTCGCCGGAAAGGCGCTCAACCATGCCCTTCTCTCCGCGGCCACGAGCGTAAGAGATGACCCAGCGGATAGCCAGGGCGCTCTGACGGTCGGGGCGCACTTCCATGGGCACCTGATAGGTAGCACCACCAACACGGCGGCTCTTGACCTCAAGGTGCGGACGGACGTTTTCGAGAGCTTTCTCAAAAGCGCGGATAGGCTCTTCCTTGGACTTATCGCCAAGGGCCTCCAGGGCTTCGTAGAAAATGCGCTCGGCTACGCCTTTTTCGCCGGAGTACATAAGACGGTTGATGAACTTGGCAGCCATACGGCTACCGTAGACCGGATCAGGCAGAACCTGACGCTTGGTGACAGGACCTTTGCGGGGCATTGAATCTTCTCCTTCCCGTGCTTGGCGTTACTTCGGACGCTTGGCGCCGTACTTAGAACGGCCCTTGCGACGATCGGACACGCCAGCGGTGTCGAGCGTGCCGCGAATGATGTGGTAGCGAACGCCGGGCAAGTCCTTTACGCGGCCGCCGCGAATGAGGACAACCGAGTGTTCCTGCAGGTTGTGGCCTTCGCCGGGGATGTACGCTGTAACCTCGATACCGTTGGTCAGACGCACGCGCGCGACCTTACGGAGTGCGGAGTTCGGCTTTTTGGGCGTGGTGGTGTACACACGCGTGCACACGCCACGACGCTGGGGGCATTCGAGCAGGGCCGGCGTCTTTTTGCGATTGACGACCTTCTTGCGCGATTTGCGGATCAACTGGCTAATAGTAGGCATGAACCCTCCGAAAGAGTGCTAAAATACAAAGCAAGAGGACCGCTCTTATTCCAGACACGGCCCGTTGTCAAGCCCTCTACCCTTTTCCCCGCGTGGGGAAACGGGCGGGAACAGAGAGCTCCCGCCCGATGATTACCTAGTGCCACATGGGCAGACACATTAAATCGGCTCAATAAGCAGCGGATCATCTTCCAAGTCTTCGAGGAACTTGTCAGGACGTTCGGGCTGCTCGGGAACGCTGATTTCAGCATCGGCATACTGGCGGTAACCAGTGCCGGCCGGAACCAAGCGACCCACAATAACGTTCTCTTTCAAGCCGCGCAAGGAGTCGGATTTACCCGACAGCGAAGCCTCGGTGAGAACCTTTGTGGTCTCCTGGAAGGAGGCCGCAGAGATAAAGGAATCCGTGGACAAGGAGGCCTGGGTAATACCCAAAACCAGCGTTTCCGCGGTGGCCGGGTTCTGGCTCTGTGCCAGAATCATATTATTCTCTTCCATAAAGCGCACCTTGTCCACCTGCTCCCCGATGAGGAAGCTGGTGTCGCCCGGATCAATGATGCTGACTTTCTTCAGCATCTGGCGGACGATGACTTTCGATGTGCTTATCGTTGATGCTCACGCTCTGCACCCGGTACACGTTCTGAATCTCTTCAACCAAGTAGCGAGCNAGGAATTTCTCGCCCTTGATTTTCAGAATATCGTGCAGTTCGGGATAGCCTTCCGTCAGCAAATCGCCGGATTCAACGAAGTCGCCTTCCTGAACGGTGATGTGCTTGCCTTTCGGAATCAAGTATTCCTTGGTGTCGCCGGTTTCGGGGACAACCAGGATTTTACGCTTGCCCTTGCTTTCCGCNCCGTAGGAAACGAGGCCGTCGATTTCAGACACAACAGCCTGGTCCTTAGGCTTACGGACTTCGAAGAGCTCGGCAACGCGCGGCAAACCGCCGACGATGTCTTTGGTCTTGGAGGACTCACGAGGACGACGGGCAACGATGTCNCCGGCCTTAACCTCATCGCCGTCCTTGACCATCAGAATGGCGCCGACAGGCAAGGGGAACTCGGCGCGCAGTGTGCCGCCGGGGCGCATAACGGAAACNCCCTTCTCGTCGCAAATGGACATGGACGGCTTAAAGTTCGTCGTCCTGTATTCGATAATGGTGAAGGTGGCACGCTGGGTCATCTCGTCAATACGTTCTTGATACGTCTTGCCTTCGATGATGTCGCGGAAGTGGACAATGCCCGGAACGTCGGTGATGAACGGCTCGTTGAACGGGTCCCATTCGGCGATGTTCTGGCCCTTGCGGATGTCCTGGCCCTCGGTGACAAGCAAACGCGCGCCGGAAGGCAAGGTGTACTTCTCACGTTCGCGGCCCTGGTCGTCCACAATGCCCACCTGGCAGCTCTTGCCAAGAACCATGGTCACGCCTTCAGCGCTGGTCACGTTTCTCATGCGCGAGAACACGATGCGGCCGTTGTGCTGCGCCTCAACGCTCGACTGTTCGATTTCACGGCTGGCCGTACCACCGATGTGGAAGGTACGCATGGTCAGCTGTGTGCCCGGCTCGCCGATGGACTGTGCGGCTATGATGCCGACGGTTTCACCGACGTTAACCACATGCCCACGAGCCAAGTCACGGCCATAGCATGCCGCGCAAACGCCCTGCGGGCTTCTACAGGTCAGGCCAGAGCGAATGGTCATGGTGCTGATGCCAGACTTGTCGATCTTTTCAGCCAATTCCTCGTCGATAAGGACGTTGGCGTCCACGATGAGTGCGCCAGTGTCTTCGTCGTACACGGGGAACATGGTGGTGCGGCCCAGCACGCGCTCAGACAAGCGCTGCTTGATCTCACCGTCTTTAATGTAGTGCCCAAGCTCCAGACCGTCCACGGTGCCGCAGTCAATCTCGCACACGGTCACGTCCTGAACGACGTCGACCAAACGGCGGGTAAGGTAACCGGAGTTGGCCGTTTTGAGCGCCGTATCCGCCAAGCCCTTACGAGCACCGTGTGTGGAGTTGAAGTACTGCAGAACCGAGAGACCTTCACGGAAACTCGCAGTGATGGGCGTTTCGATGATTTCACCCGAGGGCTTCGCCATCAGACCGCGCATACCGGCCAACTGACGCATCTGGTCCTGGTTGCCTCGAGCGCCGGAGGTCGCCATCATGTAGATGGGGTTGAAACTGGCGTTGATCTCGATTTCACCAGTCATCTCGTTGCGGACAGTATCCTTCGAAATCTCCTCCATCATTTCCAGGGAGACTTCGTTGGTGGTCTTCGTCCACACGTCGACGACCTTATTGTATTTTTCCGTGCGGGTGATGATACCCTCGCGGTACTGGGCCTCGATGTCCTCAACCTCATTCTGCGCGGCCTGGATCAGGGCGGGCTTGCTGTCGGGGATTTTGAGGTCCTTCACGCCGATGGTGATGCCGGCGCGCGTGGCGTACTCGTAGCCAAGGCTCTTCAGTTTGTCGCACAGAATGACCGTGGCCTTGGTGCCCGCAGTGCGGTAGGCCATGGCCACAAGACGACCAATGTTCTTCTTGTTCAGAACAAGGTTGACGTTCTCGTACCCAAGATTATCGGGAAGCAGTTCGCCAACGATGACGCGACCGCAGGTGGTCTCGGTCAGCTTGCCGAAGATCCGGCACTTAATGCGGGCATGGATGCCCAAGTGACCGGCGTGGTGGGCGGCAATAACCTCCCACGGCTCGGTGAAGCTCATACCCTCGCCACGTTCAAAGGAACGTGCGGTGGTGAGGTAATACAGACCAAGGACGATGTCCTGGCTGGGGTTGATGACAGGCGATCCGTTCGCCGGCGAGAGAATGTTGTTGGAGCTCATCATGAGCACGCGACATTCGATCTGCGCCTCGACGGACAGCGGTACGTGAACAGCCATCTGGTCACCGTCGAAGTCCGCGTTGTAGGCGGCGCAAACGAGCGGATGCAGCTGGATGGCCTTGCCTTCAATCAGCAAGGGCTCAAAGGCCTGAATGCCAAGCCTGTGCAGGGTAGGCGCGCGGTTAAGCAGAATGGGATACTCGCGGACAACGTCCTCGAGGATATCCCACACAACCAGATCCTCGCGTTCCACCATCTTCTTCGCGCTCTTAATTGTGGTCGCGATTTCGCGCTTTTCCAACTCAGAGTAGATGAAGGGCTTGAACAACTCCAAGGCCATCTTTTTGGGCAGGCCGCACTGGTGCAACTTCAGGTTCGGGCCGACGACAATGACGGAACGACCGGAGTAGTCAACGCGTTTGCCCAACAAGTTCTGGCGGAAACGGCCCTGCTTGCCCTTGATCATGTCGGACAAGGACTTGAGCGGGCGGCCGTTGGTGCCGGTAATGGCGCGACCGCGGCGGCCGTTGTCGAACAGAGCGTCGACAGCTTCCTGCAGCATGCGCTTTTCATTGCGGATGATGATTTCCGGCGCGCCCAGCTCCAACAGCCGTTTCAGGCGGTTGTTGCGGTTGATGACGCGGCGGTA
>Ga0065701_1000404_pt1 | contig 23615 bp, 18 predicted proteins | sample Biomet1_FD_59088 | JGI IMG/M metagenome (GOLD analysis project Ga0065701, IMG submission 59088) | Microbial communities from bioreactor (seeded with anoxic lake sediment) at LBNL, California, USA - Biofuel metagenome 1 version 3... | ecosystem: Engineered > Bioreactor > Anaerobic > Unclassified ...
ACTCTGGTACAAGTGGAGAATATCTACCGTGAGTTGAAAGATATTCTGGAAATTATTATCAAAAAGGATATTGATATATTAAAGAAATACCTGACTAAGATTCGAAAGAACATTCAATAAACTTAAAACAATCAATCAAAAGGCTCAAAACGCATTCATCGTAATGCGATTTTGAGCCTTTACTATTTTTATCAAAGAAGAATTACTTATTATGTGCTGGATGTATGTATATTAAGTTATTATCACTAACTTTAAAACGAATCGGTACGGCATTTTTCAAAGAATTAAGTACAGAATCTATACTTTCTCTTTTTATTAGCACCCCTGAATAAGTATTTTTATCAATATTTGGAGATAAAATAATTTTCACTTTATACAATTGTTCTAGTGTATTAACTATTTCAGATATTGTAGCTTTTTCAAATGGAATTAAATTATTTCTCCATACTGCATCTAATTTTGCATTTACTTGTTTAACAACTAGCCGTCCTGTTCTTTTGTCAAGTTCTGCTTTTTGCCCTGGTGATAAAACAATCTGTCCCTCGTTTCTATTTCCTTTAACTTCAACCAGACCTTCTATCAAGGAGACCTCTGCAATCTTACTATATTTACTACTTTTCAAATCAAACACAGTCCCCAGTACTTTTACTTGCATAACATCACTACTTACAATAAAAGGTTTAGATTTGTCTTTCTTAACTTCAAAATAAGCTTCTCCATTAACTGTTATCCGGCGACAATCTTTCGCAAAAAACTCAGGATATTTAAGCACAGTAGAGTGATTCAGCCAGACTTTTGTACCATCTGGTAATTGTATTCTTTTCACGGGACCGTTGTCAGAAACAGAAACAATTATTTCATTTGTTTTTAAAAAACTGTTGGAAAAATAAGTTACCCCCACTGCTCCCAAAGTCAAAACTACAATAAATATTGCAGCATACTTAAAAAGTAGAGGCAAACAAAGAAACGTCTTCTTTTGATGGTCACACTTTTCTATTTCTCTAAACAATTGATATTTAGCTTTTTCAATATGATCTAAAGATTGAAAATGCTCCATATCACCAGAGTGAAAGGCTTCTTCAATTAAAAACAAATCTTTTGCATTCTTTTCAGATTTACTCAACCACAAGTTTATTTCCCGCCAATCATCTTTGGAACACTCACCTTTCAAATATTTCAATAATAACTCTTCACCTATATTATCCATGATATAATCTATTTTAGATATAAAACAACCATAAACCAGGAAACACTTAATCTATTAAACTTAATAAAATCAAAAATGCCAAATGACTTAAATTACTTCTTAAGAACTTTAAAGATTTGTACATATGAGCTTCAACAGTTCTTAGAGAAATATTAAGAACATCAGCTATTTCCTTATTCTTCAATCCATGCAGATAGCTAAGCTTAAATACTTCTTTACTTTTTTCAGGAAGTTGGTCAATCATTCCATAAATTTCCTTGCGAAGTTCCAGATTTTCTATTCTCTTTATCGTATCATTATAATCAGGTTCATAAAAAGCTATTTTACGTTTATAAACCTCTTCCGCCTCTGCACTATAATCGTTTTCTACTTTCTTATGTTTTAGTACATTAATAGCTTTGTTATAAACTAAACGATAAAGATATGCCTGAACCTCGCTATCCATCTCTATAGAATCCCTATGCTTCCAAAGTTCCAGAAAAGTATCTTGTACAACATCTTCAGCTTCGTCAATACTTAAAAACCGGGTAGCATAAAAAAGTAATTTAGGGTAGTACTTTTGAAATACCCCATCAAATGCTATATAAACATGATCAACGTTCATGTTGTTTTTCATATATTTCGATTAAAGTTATATAACAATACATAGTAGAAACAATCATACTTCAAAAAACACTTATCGCATTTTTTATTTTTATAATTTCTTTAGAATTTCAGTTTAAAGGATATAAGTAAGAATGACTTATACCAGTACTGAATATTCCAGAGTAATTATTGTTCATGTATGATTGCTATTCTTTAAAACAAAGATAAAAAACTATTTTATTTTTTAGCATTAAAAGCTATTCCGAAAATAATAATATAAATAGGGCTACATTATTTGATTTATAATAAAAAAGTGGGGACTTAATTAAACTAAGCCTCCACTTTCAAATAAAACTAAGACGTATTATTTACTATTCCATTATAGAATAATAATCAAGGTATTATTGGCTATTTTTGTTTGTACAAAAATATCCATAATACAATTTCTCATTCTTTACAAAAGAGAATATACCCCATATTTTAGTTCCGTCATTCTTTATAATCTCCAGATTTACTGGTTCATCAGTAAAACTCCCACTGTATTTATAGCTAAATGTAGCATCACTTTTAATCCCTAGATTATTATCACCTGAAAAATAAAATTTCATATAATAATAAGAAGAATAATAAGTCCAGCCATACAGATTCTTTCCATTTTCAACAGTATTTACTAATTTAAATGATGAACTAGTAATAGAAGGCAAAGAATATCCATAGAAGGAGAATCTTGAGCTATCATCAGATCTTATAGAATTTAATTCTTCCTCAGAATAAGGAATAGTTGTAGTTTCTACTTTAACAGTAACATTTTTAGAAAGTCCATATGAGTCCGACACTTTTATGTTTGCAATTCCTTTTTTATGGGCTACAATTTGTATAATACTATCACCAGATATTGAAGCATCCACAATATTAGTGTCACTTTTTGCAATATAGGAACCATTGCCTCCTAATATTTTTAGAGATACCTGAGCATCATTTCCTAATTTCAAACTAATATTTGCAGAATTATTAGCCAACTTTATTTCATCATAATGTGACACAACTTTTATTTGTCTGAATTCATTGTTCTTATCAGAAACCAGGATCGAAGTTGCGCCATTAGTCAATCCTTTAATATATATTTTATTATCTAAAAATTCAGCTTTAACAATATCTGAATTCAGCGAAAATACCTGGTACTCGCCTGCCCCTTGAACTATATTCACTATTACAGTACTATCTACAGATATATCAATTGCTGATTTCCCTAGTTCTAAATTTGGAACATCAACAGGAACAATTTCTTCTTTGTCATCTTTACACGAAATAAAGCAAACAGATGATATTCCAATTGCAAATAATATCAGTTTATATTTTATATTCATAATAATTTCTATTTATTAATTACCAATCTTTAGAATAAGGTTTACCATCATAAACCAATTCATCATCAAATAAAACTTTAGCTATACTTTGCATAGCTGTCATCTGCCTGCTCAAGTTTGAACGATTTGGGTCCATTGCAAATATCATATGAGCTCCATAGCCATTTGTACGTAAAGTCTGAAGATTTGAGTCACTTGTATAACGTCCCAGATTAAATTCTTGCGAATAAAGTGCCATACGAGATTTTGGCATACCAGGATAATTACTACTTAAATCTGTACCTCTCCCATAATCATGTATTCCATAATCTACAAAAGAGCCGGATTGCGCACCATCTATTGCTGGTAATGATGATGTTCGGCTGTAAACGTAAGAGCAAGTCAACTTATCAGGCATCGCTTGTTTACATTCATAAAATAAGCGAGCTGCAGCAGTACTTGAAGGAGACACAAACCCAGGAGGAACTGGAGTCATATAAGATGAGTACTCATCATCAAAGAAGACTCCATCCAAATGATATGAATTACATATTGCTTTTAATTCCTGTGCAAATAATTTAGCCGAACTATTACTTAAGTTTGCAACTCCCGACCTGTCGTGATTTCCTAAAATGCCTAGAATAATCTTTATTCCTCTATCCTGAAGAGGTTTAAGATAGTGCTCACGATTATTTAGCAACGCTTGTATATTCTCATTATTGTAAACATAGACACGTCCTGTTTCTTCGTTATAATTAATATTTGCGGAAAAAAGAATTACCATATCAATCAGTGGTTTCCCATTACTTTTTAATGTAAAACACAAGTTGTTTAATGGATTGGTATCATTAACCTCCATACAACTTATAATTTTAATACCTGTCGACTTATTACAATCAGGAATACCGGTCATGTCTTTTACAAAAATCAGATAGGACAACTCATTTTCATTCAGTTTTAAACTACCAGAAGTCACTTTTAATTTAATAGGAATTACATATGACTGGTTCGCTTTTATTTCGGATGATGATGTATAAGATATCTTAATTCCATTCGAGCGAGTTTCTCCGATTTGCAGAGAATCTAAACCATTGTCACCAATATTCACATTACTTACAGGGAAAGCTTCATACTGACTATCGTTTTTATTATTATAGTCATCAAGTACACTCTTGTCATAGCTTAATGAGATAATACAATTCTCTGTAGTCTTTTTTGAAGCATTTAAAAAAAAATCGCTGCTACCACTACTTCTGAATTCTATATTATCAATAGCTCTTTTACCATCAACATCAGTTAAAAATCCTATTAAATCTGTGGTAGTCTCATAATTTGTTTCATCCACAGTTCCAACTTCGATGGTATCATCGCAGGAGACTAATATACCGCTTATTATAATTATTATAGCAGTAAAAACTGAAGATATATATTTATTTATTTTCATTGTTTCGCAATTATAAGTTCATTGTTGAATTATTTTTTAGCCGCAGGTAAATTTACGGATGTCCAGGTTATTATATTTTTTGCTGTTAAATCATTTCCATTACCTGTTTGGTCTTTAACAACTAGCCCTTGCCCTTCATTGCATTTCCAATATGCAACTAATCCTTCAGATGCAGGATCTACCTGATAAAAGTGATATTGAGAATTTATATCTTCTTCAGTTAATGCTTTATTCCATATTCTGCATTCTGAAAATTCTCCAGCCAGGTAACGCCCATCTTCATAAGAACGTCCAATATAGAAACCATTTGTTCCATTTCTTGCAAGAGTAATTTTGCCTAAAGATTTCGTTCCTTCTGATTGTAGCTTGCCATTCACATATATTTTTATAGCTCCTGTTGTGCTATCATAAGTCAGTGCAATATGTATCCATTGGTTGGTTGGAAGTCCTTTACTAGAATCTGATCCAGGCAAATTACCACTTGATGTAGCTAATTGTATCTGATTTGATGGGAATCCGGCATCACCCAGACGAATTAAGAAGTAACCTTCAATCCCCATAACAGTGTTAATTAAACGATCGAAATTCCGGGCACGAATTAACGCTTCCATTGTTAAAGCAGTCATGTTTGTTACAACTTCAGGTTTTACCCAGTTATCGATGTGCAGATAATTTTTCTCCATATCAGCTACAACATTAATTAGAGCAGATCCCTTTAACACAAAATAAGTAGTACGGGCACTCTCAAGCATCGAGATATTAGCATTATCTATTGTTACGGGTAATACATAAATTGTATCTCGGCTTAATTTGCTTATGTCTTTAAAATGAACTGTAACTGAAGTAGAATATACGCTACCAGCTGCTATTGTTGCTGTAGGTTGAAGTATTTCATAATAATCAGAAGGCAGAGCCATAGCTTTTGCATTATATGATTTATTATAAGTATCTACTAATGACATTTCTGCTTTATAAGTTATTTTAATCTCCTGACTTGCCGGTTTAGCAATTGCTGCTTCAATTGTTCTATCTTCTGTAGAGTTAGTACTTACTAAGATAGTACCGACCTTGGCACTATTAATATATACTTTATTCTCAAAACATTCAATATTATCATCACAAGAAGAAAATATTGCTGTTATACATAATAATATAAAATATAATCTATAATGTTTCATATTGTACTATTTTATAGATGGATTAATAGTTGAAATTGCATTTCTTGTATACTTATATACCATTCCAGGATTGTAATAATCATTACTTGTATTATAAATTCCAAAACCGGAAATTTTAAAACTACTATGAGTAGAAATTACCCATTCAGCAGAAGCTGGCAGTAACAGCGTTTTTCCATCAGCTAAATATCCCGTTTTCTTGTCTGATGTATCTAAAGAGGTTGTTGTCGCAATAATTCCAAACCGATCAATAGGTACTCCATCAGCCATAGACATTTCCAGAGTATAATTAAATAATGATTCATTAGTAACAGAATTTACAGGCAGCAAGATGTTTTTACACTTTTCTAAAATACTTTTATCCACCATATTTTCTGGTTTTCCTTCAAAAACCAGAATTTTTTCCTGATGTCTCGAATACCAGGTAGATACCATTCCGATAAATGCTTTTTCATTGGCCATATATATCCTCTTCTCTGCATCTGTCATATATTGTACGCTTTTACCTTTATATGCAATAGAAATCCCATCATATTGATACTCATCAGCTATATTCAATGCATGTTGAAGAGTATCTACCATAAAAGAAATAAAATCAGAATCTGGCGTTTGTTTTATTACTCTATCTTCGAAAACCTGTTTGATAGATTCATAGTTTATAGAATAAATAACTTTAGTATTTTTTTCCTTACGTACTTTCAGAATCTCTTCTTTTTCGAAATCGGCCAGACTATCCGGATACATCAAAGCTATAAAATCAATACTATCAGGAAGTTCTGTTAAATGTTGAGCACGATTAAAAGGTTTCTTCTCACTATTATCAAACCATGCATACACTATTTTATGGTTAGGGTCATTTTTGTATGCAATCAGATTTTGCAAATATTTACCATACAATTCAGGATTTTGGTTAGCAATATTGGGGGTCTTAACTTCAATGTTTTCCAGATCTGTCCAATTACTACAAGAGTAAAGCAATGCTAAAACAAAGCAAGATACTGCCAACACTAATTTATTCTTTATTTTTTCCATAATCAATTTCAATTTATTAGTTCTTCTTAGCCCACCAAACATCTGTACCCATATTATCAGGACCTTTCAGGTAGTCAGTGATAGCTTTTTGTAGGTATTCACTATTCTCTGTATATTCTTCCTGTGGATATGCTAATCTGCGAGCCATACGAGTATTATCTACAGTTCCTCCGCTATTGTTGACTTGAGCTTCCATAAGTTTAGGATATCCGGTTCTTCGGTATTCAGACCAAGATTCTATTCCTAATGGAAAATTCGCAATCCATTTCTGAGTAATAATACGTTCCAGGCTTTTTTCAAATCCTTCAGATTCGTTCCATTTTATAGTTATTGTACTTGCATTTTTATCGTAAGAATACAAAGTATTAACAGGATCTTTATAAACATTTGGCATACTGGTTGCATCACTAATATAAGTTTTAGTGTTGCTGGCTCCCCATTGCTCAAATGATAGCTCAATTCCTTGATTATAAAACCCTTCCTGAGGCGTTGAAGCTGAAACAGACGGCGTTCCCATATTCCATCCTCTTAAAGCTCCTTCAGCTTTTAAAAAAGCTATTTCAGCTGCATTCATCCACAACACCTTATCGCTCGTTTTTACATTCATATTTGTATATTGTTTCACAGTAGTACCACCCGGAATTTGAATACCAGAACGGAGACCAATATATCCATTTTCGGCATTATCGAATGTTGAAGTTGTGAAATATTTCTCTCTGCGAGGATCTTTATATCCATTCATATATGATGTAATATCTGCAGAAATTCGTGAATCTCCATTATTATATTCATACATGATTACACGAAATGGATTTGTAACAGAAACTGTCATGTATGCATTATCATCGTTCGAGGACATTGTTCCTACAGAATGATTGGCTGCTTCTTCTGCTTTCTTTTGTGCCACATCAGGCAATACATTAACAATGCGCATTGCTAAACGCAATTTCAGAGAATTTGCCAATTTTATCCATTTAACTACTTTTCCTTTATAAACACGATCGGCATTTTCATTAAAGTCTTTTGTTTGATTCTTTGTTAAAGTCTCTATAGCTTCATCCAGTTCAGATATCATCTTAATATAAATATCTTTTTGGGAATCGTATGGAGCAGTTAATTTTCCATCTTGTCCTACCTGAGAATAAGGTATTGGGCCATAAATATCTGTTACACGAGATAATGCTGCAACTTTAATAACTTTTCCAACAGCTAAAGGAACAGGATCTTTAGTTGCATTAGCCAATTCACTCTCTCTTATAAAAATGGCCGGTATAACGTCATTGAAAGCAACACGCGACCAGTGATTTTCAGGACTATATTGTGCAAAGTTTTTCCCATTAAATCCACTATTCGAATCAGCAAAATAACCTCCATACGAACCTCCCAACAAGCATTCTATAAATTGGTTTGTATTTACATCTAAAGGAATTACCCAACCTTCCATACCAGTTAATGATGCCCTCATTAGATATCCATCACGTTGCATTTCATCGTATGTCGCTTCATAAGGATTAGTATTGAAATCCCCATATTTATCAGTACAAGCTCCCACCAAAGATGCTGTGATACTGAGAAACATCAATTTTAATATTGATATATTTAGTTTCATATTTTGTGTTATTAGAATTTCAGACGAACATTAAAACCTATATTACGCGTATTAGGCATCATAAAATTATCAATCCCCTGGTAGTAGTTACCGGTCGTAGCAGTCGTTTCAGGATCAAATGGTGCTTTACAATAAATCATCCATAAATTACGGGCAACTAATGATATGGTTACGTCTGCTATATTTTGCAAAGTTTTTTTAGGAATAGTATAACTAACATTTGCTTCTTGTAAACGAACATTCGAAGCACTATAAGTGTAAAATTGAGGAATACCATTCTTGGCACCAATGGCACTGTACCATTTCTCTGGATTAACCATATCACCTCCATTCACCAATACAGCCCCTTTATCTCTAGCTAACGCAGATGTTTCAGATACTCCGTACAAATCGAGAGCTGCCTGAGTAGCAGAATACACAATACCACCAATCCGGGCAGATATCATAAATCCCAAAGTAAAGTTTTTGTAACTAAAATCATTTCTCCAGGCCATGTTGCATTTTGGAAATACGCTTCCAAGTTTTATATCGCCCACTTGATTATTAGTTGTTACCTCCCCATTCGCATTGATATATATATACCCATTGCTATCACGTTTCAAATCAGATAAAGAGTAGAGGTCACCTAATGTTCCTCCTTCTTTAAGGATAAAGTGTGCTTGTGATAATCCACCTACATCCAGGCGATTCTTATTTATAATGGCACCAGTTTCCGGATGTACATAGTTTTTAACCAATTCAATTATTTTATTTTTATTAGTGCTAAAAGTATAATTGGTTGACCAGCCAAACTTTCCCCAATTATTTTTATATCCTAATGCTAGCTCAGTACCGATATTTCTTACACTACCTGTTTGAATATAAAGTTTGTCATATTTTGAAGAAACTGATATTTGTGGGTTAAACGTCTGATTGTAAGTTCTTGTATTATAAAAACTTAAATCAAAATTAAAATGGTTAGAAAAATGAGTGGTAAAACCAACTTCCCAGGAATCTGTTTTTTCAGGTTTCAGATTATACAAAGGATAATTACTTTTATTTTTCCAATCCTGCAATGAATTATCCCATTCATAAGTTGGATTTGCCAAAAATCGAGGAAATGGAAGTCCTACAGATGCAAAAGAAGCTCTTACCTTCATTAATGAAATCCATTTTGGCATGCTAAATATTTGAGATAAAATAAATGAGGTTCCTACTGAAGGATAAAAAAATGATTTTTTTACAGAGTTGGGACCAGCCAGTTGAGAAGGCCAGTCATTACGTCCTGTTAACGTTAAATAGTATGCACTTTTATAACCTAATTCAATACTTGTAAAAAGAGACTTAGTCTGGTCATGATAACCTGATTGTGAACGCTTTGTTTTAGTATTATCAAGCTGGTAAACATTAAACATATTAGAAAATAAATCTTCTCTTAATGGACCTCTGTTTTGCAATACATCTTCTTGCATATCAGAAATCGAGCCACCTATATTAGCCTGCAATGACATTGATTCTCCGAAGTTTTTATTCATGTTAAGCATAAGATCTCCGTATGTTTGTTTATCTTTAGTTGTACCAATTCCATAAAGCCCATTTCGAGAACCTTCTGTCAATGTAGTGTTTGAAGATGCATACAATTTTTCTGTGTATGTATTAAAAGAATTATCAATACGGATACGCCCTGCAACATTTAACCAATCAAGTATTTTATAGCTTAAATTTGCATTTAACATATAACGCTCTTTATTATTTTCACGTAAATTCCTGTAATTGATCCAATAAGGATTTTGCCCAGTAAATTCATTGATTTCCTGAGGCCAGTACTGAACATAAATTTTCCTTTGTGTATCATAGCGTTCAAACATTCTTATATCATTCCAGTCATCACCGCGTGGAAATAAGTATGCAGTAACCAAAGGGTTTGAATATGTACCTTGGTTGGTCATATTACGATCTTTCTGTATAATATAACTCGCACCAACATCTAATGTCATTCTATCTTTAAGAAATGACGTAGTATTACGAAAAGTAAAGTTATATCGATCATAATCGTTATTAGGAATTATTCCTTGTGAATTAACAGCGCTACCAGAAATATAAGTCTGATTTTTTTCTGAACCAGTAGAAACTGCTACATTTTCAGTTGTTATCACCCCTGTCTTAAAATAATCTTTTGAGGGAGAATACCCCATATAATTAGCTTCATTTAATCTATTTCCCCAACTCTTATCTAATACTGTTACACTAGAATTCAAACTCCCTGTGCCGTAACGATTTTGAAATTGAGGTAAGTGAAATGGATTTAAAAAATCTATATTCTGTGATACTGTTAAAGTTGTACTTCCAGCCTTTCCCTTTTTAGTATTGATTACAATTGCACCATTAGCAGCATGACTTCCATATAAAGCAGCTGCTGCAGCGCCAGTTAAAACTGTCATTGATTCAATATCTTCGGGATTTATATCAGCAATAGCTTCAGTAGTTCCTTTTGAGTCAAATTCTTGTCCTCCTTCTGCCGAATTCAGATTAAACATCGGCACTCCATCAATAACATAAAGAGCGTTACTAGATTGTTCAATACTTTTAGCACCACGCATTACAACTTTGCTAGCACCTCCTATACCTGAAGAACTCGCATTAATGGTCACACCAGCAACTTTTCCTGAAAGCGAATTAATAAAGTTGGCGTCTTTCACCTTAGTCAGTTCTTCACTTTTTATTTCCTGAACATTATAGCTCAATGCCTTTTGTGATCGTTTAATACCTAAAGCTGTTACAACAACCTCGTCAATCATCTTAGCATTTTCTTTCAAGGTGACATTAACTGTACTTTGCCCTTTTACTCGTATCTCAGCAGTTTGATAACCAATAAATGAGAACTTAAGTATCGGCTCTGCGCCATCTGTTGTTACACTATAATTACCATCTATATCAGTAATAATACCATTGGCTGATCCTTTTTCTATTATATTTACACCTATTAGAGGGTCTCCGTTGTTATCAATAACTTTACCTGTTATTTTATATTTTTTAGAAGTTTTCTCCTGATTAGGTTTAAACTGCTTATTCTCTGACAGATAAACAATATTATCCTCTATCTTGTATATAATACCTTTCCCTTTTAGAATTAATTCTAAGGTTTGCTCCAAAGTTGCATCCCTAATTTTTAAAGGTTCAATTGTGACAGATGCCAATTTGTCATTATAGAAAAATTGACATTTTGACTGAGATTGAATTTGTTTAATAACAGTTCCTAAATTTGTACGGTTAGTTGATAATGTTATCTGAGCCATACCCCACTGAAATGGAATTATCATAAACAAAAGAATCAATAAGGTTCGAAATAAATCCGATTTTCGAAACGAATGATTTACTTTCATAAATAGAATTTAATGGTTACACATTTATTTAACATCAAAAGAGGGTGTCGACTTGCCCGCATTTTGTTAATAAAACAATGCAAATCTAAAAAACACTTACTTAAAATCTTTATTTTTTAAAAGTTTGTGTAAAGTTAATTATCACGGCTTTTAATAAAAGGATTTATTGAGTAAAATTCATTTGTTTCTACCTCCGTATTTGTGGGGTGATGAAATATAAGGAGACATCTAGCCCAGACATAAGTAAAAAATATGCAGAGCCATTTGCTATAATAAACAAAGGTATAGTTATCTGATATTAGTTTTAAAAACTATAAAAATCCGTTGATTTTCTCAAAAGGATTCTAAAATAATTTCAACCCTTTTGCAATCCGGCATGCTTCAATTGAATTATCCACATGAAGTTTCTCTAATATATTTTGCCTATGCCTGTTTACAGTATTTATACTTATGGATAAATCAGAAGCTATTTCTTTACTCATTTTTCCTTTATCAATTAACTGTAAAACTTCCATCTCTCTGCTGGATAATATATTATTAGTGGTTTGAGCTTCAGATTCAAGAATACCCCCATCTACAGAATTGATTATAATATTCCCCGAAGATGTATTTGTCGATAAATTGTATAGACATAAAGCCAGCCAGATGCTACCGTTTGACTGACTTGCTATATAGAACATTCTATGCAAAACCGGAACATATTTCCCATAGCCATCACACATACGTATATTGTTGGCAATATGGTAATCCTTACGTTCGTTCTTTGGTATAGTCTTTAAAAAAATTAAAGAAGCGAAGTTCCTGCAGATGTTTTTCCAATAAATCATCCGGATAAATGCGGCTAAAAATATCTTCTTCCCATATAGAATGAATAATTTTCGTAGTACTTCGTTTAGCCAAGCCTAATCTCTCTGCCATTCCTCCATAAAATATATAGCTTGTATTTGTTTTCATATCACTCAATACAGCTATCGAATTTTCTACCCGTGCATAACTTAAAGCTATTTGTTTGCATTCATCTAATCGGGCAGACAACTCTTGTTCATTTGTGAATTTCTGCTTCAGCAATTCATCATTCAACTTGTGTATAACATCCATAACAGTAGATAAAAGAATGGTTATTAATCAGTATTGTCTTTTTATATACAAGCATTTACCTTTGCAAAGGTAATTAAAACACATGGTTATTCTATTTTAAAGGAATTAAATATGAAGACAAATAAAAAAACTATTTCAATATTATTTGCACTGCTTATAACGCAAATAATCTCTGCTCAAACATTAGAAAAGATGCAATGGTATAATGAACCCGAACAATGGGAAATTAANGATAAGACTGTTTCAATGTATGTTACTCCGCAAAGCGATTATTGGCGTATCTCGCATTATGGGTTTACAGTTGATGACGCTCCTTTCTATTATTCAACATACGGTGGCGAATTCGAAGCAAAAGTAAAGATTACAGGTGAGTATAAGGCACGATTCGACCAGGCCGGACTAATGCTCCGCATTGATCCTGAAAATTACATTAAAGCTGGTATTGAGTTTGTAGACGGAAAATTTAATCTGAGCACAGTTGTTACTCATAAAACAAGCGACTGGAGTGTTATTACAATAGATAAGCCCGTTCCTTATATCTGGATTAAAGCTATCAGGCGATTGGATGCTGTTGAAATATTCTATTCGTTTGATGACAAGAATTACATTATGATGCGGAATGCATGGTTAAAAGATAACACTCCTGTAATGGTTGGAATCATGGCTGCCTGCCCTGATGGAAAAGGATTTAATGTAACATTCGAGCATTTCAAAGTGAAACATTTACCTGATATGCGCAGATTGGAATGGTTGAAAAGGAATGCAGAGGAATAGAAATATCCGGGCAAATTATATTTGTCCGTCAAAAAAACAAACAAATTATAATTTATTAATCCATTCAATTATTTGCCGAAGAACATACTCATTACAAACATTTCGTCCTGTCTTACAATCTTTTTACGTCAAAGAATGATCACATCCATCAATTATTATAGATTTAAAATTTTGATGCCCTCCTCTATTCTATAAACTGATAATATAATTTTCCACCAACTTGGTGGAAAAATTCCTTGGCTACTTGACTTCTAATTCCTATAACTATCTTATTACCATCAACATCATCAAGGAGATGGTTATGCCCCAACATACACTTTGACTACCCATTATTCCTACGCTTGCTTCGGCTTTTTGTTCCATTAAAACACGTATTTTCTCACGTAAATTATTGAGTAACAAATCAAGCCCTCCAATAGATGAGCATTTACGATAATAATAGCAAACTATCTCCATGAGAAAAAATTATAAATAAGCACACACCATTAATAATCGGCTTTTACAACATAAAAAACAGCATCCCATATTTTACGTAAATCATATTTCCGCTTTATCTCTTCATTTCAAGATATTATAGACAAATTGCTATTGCATTTCTTCCAAATCCATTAAATACATAATTATTTAAATGATGGCAACTAAAAACAATAATTTTAATGAAAAAAAGAGGCACTTTTTCATTCCTAAATTTTAAATTTTAACAGACTCTTTATACCTTTGCAAAATGTTAGAATAAAGTAAGTGTAATTATAAATTTTATCTTTATTAGTGAATCTATGAAAAGAAAATTAATTTTGCTATTGATATGCCTTTTTACAGGTATTGGTTTAGTAACCGCCCAAAATCAAAAAGTAACAGGAGTTATTATTTGGGAAGAGGATGGGCAACCTGTTGTTGGAGCTTCTATTTTAGTGAAGGGGACAACTGTTGGAACTATCAGTGATATTGACGGTAATTTTACGCTGTTTAATGTTCCAGGTTCTGCAAAATCTTTAGTCGTTTCATTTATTGGAATGAAATCAGTAGAGGTTGCAGTTAAACCATCTGTGAAAATTGTTTTTGCATCTGATGCTCAGGTTGTTGATAAAGTAGTTGTAACGGCTTTAGGTATTTCTCGTAAGAAGAGAACTTTGGGTTATGCTGTTTCTGAGATCTCTGGAGATGAAATGTTGAAAGCTCGTGGTGGTGTAAGCAACCCGGTTAACTCATTACAAGGTAAAATTGCCGGATTACAGATTCAAAGTGGATCTGGTTCCATGGGTGGTTCTTCTAAAATACTCATTCGTGGTGTAAAATCAATCTCTGGAAATAACCAGCCATTATTTGTAGTTGATGGTGTGCCTATTGAAGGTACAGACTATAATAGTACAGACACTCAAACTGGTGCCGGTGGTTATGACTATGGCAACCTGGTTCAGGACCTTAACCCGGACGATATTGAGAATATCTCCGTATTGAAAGGCCCTAATGCATCTGCTCTTTATGGTTCTCGTGGTACAAACGGTGTTGTGATGATTACTACGAAGAAAGCTAAAAAAAGCGATGGATATGGTGTTACATTCAACTCTTCTATTGGTTTAGAGGTTGTGAATAAATTGCCAAAGATGCAAAAACTATATGGTGGTGGTTATTATGGATTCAAAACTGTAGCTATCAACGGGAAGAATTATTTGTATCCTGATATGGCTACTGACGTAAGCTGGGGTGATAAATACGAAGGACAAGATTTCGTTTCATGGCTTGATTTAGCAAAATGGGAAGATGGTGGAAAAGTTGGAAATCCAACAACTTCCAAATGGAATGCTCCTAAACATGATATCGATGATTTCTTCGAAACAGGGGTTTCGTTTACTAATAACATTGCTGTAAGTCAGGCAACAGACAGAGCAAATGCACGTATATCGTATACAAATTCAGATCTTACAGGTTATATGCCTAACAGTTCTTTAACAAAGAATATTTTTAATATCGCTGCTTCTACTGTAAGTGCAGATAAACGTTTGGAAGTATTCACTAACNTTACATACTTCAATTCAAGAGCAAAAGGACGTCCAAAAACCGGAAACAGTGATAACAATGTTATGAAGCAATTCATTCAATGGGGACACCGTGAACTTGATATGAAAGAATTAAAGAGTATGTATATGAACTCAATAGGACATCAGGTAACCTGGAACCGTGCAGGATGGGATAATTCAACTCCAATGTACAACGATAACCCATATTGGTCACGTTATATGAATTATGAAAACGATTCACGTAACCGTATTTATGGTAATGTTGGATTGAGCTACAAAATTCTGGATAACTTAAAGTTCCAATATAAAGCAAATGTTGATTTCTTTGTTGACAAACAGTATGAACGTAATGCTGTTTATTCTAACGAACTATCTCGTTATTATGAGATATCTCGTCAACAGATTGAAACCAACCATGAATTTATGTTGTCATACAATACTCGTTTTAAGAACGATTTCTCATTTGATGCCAACATTGGTTCAAACTTTATGAATCGTAGGTATGAATATATGTTCGGTGAAACAGATGGTGGATTAGCAATTCCTTTGTTCTATAACTTAAAGAATTCTGTTAACACTCCAAAATCAGACAACTATTTTAAAAAGAAATCTATTCGTTCTGCATTTGCAAATGCTACGTTAGGATATAAGAGTACCTATTATTTGGATATGTCTTTACGTGTTGACTGGTCATCGACATTGCCAAAGAATAATAGTTCGTATAAATATCCTTCTATAGCAGGTAGCTTTGTATTCTCTGAATTATTGAAAGATAAAACCCCTTGGCTTAGTTTTGGTAAGTTGAGTCTGAGTTATGCTCAGGTAAATAATGATACTGACCTATACCAATCAATATATACATATTCTCCGTATACAGATATCACTGCTACTCCAGGATATAATATGAGTACTGCTTTAAAAAATACTGATCTGAAACCTGAGTCTACAAATTCTTATGAAGCCAGTCTTGAAATGTCTTTCCTGAATAACCGTTTTGGCTTTGAAGCAACTGTCTATTCAAGTGAAACAAAAAATCAGTTTATTACTATACCAATAGTTTATTCAACCGGTTATAGTTACTATACTACAAACTCAGGTTTAATGAGTAATAAAGGTGTTGAATTATCAGTTCATGCAACTCCTGTGAAAGCTGCAAAATTCTCATGGGAATCATCACTGGTTTTGGCATCAAATAAAAACAAAGTTAAGAAACTAGTTGATGGAATAGAATATTATAGCTTAGCTAATGCTCCTTTTAAAGTTAGAATTGGTGTTATCGAGGGAAAAGAATATGGAACTATTCAAGGTAACGATTTTGTATATGATGATAAAGGGAATAAAGTAATCAAAGCAGATGGAACTTATGCTTCTGCTTCAAATAGGCAAAATCTTGAAAATCTTGGAAAAGTCTATCCAGACTTCACCGGTGGTTGGACTAATACATTCCACTACAAGAATTTTGATTTAAGTGTGTTGTTTGATTTTTCTAAAGGCGGACATTATTTTTCAACTTCTTATATGTGGGGAATGTATTGTGGTATGCTTGAGGAAACTGCTGCTATAAATGAAAAGGGAGTGAATATCCGTGAATCTATTGCTAACGGTGGTGGTGTATTGTTGAAAGGAGTATTGGCTGATGGAACTGTAAATACTAAACGTATTGATGCAGAAACCTATGGCANTCAATATTATACAGGTCCGGCTGCACAAGATGTATTCAAATCTGATTATTTGAAATTGCGTGAAATAAATATTGGNTATACAATTCCTTTAAGTAAGTCTTATTTTATCAAATCATTCCGCATAGCAGCTTACGGACGTAACTTAGCTATTTGGGGACCAGATGTTAAACACTTTGATCCGGAAGCAATAGTTACAAGCTCTGGCAATATTCAGGGGATAGAAAGCGGTGCTTTGCCTTCAGTTGCTAACTACGGTTTAAACTTTAGCTTGAAATTCTAGTAGAAGTCGATTCTGAACAAATACAATTAACTATCAATTAATAATCCTGTGATAAACAAAAGCTATTAAGCTTATGTATATTGCAGGATTATTATTTTCATCTATTCGTAAATTTAATCAGCATTAAACAATACAATTAGAACATGCTGATTTCTTCCTCTGTTATTTCTTTAAACCGAGGAATCTCAACTCCATCTCTGACAATCAGTNTCAAAAAACATTTTCTCAGGACGAACCCAGAATTCCTTTTCACCGTACAATGCCTGATAAACAACCATACGTTCTAATGTTTCACTATCATTGGCAACTGTTATCATCTTATACAAGCCTCCTTTAAAATGGCGGAAATATCTTTCTTTCTTCATAATTTTACTTTTTCTGTACTCATTAAAGTCTTCTGTTTGAACTATTCGGAAATTCCGAATAGTTGCTTAGGAATCACATTATTCCTCATCAATAATGTACCTTATAGTTGAGGCACTTAGAAAGCTTAGCTAAAAGTTTTAGACTTCATTTATAACCTAGAATCATTATAGCAAAATGCAATCTATAGAGACATGAAGCTATCAAATTATTTATTTTAATGAATACTTTTGCAATTCCTTAACTAACATTTTTTTTCTATTTGTTACAAATTCGATAAAGTAGTCAAAATCAAATGAATTCATTTGGGGAATAAAATGTCTTTCTTTGAAATTATTGTCTCTTGATTTTATCCATTCATCAAATGGAGTTGCATTTTTAGATTTATTCTCACTATCATCTAACAATTCAAGATTATATATAGTATTGAAGTATTTTAAATAATTATCAATTTTATCTGCGCTATAACCACGCTTGATTAGTTTTGCTTTAGTAAACTCTGATTTTGGGAAAATATGATCTTCACTAAATTTCTTATCTTTCCAATCTCTTGATGGATAAAGTAAAGATAAAATCAGATAGCTGTGCTTGGTTCCATACTTAGTATTTAATAAATCATCAATTTCTTCATCACTGAATGACGGTTCTATACCTAATTGTTTATTTAGCTCAACATATGGAAAAGAACTATTCTGGTTTAAACTAATAATTTTACGCATATTAGTAAGAATTGTATCACTTGATCCTCCCAAGGCTTTCTTTAATATTGCAAAAACAAGCCACCGTTGAATATTATTTTGATCTGCAACATCTTTACTATCTGAAGAAGTTATATAACCATTCTTGGATATACCTTTTAGATATTGAGCAATAGGTAATAAAACTAATTTTGTAGTCAAATTCTTATCAGTGAACCCATAATTACTTATTAATGATATAACCTTTAATATTGATGCTTTTATAACTTCCCAGTTATCCTCAATTTTCTCTAAATTACTCTGAGTAAAAGAACTTAGTTTATATTGAATAGGTAAATCCTTAGTCAAATACATTGCACTTTTCATAACAAAGTCTTTTCCGAAAGAATAACCATTACCGATTTTGTTTATTTCATCAGTAAATGTATGTATTTCTTCTCTTGCATTTAAATCTCTCCACTTTGCTGTTGCTGTTGACAACAAGATATCACTGTATTCAAGTTTTGCACCACCAGTATTTGTTCTAATAAAGATCTCAACGACTTTATCATAATCAGCAGATTTCTCTTCATAATAATTTACAACTTTAGACACATTGATCCGACCATGTAATCGACCAATCATTCTTAAAGCTGCATCCACATCATCATCACAAAGATTTATCAACTGCTTTTTCAACTCTGCTTTGGCATCCTCAGCATCTTCATAATTTAAAATATCGCCTACTTTATACCAAAATTGCGGCTTCACATCTTTAGGATTTATTGAACTATTTTCCCTAAAAGCGAATTCATATGTTAATTCTTCAGGATTTTCATTCTCATCGATACGCTTGAGTAAGTTTAGATAAAGATACGTTTTACGCCATTTTCTATAAAAAAAACGATATGAACCTTTTAAACCAATATTTAGCGATGTAATACGCTGTTGTCCATCAAGGACTAAATATATATCTTGGTTGACACCATCTAAATTTGCAGTTTCATTGTGAGGATATTCTGCGTCATAATCTCTTAGAAGCTCATATGTAATCCACTCTTTTTTCTTTTCTTCCCTTATTTTCCAAAACAAAAAGGAACTAATCGGATAATCACACATAAGTGAATCAAATAATTTTTCTATTTGATATGTTCCCCAAACAAACTCTCTTTGGATAGCAGGTAAAAAAGTGTTTCGACCGATATTCTCTGTTACAATATCTCTTACTGATGATGTTAAATATCCCATTATTCTATTTTTTTAAAATTATTTTTCAATTGACACAAATGTATAAAATAATTCATAACACAATGATAAAATATTCAGAATAAAACACTTTATTCTTTATTCCATTACTCAAAACAAGCAAATGCATTCAGCAATACACAAACAAATTCTTAGCCAATCACAAAATCCGCATCCCTCCATTTCCATAAACCACTATAAATAAGCCAAATAAAAATCACCAGGTGTCAGAGGTGTCAGTAAAAAAGCCTATTTCTCGATTCCAGAAAATAAATTTCAAAAATTCTGCAAATTGCGGAATTATCAGAATTTAATTCCTCAGAACAGAAAAAGTGTTATTTTACTGACACCTCTGACACCCGCTAAAATATAATTCTTTAATAACCAACATTTTACAAAACACACAACTACAAAATAGGTGGAGAGGGTGGAGTAAAAAATAGTTTTTTGCAGTTCCAGAAATTGAATTTCAAAAATTCTGCAAAATGCGGAATTTACAAAATCTGATTTCTCGGAACAAGAAAAGTACATTTTTACTCCACCATCTACACCACGCAAAACATAACTACCTGATTATCAAATATGATTTTTTTTATAATTTTGTAAGACGAACAAATCAGCCAGAAAAAGTCAACCATTATCAGTGGGAAAAGTATAAAGTTGTCTACTGAAAACAGTGTTAGGAACACTAAACAGAAGCCCTAAGCGGGTTAGTAGAAGAGAAGTGTAAGATTAGGAAATTAATGGCGGGAGAACAAAAAAAACATGTACATGATCGATAGGTGATCATGTACATGTTCACTTTTAATCTTGTACATGTTTGGATTGACCTAACCTTATAAAATGGTTAGTTTCCGGTTATACATTCATTAAGTACTGCTTGAATGATGCAAAGTCTTTCTCCATCAATACAGTTTTCTTCTCGCCATGCATAAAGGCTTGCAACTTGGCTGGAATATCTACCTTCTCTCCTATTATCTTTTCAACTGTTTCAAGGAACTTGGCCGGATGAGCTGTTTCAAGGAACACTCCGGTTTCTCCCGGCTTGAGGTTTTCAGACAGGGCACGGTATCCGCATGCTCCGTGAGGATCGAGCAGATAATGAGTTTTATTGTATACCCACTGTACTGTTTCACTTATCTGCTCATCGTTATATGTTGCTCCGCTTATCTCTTTTACTATTTCTTCATGACTTCCACCGTAAAGATCAAGTACTCGTGCAAAGTTACTTGGATCGCCTACGTCCATTGCATTAGCAATGGTTGCAACAGAAGGTTGTGGTGTATATTTGCCTGTTTTCAGGTATTGGTAGAATATATCGTTCTTGTTATTGGAAGCAATAAAACGAGAGATAGGCAATCCCATGCGCTTGCCAAATAGTCCGGCAGTGATGTTACCAAAGTTGCCACTTGGTACGCAGAACACTGCATTGTCGGCCTTGCCTAGCTTCTTTAACTGTGCGTAAGCGTAGAAGTAATAGAACGATTGAGGCAGNAAGCGTGCTACATTGATTGAATTGGCTGAGGTTAAAGAGAGATGTGCATTCAGCTCCTTATCCATAAAGGCCGATTTTACCAGTGCCTGACAATCATCGAACGTGCCATCAACTTCGAGAGCTGTGATATTTTGTCCCAGAGTGGTGAATTGCTTTTCCTGTATCTCGCTTACTTTTCCCTTTGGATAAAGTACATACACATGAATACCTTCCACGCCCAGAAAGCCATTGGCTACTGCACTTCCTGTATCGCCGGAAGTGGCAACCAATACATTTACATTCTTCTGACCTTGTTTTTTGATGAAATAGCCCAAAAGACGAGCCATGAAACGGCCACCTACATCTTTAAATGCCAGTGTAGGTCCATGGAAAAGCTCCAGAGAATAAATATCTTCTGTAACCTCTACCAATGGTACATCAAAGCTTAATGTATCGTACACGATTTTTTTCAGGACTTCCGCTGGAACATCTTCTCCAAAGAAGGCATCTGCTACACGGTAAGAGATTTCCTGAAAACTCATTGCCTCAATCTGGTCAAAGAATTCCTTTGGCAATGGCTTGATTGATTCGGGCATAAAGAGTCCTTTATCGGATGCAAGTCCTTTTACAACCGCTTCCTGCAAGTCCGCTACCGGAGCCTGCTTATTGGTACTGTAATATTTCATTATGTTATTGATTTTATTCATTGTTCAGAAACGCGTTAATAAACTCATTTTCCTTTAATAAACCGTATGCACCCTCTTTTACTGAGAATTCATCGAAAGTTTGTACTGCATCTGCTTCTATGCCCGGATAATAAATAAGGAACGGCACAGGGTCTGAAGTATGTGTACGCAGTTCACATGGTGTAGGATGATCGGGAAGCACGGCAATAGCCACAGGTTCTTCCCAGTTCTTCACCGCTTCATAAATAGGACCCACAGCACGAGAATCCAGATATTCTATTGTTTTCAGCTTTAGGTCCACATCTCCTTCGTGTCCGGCCTCATCACTTGCCTCAATATGAAGGTAAACAAAGTCTTCTGTTCGAAGAGCTTCGAGTGCTGCTGCTACTTTATTCTCATAATTGGTATCAAAAAGTCCGGTAGCACCTTCCACCTCAATACGGACGAAGTCCGGCATAGTAACCAATTCCCTTTATTAAATCGACAGCCGAAATTACAGATCCCTTCTTTATGAACGGGAAAGTCTGCGACATAGGTTCCATCTGCGGACGATAGCCCGGTGACCATGGCCAGATACTGTTTGCAGGATCTTTACCTTCGGCCATTCGTTTCAGATTAAGCGGATGATCCTTGAGAAGTTCCTGAGATTTGAGGATTAAGTCATTGATAAGATCGGCAGTTTCCTGAGCTTCGGGCACTGTAGCCTTGACAAGAAGCGGACGGAACGGATGAAGGGGTACATCATGCGGAGGAGTACAATCAATATTCTTGTTTCCTCCTTTAATAACCAGTAAGTGACGGTAAGCCACTCCGGTGTGAAAGCTTATGCGATCATTNCCTANTTTCTCTTGCAGAAATTTAATCAGCACATCTGCGTCTTCAGTAGCTATATGGCCGGAAGAGTGATTCTTNAAGATCTCTCCTTCAACGCAAATAAGATTGCATCTCATNGCCATTTCTCCGGGTTGNAGTTCCACCCCGATGCTGGCAGCTTCGAGCGGACCGCGACCTTCGTACACTTGTGGCAGGTTATAGCCGAGAACGGACATATTTGCCACTTCACTTCCCGGGTGAAAGCCCGGTGCAACTGTTACCAGCTGACCGGTTTTTCCCATTTTTGCAAGCAAATCCATGTATGGTGTATTTGCATATTGCAACAGTGTTTTGTTTTGTAATGATTCAACTGGCCAGTCGGCCATACCATCACCTAAAATTATAATGTGTTTCATCTCTATCGAATATTAGCAATGCTCATTATATCTGCAAAAACTCCGGCAGCAGTAACTCCGGCACCAGCACCGTATCCCTGAATCATCATTGGATATTCACGGTAACGCTCTGTTGTTAACAGAATAATATTATTGCTTCCTTCAAGGCCGTAGAACGGATGTCTTGAATCTACTTCCTGCAAACCTACTGACGCTTTACCTTCTTCGAATCGGGCAACAAAACGCCAGCGTTTCTTTTCATTTTCCAGAACTTTTCTTCTGGCTTCGAAGTCAGCATCTAATGAAGGAATCTTCTGCCAGAAATCTTCCAGGCTACCTTTGAAAAA
>Ga0065701_1012812_pt1 | contig 23540 bp, 24 predicted proteins | sample Biomet1_FD_59088 | JGI IMG/M metagenome (GOLD analysis project Ga0065701, IMG submission 59088) | Microbial communities from bioreactor (seeded with anoxic lake sediment) at LBNL, California, USA - Biofuel metagenome 1 version 3... | ecosystem: Engineered > Bioreactor > Anaerobic > Unclassified ...
CGTTATTGTAACGTCTATTGGTAAACATATTGAGTTGAACTACAATAAAATATTTAAGCTATGAAACTTGTTTGGAAACTTCTTCGTCAGCATATAAGTCTGCCTCAGTTAGGAGGTTTTTTCTTTGCCAATCTTTTTGGTATGATGATTGTAGCACTAAGTGTGCAGTTTTATAAAGATATTGCACCAATATTTACCGAAGGTGATAGCTTTATAAAGAAAGATTTTATTATTGTAACTAAAAAGATTAGTACTTTAGGTTCTATAACCGGAGCAAGCAATTCTTTCTCGGAAGATGATATTGATGAGGTTAAATCTCAGTCGTTTGCCAGGAATGTGGGTTCATTTATGCCTTCTCAATTTTCTGTCACAGCTGGATTTGGTATGCAGGATTCTGATTTTCATCTTGCTACAGAAATGTTTTTTGAATCAGTACCTAATGAATATGTGGATGTGAGTCTGCAGAAATGGCATTTTGATGAGAATTCTCATAGCATTCCTATCATTCTACCTCGTAACTACCTTAACCTTTATAACTTTGGTTTTGCACAGTCTCGCAGTCTGCCCAAACTATCAGAAGGATTGATGGGAATGATAAAGCTCGACATTCTGATTCGTGGCAACAATAAAGTAGAGAAATATAAAGGTAATATTGTTGGCTTTTCTAATCGTTTGAATACAATCCTTGTTCCAGAGGAATTTATGACCTGGGCAAACAAAGCTTTTGCTCCGGAAAAGGAAGTTCAATCTTCCAGATTGATAGTTGAAGTGAAGAATCCTGCTGATGAGAAGATAGCACAGTTCTTTCAAAAGAAAGGGTATGAAACGGAAGATAATAAACTTGATGCTGGAAAAACAACTTATTTCCTGAAACTGATTACCGGTATTGTACTTGCAGTGGGACTGTTTATCAGTGTTCTTTCTTTCTATATCCTGATGCTCAGCATTTACTTGCTATTACAAAAGAATACCACCAAACTGGAAAATCTATTACTGATAGGGTATAGTCCCGGCCGGGTAGCCTTGCCATATCAGGTACTTACGCTCGGGCTGAACTTTATAGTTCTGATTCTGGCTGTATTATTGGTTTGTTGGGCTCGTTCCTATTACATGGGCGTTGTTTCATCACTCTTTCCTCAAATAGCTGCCGGCACAATTATTCCTGCTGTAGTTATTGGAACAACTCTTTTCATTGTGGTTTCTTCTATGAATATAGTAGCAATTCGCAAAAAAATACAGTCTATCTGGATGCATAAGTAATAAGAAATTGCTTGAATAGTCTGTAATACAGAATAAAAGACCCCCACTTATACACATGTTAATCATGTGTATAAGTGGGGGTCTTATGTTATTTGCCTGCAAATATTAGTAAGCTCTCATATGAGAACCCATAAGCCCTCAGTTCAGAACCGATGAGCCTTGAGATGAGAACCCATTAGTTCTCAGATGAGAGCTTACTTAATATCTTTTATTAAAAAGGTTAGTCAGCAGACTTTTTATTCATCGATTTACTCTAAAGAATAACTGTTTCTGATTCTATATTACAATGAACTTTCTGTTCCTAACGTGCTTTGCATATTCCGGTGGTAGTGAACAGAGAGCATTGCAGCTGTTTTTAGATGATTTTTATGTTATTGAAAGTCAATTTCGTGATGAATGCCCCTGAAAAGTGATGGATTCGTGATGGATGAAATGCCATCCATCACGGGCTAATAATCATATAAACAGTGTGATACACTGAATCGTGATACAGTGATGGATCAGTTAGTGTTTTTACTGGATTTGTTATATCTTTTTAGATGCAAATAATTCAACGGCTTTGCTTGCAATACGATTTCCTAAAACCTCAAACATTGGTTTGCTTTGCTCAAAATTCTCTTTCAGGGCAACAGCACCCAAGTGAATATATGGATGACCAAGAGCCGAACCGCCCGAATATACCAGCATACCTTTCACCATTAAATGGTTTATGATAGTCAGAATAGCAGTATCTGCGCCACCCTGAGCATAATCGGCAGTAGCAAACACAGCACCAATTTTTCCTTCCAGTTTATAGTCTCTGGATTCATCGAACCATTTTTTTATCTGCCAGCAGGTATTAGCATAATATGTAGGTGTTCCAAACACAACGGCTTTACTTTCTGCCAAGAAATTATTATCAATATGATCTAAGTCAAAGATTCCTACTTCTATTTCGGGAATGCTTTTCATGCCGTTGGCAATGATCCCTGCCATCTCTTTGGTATGGCCACTTTTGCTGAAATATATTATTGATAGTTTCATGATTGGGGGATGTGGTTTATGTCTATTAATTAATTCCTATAATCTGTGTATTCCAGAGCTTTAGATAGATTTCTTGAGGACTAATATTCGATTCCTTTTTTGTCAGTTCTTTTAATCTGCTCAAAAACTGAATTGTGCTGTTTTTCTGGTTTATTCATAGATCTTTTATTTATAGAGTAAAATTCCCGGCAGAAATCTCTTATGCCGGGAACTTATACTTATTTAATAGTAACCAAAGTAGCGCCAAATCCATACTCTTTAAAGGAAGCATCCTGACTTTGAAAAGTTTTGTATTTGTATCTCAATTCCTCAAGGAGAGCTTTGCGTAATACCCCGTCACCTTTTCCGTGGATGAAGACAATCTTCTGACCTTTCTTGTCTTTGTTCTCTTCCAGAACTTCACGGAACTTTCCAAGTTGGTAATCAAGAATTTCTTTATGGCTCATATTGCTGGTGTCATCCAGTAACTCATTGATGTGCAAGTCTATTTCAATGACTTCGTTCTTTATTGTCTTTTTTACAATAGGAGTTGCAACTGGTCTGTCCACATTCTTTTTAGCAAGCAAGGCTTCTTCAATTTCCTGTGCAGAAACATACATTTGCTTTGCAGGTTGATTGTCTTTTACAATATCGTAAATAAGGGATGGATCTTCAAAAAAGACAGATTCACGGAAGGTGTGTAGCTTGTAAAACTTAACGGTGTCAATACGAAGCTCCACGCTTACTGCCGGTTTCAAAGTGAAAGTCTTGGAATCTTTGAATGCTATCAGTTGCACAGCAACATGCTCAAGTTCATTGAGTGTGTCTTTGGTAAACTCTTCAAGGAATAGTTTTGTGTTGGGCTCAATCAATCCGTGTGAACGACTGTTCCATGCTTTTCCTTCTGCATTGAGATAGTTGTAATAAATATAATAATTACTATCGTTTACCAGATAAGCCTCGAAAGGGGTAGTGGAGATAGCCTTTGAATCAACCGGAACATATGCCAAAAGAACATTCAATGCTTCGCCTTCGCGGGTTTCCACCGGACGGGAAGTGATTTGAGGTGTTACGATATTTGGCTCAGGTTTAGCTCCTTTTGAAGCAGACTTGGAAGTATCTGCCGGCTTTCTTTTTAAGTTATAATCGTCTGTTTCAATAACTACACATTCGCGGATAGGCATTGGTACTTCAAATCCATCTTCATCCTCTACCTTTGCTGTATCTTTATTTACAAATCCTGTCACGATTCCGCCTCCTACTTCGCTCAGAAAGCGCACTTTATCACCTACTTTAATACTCATATTCTTTCTACGTTTAAAGTTCTTTGAGCAATTGTACTCAATTATCCGTCAAATATCACTAATTTTGCCGAGATAGACAAAGAAAGATGGAAGAAACAAAACATATAAAGATAAGTGAGTTCAATTACCCGTTGCCGGATGAACGCATTGCAAAATTTCCGCTTCCTGTGCGAGACCAGTCTAAGCTGTTAGTCTATAAACACGGTGAGGTAAGTGAAACAATTTTTACTTCTCTTCCGGAGCTTATTCCGGCAGGAAGTCTGATGATATTTAATAATACGAAGGTGATTCAGGCCCGTCTGCATTTCCGAAAAGAGACCGGTGCACTCATTGAAGTTTTCTGTTTGGAGCCTATTTCTCCGAATGATTATGTACTCTCTTTTCAGCAGACTGAGAAGTGCAGTTGGCTTTGCATGATTGGTAATCTGAAGAAGTGGAAAGAAGGAGCGCTTAGTCGCGAGATAACGGTGAGAGGTATGCCTGTTATTTTACAGGCTTCCCGTGGTGAATGTCGCGGAACCAGCCATTGGATTGACTTTACCTGGAACAATAAAGAGGTTACTTTTGCCGAAATACTCGACGTGGTGGGTGAACTCCCTATTCCTCCTTATTTGAATAGAGAGACACAGGAAAGTGATAAGGAAACCTACCAGACTGTTTATTCCAAGATTGACGGATCGGTGGCTGCACCTACTGCCGGACTGCATTTTACCGATAGGGTGATGCAGGATCTGGAGAAGCATGGTGTGGAGCTGGAAGAACTTACTTTACATGTGGGAGCGGGAACATTCAGGCCCGTGAAGAGTGAAGAAATTGCAGATCATGAAATGCATACTGAATTTATTTCTGTAAACAGGAAAACGATTGAAAAACTGATTGCTCACCAGGGTAGGGCAGTGGCCGTTGGTACTACTTCGGTACGTACACTGGAAAGTCTTTATCACATGGGAGTGGTGTTGAGTAAGAATCTAAATGTCGGGGAAGAGGAACTTCATGTAAAACAATGGCAGCCATATAAAAACCTTTCAGAGTTGACAGCTGTAGAGGCTTTTGAACAGATACTTTTGTATATGGATCATCATAAAATAAATACGCTTCACAGCAGTACACAGATTATTATTGCACCGGGGTATGAATATCGTATTGTGAAGGCTATGGTTACAAATTTTCATCAACCTCAGAGTACTTTGTTGTTGCTCGTTTCAGCATTTGTGCATGGAAACTGGAAGAAGATCTATGATTATGCACTCAGTCACGATTTTCGTTTTCTGAGCTATGGAGATAGTTCGCTGCTTATTCCTTAAATAAAGAAAAAACAGATGAGAGATAATAATGAAGAGATGTTTCCACTGGTAGATGAATTTGGAAACATAACAGGAGCTGCCTCGAGAGGGGAGTGTCACAGCGGAAGTAAGCTGCTGCACCCTGTTATACATTTGCATGTATTTAATACAAAAGGGGAACTGTTTTTGCAAAAGCGTCCTGCTTGGAAAGATATTCAGCCGAATAAGTGGGATACTGCCGTGGGCGGACATGTGGATTTGGGCGAGAGTGCTGAGCAGGCATTGCAACGTGAAGTTAATGAAGAGCTTGGCATAACTGAGTATACTCCTGAATTTATAACCTCTTATGTGTTTGAGTCAAAGGTAGAGAAGGAGTTGGTCTTTGTTTATAAAACAATTTATGATGAAGAGATTTTTCCCAGCAAAGAGGAGTTGGATGGCGGACGGTTTTGGAGCATTGAAGAAATCAAACAAAACCTGGGGAAGGAAGTTTTTACTCCCAACTTTGAAGGAGAAATAAAACGTGTGAATCTACTTCCTGAGATCAAATAATCTTTAAGAAATCAATCTAAAAATAATATTATGGGATTTATTGGATCTATTATTATTGGAATATTAGCTGGTTATGTAGCCGGTAAGATTATGAGAGGTGGAGGTTTTGGATGTTTAATAAACCTCATTCTGGGAATTATCGGGGGAGTATTAGGCTGTTGGCTTTTTGGCTTGCTGGGAATTTACACAACAGGGATTATCGGAAGCCTGGTTACTGCTACTGTTGGTGCAATAGTACTGCTCTGGATTTCTTCATTATTCTCTTCGAAAAAGCATTAAATCTTATAACAAGATTAAAAAAAAGAAAGAGCGAAGAAGCTGATTTAAATCAATGCTTTTTCGCTCTTTTTATTTTTTTTAATGCAGCAACCTTTATTTTGCCAGTTCTGCAATTACATCCATAATCTTTTGGCCGATTTCTTCAGCTGCTTCCATAGTAGCTGCTTCTGAATAAACGCGGATAATGGCTTCTGTGTTACTCTTTCTCAGGTGAACCCATTTATCTGGGAAGTCAATCTTTACACCATCAATATCATTGATTTCTTCTTTTGCATAAATCTCTTTCACCTTTGCAAGAATAGCATCAACATCTGTGGTTTCTGTTAATTCCACTTTGTTTTTAGCAATAAAGTAAGGAGGATAAGTAGCTCTTAGTTCGCTTACTTTCTTTCCTTCGTGAGCAAGATGGCTAAGGAAAAGAGCAATACCAACCAATGCATCGCGTCCATAGTGACTTTCAGGATAGATTACTCCACCATTACCTTCACCGCCGATAACAGCATTTGTAGCTTTCATCTTAGTAACCACGTTTACTTCACCTACTGCAGATGCATTGTAAGTTTGTCCGTATTTACGGGTTACATCACGAAGAGCACGGGTAGAGCTTAGGTTGGAAACAGTGTTTCCCGGAGTATGTTTTAATACATAATCGGCAACTGTAACCAGTGTATATTCTTCTCCGTACATTTTTCCGTCTTCACAGATCATAGCTAAACGGTCTACGTCAGGGTCAACAACGAATGCAACATCTGCTTTTCCGCTTTTCATCAAATTCATGATGTCTCCAAGATTCTTTTCAAGAGGTTCCGGGTTGTGTTTAAAATGCCCATCCGGTTCGCAGTAAAGCTTCTCGATATGTTTTACACCCAATGCATCAAGTAAATCAGGAAGAATAATACCTCCCACCGAGTTTACACAGTCAATAGCAACTCTGAAATCAGCTTTGCGGATAGCTTCCACATCAACAAGTTTCAGTGCCAGTACGCTGTCAATATGCTTTTGGTTGTAGCTTAAATCTTCACGATAAGATCCAAGTTCGTCTACTTCTGCAAAAGTAAACTCTTCAGCTTCAGCAATACGAAGAACTTCTTCTCCTTCTGCTGCGTTTAAAAACTCTCCGTTCTCATTAAGCAATTTTAGCGCGTTCCATTGTTTTGGGTTGTGGCTGGCAGTAAGGATTATACCTCCGCAAGCTTTTTCCATTGTAACTGCAAGTTCTGTAGTTGGTGTAGAAGCCAGGCCGATATCTACTACATCATAGCCCATACCCATTAAGGTTCCGACAACTACATTATTAACCATCTTTCCAGAGATACGTGCATCGCGACCTACTACAATTTTATTGCTTGTAGATTTACATGTCTTTTTTATCAATGTAGCGTAAGCGGAAGTAAATTTTACAATGTCTAGTGGGTTTAGCCCCTCTCCGGCATGTCCGCCAATAGTTCCACGGATACCGGAAATTGATTTGATTAGTGTCATAGATATATTAGTAAATAGTGTATTGTATTTCGTAAAAATACGGAGTTACATACTGTTGCGCGGTGCTGTGTCCTTTTTCTGAAGGAACTATAACTTTAACTTTAGCTCCGTCACCTACGTACTGAAGTGGTAGTAACCAACCTGCAGGAACAGCACTTCCATATGAACTTAACATATAAGCATTCTGGCTTTGTTCCTGAAAGAACATGCCGTATGTAGAATAAGTTGTTTTAGTATATCTGAACTGATCTATGCTTGTATTGTCATAGTAGTTGGATAGCGTGCTATCTCCGCTTGCAATATCAATTTCAAGAAAACGGGTCAGAATAACAGCATTGCTTTTAGGTATTTCACCGCCCTTTTTATCAATATGTAAATAGATACCATCATCAAACAATACGTACTCGTTCTCTGCAGTTGCAGTATCCGTTAAGAACTCATCAGTACTTATTACTTTAATATTATTTGTTTTGATGAAAGCTTTAATGGCTTTTGCTTCATCAGCCTGCATCTCTGCATAAGTTTTTGAACTATCGCTGCAGGATTGAATAGTGAATCCCAACATGAGCAAAGAGAATAGCAGTAAAGTTAGTCTTTTCATATTTATATATTAATATTCAGTACAAAAATAGTCATTCAGTTGGTAATTATCGCAATGTTATGTTGCAATTATGCTTAAATAACTAATTTTTTGCAGTTAATAAAGGTTTATATTTATCTAAAGCGTGTTCAAAGATTTCAATAGCTTCCTGCATTGTTCCGTAAAATTCTCCNCCCGACGCATTTAAATGTCCGCCTCCGCCAAAGTATTCAGATGCAAACTTGTTGCAAGGGAAATCTCCTACGGAACGTAATGAAACTTTGATCATATCGGTGTCTTCGCGGAAGAATACAACAAATTTTACTTCTTTTATGGATAGTGGAATGTTAACAAATCCTTCGGAATCTCCTTTTACATAGTTGAACTCCTTTAATTCATCCTGAGTAAGTGAGATCATGGCTGCTTGATATTCAGGGTATACCTTCATCTTTGAATGAAGCACATAACCCATCAGGCGCAAGCGGCTTTCAGAATAAGTGTTGTAAACGTTACGATTAATATCGTCTTTGTCAATGCCTTTGGATATAAGCTGGCTGATAATAAAGTATATCTCTTGATTATTTGAATTATAAGTAAAACTGCCAGTATCGGTCATCATTCCTGTATAAATACATTCGGCTCCCTCTTTGGTTATATCGTCAAAATACCCCATGCGGCTGATTAACCGGAATACTAATTCAGATGTTGATGAAATCTCGGGATGAGACATTACGATGGAACAGATATCATCTGGGAATGGATGATGATCAATCATTACTTTACGGGCTTTTGCTTCTTTCACGGCAATGCCCATCTCTTCAATGCGCTTCAGGGCGTTGAAGTCGAGGCAACAAATCATGTCGGCATCTGCAATAAGCTTGTTGGCATACTCTTTATTTTTATCGTAAAGCGTTATATCCCTTGCACCGGGCATCCATTTCAGAAACTCCGGAAATGCGTTAGGCACAATTACATTTACTGTTTTATTCTGTGAAATGAGGAAATGATAAAGCCCTAAAGAGGACCCCATTGCGTCTCCATCAGGAGAGATATGTGTTACAATAACTATCTTTTGCGTTTCTTTAAGCCACTCTCCGAAAAGATCAATATTTGCTTGGTCTATTACTTTTGTCAACATAATTGTTTATTCTTCATAATGAATTGCAAAAGTACAAATTAAATTGTATTAAAGGGCGATTTGGTAAGCTCCTTTTTCGGATAACGAAACAAAGTCCATTCCTAAAAGTATGCACTCTTTCTTAAGGGCTTCCCGATGGTAATCGCTTAGTGAGGCATCTATTACCACTTTCCGCACATTAAAGAGGGGCATTAGCCACACTAGTTTCCCTTTATAACCTTTGCAGATGTATAAATAATCAATGTATAACGGTTTATCTGATATTTTGTTTCGCCAGGTATCATCTTTTATCATGCAGATAGTTTTACCTTCAAAACAGAGTACCCCTTTGTGTTTCCATATACCTTTTCCACGATATTCGGACGGGAGTATTTGCGGACTGTTTAATTGATTTTTATTCCAGTAACGCTGGGTGGCATAATGCAACTTTTGGTACACACTATCCTTCTCAGCAGAAAAGAGGTAAGATGTTTCCTGCGATTCAATTAAATGAACTGTGGGGCAGTTGCGGGTATTGTAAAAAACGATGGAGCGAATGTTTTGTTGACGATATTTTTCTTCTGAATGGAAAAGAAGCAGAATTAGTATACATGGTAGTAGGCCAAATAGTGCCCAACGTTTTTTCGCAATGAAATAGAGGCTGATAAAAAGGAGAATAAGATAAAAAACGACAACGTCGGCGGTAGTGAGCACAATGTTGTCAATGGAAGAGTATGGAAGGCGCTCAACAAATGTAACAGTTCCGTTTAGTAGTTTAATTGATCCTTTTAGTAAAATGGTCAGAAGGGACTGGAGCGGAGGAATGAATCCCAGACAAAGTGTAAAAACAGCCAGATACATAATGGCCGAAACCAAAGGAATGACAATGATATTGGTCAACAGAAAATGCGTTGAGAAACGAGAAAAATAATATAGGATAATAGGGCCGGTAATAATCTGTGCGGCAATGGAAACACTTATCAGTCCCCATATATATTTACCGATACGGCTCTCCACTTTTACCCTGCTATAAAGCCAAGGTTGGATAATTACAATTCCTGCTACTGCGGAGAAAGAGAGCTGAAAGCTTACATCGTACAAATAGAATGGATTATAAATGAGCATCAGTAAGGCGGCAACTGCCAAAGTGTTTAGCGTAACCGGATGATTATTTCGTATTTTGGAGAGGGCGATAAGTGAAAACATTATCACTGAACGGATAACCGGTGAAAGTAGTCCGGTGAGGAGAGCAAATCCCCATAAAAGAAGAATGATGATTAGCTGTTTGGCAATAAGGGATCCTTTTCTTCTGCAGGCAAATCCCAAAAGGAAATCCAGTAATAAATAAAGAAATCCGATGTGTAATCCCGAGAGTGAAAGTACATGGCTGGCTCCTGAGATGGAGTAACTTTCGCGTATTTCTTCGCTTAGTTCATCCTGATATCCCAGCACCAAAGCTGAAAGAACTGTATATTCATCTCCGGAAAATCCCAGACTCTTTATTTTCTCCAATAGCAGCTTCCGGTAATCCAGTGCAGTTTGCTTCAAAGTTCGCAAGGAATTATGCCCTGTCTGCTTCCAGTTTCCTGTATATGCAAAGGCTGTTCCGCTAATTCCCTGATGAATCAGGTAAGATGCATAATCAAACTCGTCTGGATTACCATTGTTACGGGGCGCATTGATCTGACCGTAAAACAGTAACTTATCTCCTCTTTTTATTTGTTTGCTGAGTGAATCTTTAGTCAGGTAAAGTAATATATCTTTCTCTATCGGATGAATGCCTAATGAATCCTGCCTTATCATTATTGTTACCGGACATAAAATACTGTGTTCTTTTTCCTTTGGATCGTCAGTGAGTAGTGCTTTGTAAATGTTCTTTTCTGCAGGCCACTGGTAGTGTGCAGATGATAGATGGAATTCTGTTATTCCAGCACCGATTGTGAATAGCAGCAGATAAATGCAAATGCCTGTGAACCATCTGAATGCATGTTTCCTGAAAAGATGATAAAGAATAAAGGAGAATACGCACATGAGACAAAGTATGCCCATAGCAATCTCATCACATCCCGTTTCATAGAGAAACGAATGGCTGAAGTATATCCCGAGTATGAGGGGGATTAGAAATCGGACAAAGGGATATTTGTGCAGGTGTAAAGGCATCTGCACAGTAAGATTATAGTGCTTTTAGCTGATGAATCATCTCTTTGGGTGAAGGTGCTGCAAATACAGCATTGCCAGCTACCAGTGCATTGGCGCCTGCTTCCAGTAATAAAATAGCAGTCTCTTGATTTACACCGCCATCCACTTCAATAATAGCGTTTGATCCTGATTCATCAATTAATTGTCTGAGTTCTTTGACCTTTTCTACTGAATGCTCAATGAATTTCTGACCACCAAATCCAGGGTTTACACTCATTATCAAAACCATATATACATCCTTTATAATATCCTTCAAAAGAAAGACCGGAGTAGATGGATTGATAGTTACAGCAGGTTCCATCCCGGCTTCGCGGATTTGTTGAATTACCCTGTGAAGATGTGGGCAGGCTTCATAATGCACGTTCATAATTTTTGCCCCTGTTGCCTTTACTTCCGGAATAAATTTCTCAGGATTTACAATCATTAAATGTACGTCAAGCGGTTTTTTACTGATTTTACTAACTGCATTAATAACGGGAAATCCAAATGAAATATTAGGAACAAATACACCGTCCATAATGTCAAGATGCAACCAGTCGGCTTCGCTTTGATTTATCATTTCAATATCCTCTGCCAGATTAACAAAATTGGCAGCTAGAAGTGATGGGGCTATTTTATGTTTCATGACTCTCTTGCTGTATGATTCGTCTTGCAAAAGTAAACAAAATAATTGAACTAAGAGTTCTTATTCGGACTTCTTTTAAAAACTGGAGGGTAATAAGTGATATATTGTACAAAAGAAAGTAATCTTCTGTACAAAACAATTAATTCTTTTGTACAGAAGATTACTTTCTTTTGTACAGGAGAATTATAATATATAACGGATCATCCCAGGATGATTCCTTGCAGACCTTCAGGCATTGATGGTTCAACGTGATAATTACGGGCAAACAATTTTAGGAAGGTTAGAGTTTCCGTTCTAGGATGCAGTGCATCTTTACCTTTAATAATCTGCTTGTTTTTTTTCTGCTGAGTAGTTGTTTGAGTAATAATACATTTCATAGGCATACTTTTTACTGTTTTCTATAAAAACGTAGGAAACAGAACTTTAGTATGCCTGTGATATAAATAATTTAATCGAGAGTAAGAATAACTTCTTTTTCTTCTGCCATGCGGCGGAGGTTGAGAATGGCGTAACGCATTCTCCCTAAAGCGGTATTGATGCTTACTCCTGTTAGTTCAGCAATTTCTTTGAAGCTAAGATCCTGATAAAAGCGCATATAAACTACTTCTCGCTGATTATCCGGCAGTAGTTTAATCAAACGTCGCACATCATTATGAATCTGTTCATTGATAATATCCATTTCTATGGTTCCCTCAGACAACTTCATATCATTCAGCAAATCAATTTCGCTGTTATCATTGGACACTACATTTTCATTTCGTTCCTGGCGATAATTATCAATAATAAGGTTGTGAGCTATACGAGTGAGCCATGCGGGGAATTTTCCATTTTCTGTGTACCGTCCCTGCTTAATGGTCATAATTGCCTTAACGAAAGTCTCCTGAAAGATGTCTTCCGATAGTTCTGTGTTCTTTACAATGAAATAAATATAAGAATATAACCTATTCTGATATCGATTAAGGAGCGTATCAAAAGCTTGATTTTCTCCCTTTGAATATAAGATCACCAATTCTTCATCGGTCATCTTTTTCAATTTGTTCATTACGTCTTTATTTAGAGTTTAGAGTAATGTCTAATCAATAGGCTATTAGTTTTTAGAGGTTCTTATTGTGTTGATAGATGCAAATAAACATAAAATTTAGATAATGACAAAATAAAAACAAGAAAAAGTGCGTTAATCCCTGATGAATTAACGCACTCTATTAAAATTTATGAGTTTAATTTGTTCTTATTTAAGTTTCATTTCATTTGAAAACTTAAATCCACGTAGAAATTCCTCAATAGCAAGTCGTTTCTTTCCTGCTAGCTGAAGTGATTTAATTGACAAATATCCATTTTTAACAGCTACGTGCATATAGGTTTTGTCGTCAGTTTGTATTGTACCCGGAGCAACAGCAGGGGTATTCTCTATCTTTTCAGTCTCAAAGATTTTCATTGTAACAGGTGCTTCTTGTCCGTTGTGAAGTTCTGTCCATGCAGCAGGGTAGGGAGAGAGCCCCCGGATAAAGTCATAAGTTTGCTTCACGTTTCCCAACCAGCTAATCCGGCAAGTATCCTTGAAAATTTTTGGAGCCGGACGTAATTCTGTCGGTTGAACCATCTCTTCCTGAGGAATTGGTTTTACACGATTTTCAAGAATGGCATCTACTGTTTCAATAACCAGCTTTCCTCCTAGTGTCATTAGTTTATCATGTACCACTTCCACATTATCCGTATCGGCTATTGGGATATGTACTTGCTGAATAACCTTACCGGTATCTATTTCTTGCTGAAGGAAGAAAGTAGTAATGCCAGTTTCTGTATCTCCGTTAATTACAGCCCAATTAATAGGAGCGGCTCCACGGTATTGTGGAAGAAGAGAGGCATGTAGATTAAATGTTCCCAGGCGAGGCATAGCCCATACTACTTCGGGCAACATACGGAAAGCAACTACAATTTGCAAATCGGCTTTCCATTCTTTGAGAGCTTCAATAAAGGATTCGTCCTTTAGTTTTTCGGGTTGAAGCAAGGGTAGATTCTGCTCCAGTGCATATTGCTTTACAGGTGAAAACTGAATCTTATGCCCTCGTCCGGCAGGTTTGTCGGGCATTGTTATTACGCCCACTACATTATATCCACCCTCTACCAGGCAGCGAAGGGACTCCACAGCAAAGTCGGGAGTTCCCATATATACTATTTTCAGGTCTTTCTTTTCCATTGTTTTTTCACTTTAATGTTGTTTATTAAGTGTCTTACCTATCAGGTTAATCTTCCGAGAAGTGTACCAGAAGTTGTCTGTATGAATTGAATATCTTTGATTTAGACACGAATCCCACGTACTTTCCTTCTTCATCAACCACGGGAAGATTCCATGCATTTGTTTTGTCAAACGTATTCATTACTTGCTCCATGGAATCGTTAACAAATAGTTTGGCAGGAACAGTAATCATCAATTTATTCACAGTGAAGCGATGATAAAGTTCTTGTCGGAACATAATTTTTCGTATGTCATCCAGTAAAACAACACCTTTTAGAATTCCATGTTTATCAACTACCGGGAATAGGTTTCTTTTTGCCTGAGAAATAACCTTCACTAACTCTGCCAAATCCATTTCCGGAGAAACTTGTTCGAAATCGGTTTCAACAACATTCTCCATCTTCATCAGCGTAAGTACTGTTTTATCTTTATGGTGTGTAAGGAGTTGTCCCTTTTTGGCCAAACGCATGGAATAAAGACTATGAGGCTCAAAGATAATAATTGTAAGATAGGAGCTTACAGAACAAATCATTAAAGGCAGAAAAAGGTCATACCCTCCTGTTAGCTCGGCGATAAGAAAGATTCCTGTTAATGGTGCGTGCATTACTCCGGACATCACTCCGGCCATTCCCATCAGTGCAAAATTCTTTTCTGGCAGATCAATAGAAATCCCTAATTGATTAGAAAAATGAGAAAAGATGAATCCTGCTATACATCCCAAAAATAAACTAGGAGCAAAGATTCCACCACATCCTCCACCACCATTTGTTGCACTGGACGCAAATACTTTAAATACAATAATGAGGAATAAGTAGACTAATAAAAGATTATTGTATCCATAGAATAAAGAGTTGTTCATTACACTTTCCCATTCTCCGGAAGCTGCTCCCTTAAGTAATAGATTGATTGTGTCATAACCTTCACCGTAGAGGGGAGGAAAAAGGAAGATCAGTACGCTTAGCATAATACCTCCGAATGCGAGTTTTTTGTATGGACTCCCTAACTTGCCGAATATATTTTCTACAGAATTCATGGCCCGTGTAAAATATAACGATACAAGTCCGCAGAATATTCCTAAAAGGATAACGTATGGAATACGCCCCATTTCAAAAGGCTGATCAAGATTAAACTTGAACATCGCTTCAGTGCCAGTGACGATATAAGAAACTGTTGCAGCTGTTACTGAGGCAATTAACAGAGGAAGGAGCGAGGCCATGGTAAGGTCAATCATTAAGACTTCCAGTGTAAATACTAGTCCGGCAATTGGGGCTTTAAAGATCCCGGCTACTGCTCCTGCGGCTCCGCATCCTACAAGCAACATTAATGTTTTGTGTTCCATTTTGAATACGCTTCCCAGATTGGAACCAATAGCAGAACCGGTAAGTACAATCGGAGCCTCTGCTCCTACAGATCCGCCACATCCGATAGTGATAGCACTGGCTATGGTTGATGACCAGATGTTGTGTCGTTTGATTCTACCCTGTCTTCGTGAAATGGCATAGAGGATTTTTGTCACACCGTGACTAATGTCATCTTTTACTATATTACGCACAAAGAGACCTGCTAATAAAATACCAGCAACCGGATAGACCAGATAAAGGTAGTTGGCCTCTGTAGCATTAAAGTTGTCTGTCAGGAAATTCTGAATCAGATGGATTAGGAATTTTAGAATTAAAGCGGCGCAAGCAGTACAGACTCCTACTACAAAGCTTAGCAAAAGGATAAATTGTTTTTCCTTTATATGCGTTTCACGCCAAATAATAAAGTGTTGTAATAAACTAATTTTCTCTGTTCTCATATTTTCTATTACATACCTTTTCCGGTAAGTATTGTTCTAATCGTATATATTAATATTTTTATATCTATGCTTAAGGAACGGTTTTCAAGATAAATTAAATCATATTGTAGTCTTTCAATCATCTTATCTACTGTATTAGCATATCCGTATTTTACCATCCCCCAGGATGTAATGCCTGGTTTTACGGAAAATGTCTGATAATAGTAGGGGGCTTTGCATACTATCTGATCCACAAAAAACTGCCTCTCAGGGCGTGGTCCTACTAAGGACATCTCACCTTTCAGTACGTTCCAAAATTGTGGTAGTTCATCTAAACGATATTTCCGCATTACTTTTCCAATATCAGTTATCCTGTTGTCATTTTCACATGATAACTGTGGTTCTCCTTCTTCTGCATTCGTTTTCATCGTCCTGAATTTAATTATAGTGAATGGTTTTCCCCTATAACCAAGTCTTTCCTGGAGGTAAAATACATTTCCCGGTGATCCTTGCTTTATTTTCCATGCTATCCAGGCAAAGAGGGGGGAAAGCAAAAGCAGGGCTAAAGCAGCAATGGTTCGGTCGAGCGCCTTTTTTATATTTTTCTCTCCTTCAGACATATTATCCCTGGTTACCTCAATCATGGGAGTAGCGTATATGGACGACATTTTTACACTACGGGATAGTACACTGTTTTCGCCGGCAATAGCTTTGATTGGGAGATTATAGCGATAGAGATCGTTTAAAAGTTCAAAGAGTTCTTTTTCATCAGTGGAATCCGGTGCAACAATAATTTCTTCGATATCTTTTTTTTGAATAATATTTTCAATATCTTCCCATTTTCCTACCGGCTTATCTTTTACCACACAAGGTTCTTTTTCGAGATTGATAAAGCCTCTAATTAGATAGCCAAGAGATTGTGGCTGCGAATCAAGTTCTTGCATAAGTTTTAGCGCACGTTCACCTGTTCCTACTATAAGTGTATTGAACCCAATCTTTCTATTGTGTATTTTATTTGTCAGGTTCTGGGTGATTAATGCTCGTATCCCGTAAGTGAGAATAAACTGTCCGAAGAAAAGTATACCTACTAACTGGTAATAGACATGATAGTCTCTAGGCAAGTCGTTTACTACTATTACAAAAAAAACAATAAGCACTCCGATTTCTACAGATACCAGTGTTTTGTTGAGTTCAAATAGTCTGGACTTTTTCATTGGGGTATTATAATATCCCGAGAAATAGTATAGTAACAACCAAAAGAAAGGAATTGCAACTTGCCCGGTTAATACATTTCCTGAAAAGAGGTAAGAACTTAAATTGTCAAAACCAAGGGAAGATGCGATATAGTCGTATCGGTAAATATTCGCAAGAAACCAGATTACATTAGCTGCAATATAATCTCCTAAAAGATATTTAATTAATTGTTTCCTTTGGTTTATTTTCATTAAAAGGTCCTTTCTTATTCCCGAATCACTTTGATGACTCCGCCTTTTCCCAACTTAATGATGCTGGAAGGTTTGGCTGGAGAATGGTCGTCCTGCCTATATTTTACAATATAGTCTACAGCTGATTTTATTTCCTCGCTTATTTCACTAAAACTAGTAGGAGAAGGTTGTCCACTAACATTTGCAGAGGTTGAAACGATTGCTTTACGGAATCGTTGGCATAATTGTCTGGAAAATTGTTCATTTGTTACACGAATACCCACGCTTCCGTCTTCTGCCAAGAGATTAGAAGCCATATTGCGGGCTCCGTCATAAATAATGGTCAATGGCTTTTCAGTCAAATCAATTAAGTCCCAGGCCACTTCCGGTACATCGCTTACATAAAAGTCAACCTTTACGGATGTGTCTACCAAGACAATCAGCGCTTTACTATCGATACGCTTTTTAATTTCGTACACTTTACGAACAGCGTCAGGATTAGTAGCGTCACAACCAATCCCCCAGATTGTATCTGTGGGGTAAAGGATTACTCCGCCTTCATTCAATATACGGCAAGCTTCCTTTATATCTTCTGTAAATTCCATAATATATATTGTGTATAGTTGCTGCAAAAATACACAATACATTTATGGAATCAAAATTTTTAGTTCTCGAACATTCTGCTTCGGGCAATCATACATGCTCCAACTATACCTGCTTTGTCTTTTAGTTTTGAAGTAATAATAATGGAATCTTTGTTGACAAGATTCAGAGAATACTTGCGAATAGCTGTTTTTATGGGTTGAGTGATGTAGTCGCCTGTAACCGAAACTATGCCTCCGATAATAACCATCTCTGGGTTAAAGATGTTAATCAATCCGGCTATTTGTTTACCTAATTTTTGACCAACTTCTTCAACAATATCAATACAGAGCATATCTTCTTTCATTACTGCATCGAGAATATCATTCAGCGTTACTATTTCACCTTTTAGTACTTTATCAGAAAGGGATGAGCTGGCGCCTCCATTGATTCGTTCAATCAGCATACGGTGCATTGCCGATCCTGAAGCTTCTGTTTCCAGACAGCCTTTTTTACCACAGTGGCAAATAATCTCGTTATCGTATGTGCTTATATGACCAAACTCTCCGGAAAAGCCTGATTTTCCAGTGTATACTTTTCCATCAATTATAATTCCGATGCCAAGTCCCCAGCTAATATTTACAAAGATAATGTTCTTTTCACTGTTTACTCCTCCTACCATATATTCACCATAAGTCATGGCGCGAGTGTCATTGTCTATAGTTACTCTAAAAGATAATTTCTCTGCCAAAATTTCTGCCAAAGGGCGTTCCTCAAAATAAAACATGCTATAACTATAGCCTGATTCGGGATTAACGCGCCCCGATATATTTACATTAATATTTAGAATTTTCTCATTCTCAATAGGTAACTTCTTAATGAAATTCAGAATTAGCTGGCAGAGTTTATTTAGTGACTCTGCAGTGTTCTCAAAAGTATAGGGGATATTCATTTTAAGTTCCACCATTTCTCCTTTGAAATTAATCAGCCCAATATTAATATCGTATTGTTTTATATCAACGCCGATGAAGTATCCGGATTTAGGGTTCAATCCATAAAGGTTTGGATGACGGCCTCCGCTGGTTTCCAGTTTACCGTAATCATTAATAAAACCTTCTTCGCACATTTCGCTAATAAACTTAGTGACAGTAGGCACACTAAGATCAACTTCTTTAGAGAGATCGGTAATGGTTGAATTCCCATTATAGATATAATGATTGATAATTCTCTTTTTGATAAGGGCATTCTTAGTACCTTTCTCGAGCTCTGCTAAAAATTGCTTGTTCATAATTAAATATATTTCGGATATTAAAAAACGCTAATTTTTCAAACGCTATCTTTTCATTACGAGCAAAGATAAGTATATTTTTATTATATAAATAGTTATTTTTCTAAATATTTATTAATTGGAATAAAGTTGTGTGTGCATTTTCTTATTTTCTCGTTATATCGATATAATATTAATATGGGTAGTGGTGCATAAAGAATGTTTAGAATAACTTGAAAAGGGCGTTTTTATAGATATAATAATTTTGTAGAAGTATTTTTTACTTTCATAAATTATTATATCTATATTCTTGTTTAGGCTAAATAGTTACGGCTTAATTTATTTTAGGGGTAGTATTTCAATCCAATATCCGTCCGGATCATTGATGAAGTAGAGTCCCATATCTGTATTTTCGTAGCATATACAACCTAGCTCTTTGTGATATTTGCGCGCTTCATCGTAATTGCCCGGAACACGTAAGCAGAGATGAATTTCATTTTCTCCCAGATTGTAGGGCTCTTTGCGGTCTCTTAGCCAAGTTAGCTCCAGACTAAAACTGGTGGTTCCATCTGTTAGATAAACCAATATAAATGAACCGTCGCTTGCAACTTTGCGATTGGCTTCTTTTAGTCCAAGAGCTTTATCATAAAACTCAATGCTCTTTTCTAAATTGAGAACATTGAAATTGTAATGGTCGAATCTGCTTCTTATTTCCATACTTCTATTTTTTTTAATTTATGTTTTACTATTGTTTTCGTTAAAAGTTAGAGTGTAATTTCTTCTCCTTTACATTTCCATTTTATTGATCTGCACTTTTTTGTTTCCGCATAAGAGGCAAAGGCTGAAGCTTTGTTATAGGCTTCATCAAAATGCATTGGGGCCAGAATATCTGTTGCTATCCTACTAATGAACTGCTCAGCTCCTTTCATATAGTCCTTTCCCAGGCGGGGATCGACGGGGAACATTGCCAGATTCAAATGAGTAATGTCTTTTGCGATAAGTTCAAGTTCGTTTAGATAGTTGGTTTCATATTCTTGGGCTTCCTTGGGAGAGCATTCCTCATTCCAGTGCCAATTGTTTAAATCTCCGGCATGGAAGATTTGTTTTCCTTCTGCTTGAATAAGGAAAGAAATTCCAATATCTGTAGAACCATAAGCTTTGATTTTAAGGGAATTATCTTCGTAGGTTTCAAATTTATCCAAGTAAATGGCGTCTTCCTTGCTAGCGAGTCCTGTATCCAGAATATCGCGGGAGAAAATGTAGTGAATATCATTTCTTTGCTGCTTCCAATTAAGGATCTCCGGATTAAAATGATCGTGGTGAGAGTGTGATGAAAGTACGTAAAGTTTTCCCGGTCGATGGAGAATATAAGAATGAATTAATCCTTTTTCTGACGATTTGAGGGTATCCTCGTAATAATCTATAATAATGGTGAATGCATCACATTCCAATACATAACAACTGTGATAAATATAGGTTAGTTTCATGGCCTTTTGGTTTTAGTTACCGAAAATAGGTGTGACTGCCTTAGGACAAAGGTATAAATTCTGAAAACAATTATAGCTTCATTTCTGTTTATTTTGTGTGTTTTTAAGAATAATCAAGTATATTTGCCGTAGGCATTAAATTAGAAAGATAGGATAAAGAATATGGAAGAGTTAAAGACAAAAGAGAATAGTACGGTTCCGGCTGATAGAACAGAAATTGCGATCTTTGCCGGAGGATGTTTTTGGGGTGTTGAACATTTAATGAAGACTGCACCGGGAACTATTTCAGTGGAATCGGGATATATAGGAGGGAAAAAAGAGAATCCTTCTTACGAAGAAGTCTGTCGTCATGATACAGGTCATGCTGAAGCGGTAAGAGTTGTTTTTGATTCGACCAAGACTACTTATGAAGAATTAGCTAAGTTGTTTTTTGAAATTCATGATCCCGAACAAGAGGATGGGCAGGGCCCGGATCTTGGTGATCAGTATCGTTCGGAGATTTTCTATACAACTCCACAACAAAAAGAAGTTGCTGAAAAATTAATTGGTATTCTTACCCAAAAAGGATATCATGTAGTGACAAAGGTTACTTCGGCTACTAAATTCTGGAGGGCAGAGGATTATCATCAGAATCATTATGAGCTTCGGGGAACTGAGCCNTATTGNCATATTTATACTAAGAAATTTTGAACGGATTCCTAAGATAAGGATTCTTATTCTTAATAGCCTTATTCGAAATATCACTGATAAAGTTAATAAGGTGGTAGTGTGCTGATGGGAATTATTTTGAAGTAGTGATCTATACAAAATATTAAAGGAGAGAGCTTGCTATTTATTGCAGACTCTCTCCTTAATATTTAAAAGATAGATAGTTAGTCAATTTTTACCAGATGTTGTATCATTGATGCAGGAATCTGTTTTATGTCTTTTATTTCAAGTGAAGCCTGCTGGCCATCTTTCTTTTCCATTGTTTCGTTTACAATTTCTCTGTCCAGTCTGTACATAGCTCCAGTTGCCGGGTCAACGATAAGAATCCCGATAAGTCCTCCGAAAAGAATATTTCCGAAATACCAACCGTTAATGTTGCAATGTACTGGGATGTTTTTGCTTTCATAACCGTCCATAGTCAGCTTTAATGTGTAAGATTGGCTACTGAAGAAGCCGCTTCCGGATTTTAAATATACAGTTGANGGAGAGAGCCCTTCATATACTGTTGCTCCTTTTTTGTCTGTGATTTCAACTTTNACTCCGTTAGGGTTTGTGTTTACNGTTAATGGCCAGTTACTTTTGCTTACGATAGAAGCACAGCTGGAAAAGAAGAAGATGGATACNGCAATTGTTAATGCTTTNGTGAGATTTTTCATTTGTTTGATGTTTTTTTTAGTCTAATTTTTAAAGTTTATTTTAAATGTTATTTTATTTACAAACATATAGAAAATATTTTAAAGGAATATAGTTTTTGATAAATTATTTTCTTTACCAGTTTCTTTTATTGGAAAACCAAATAAGTCTTTTGATTGTTATTATAAAATAGTCAGCCAAAGGAAGAATAATAAAATGAAATGTTTTATGTCATAATCGATAGTTAGAATAAGAAATTTAGTTTCTGCTTTATTGTTTTTTTTGTGAAAGTGTTTTCCTTATGTAATAGACAAATGAGATTGAATTAAAAGAAATTGATTACGCAAAAATAAAAGAAGATGAAAACAATTGCACTGACAAAAGATGAATTTCTTACAAGGGTAGCTAACTATGAGGAAAGTCCTAATGAGTGGAAATATCTTGGAGATAGACCTGCTATTGTAGATTTTTATGCTTCATGGTGTGGCCCATGTAAAGTCATTGCTCCAATTCTGGAAGAACTTGCTTTGGAATATTCAGGGAAAATCTATATATATAAAGTAAACACGGAGGAAGAGGAAGAGCTTGCTTCTGTATTTGGTATTAGGAGTATCCCTTCTTTACTGTTTGTTCCAATGTATGGTATACCTCAAATGGCGCAGGGTGCAATGCCTAAGTCTGCTTTTAAAGATGCGATAAATAAAGTGTTACTGAAATTAGAAAACTAAATTGTGCTTCCTTAATATATAATAGTGCTCTCCGTGAGCGGAACAAAACGCTTTCCCGAAAAATCNTCCGCGAATAAATAAAAATATGACTAGACGAATTGTGCAAGATAACCTGTTGGATTTTTAAATATAAAGGTATAATTGGCATTATGCTTACTGAGGTTTATAAGAAGAAAAGGATNNTTGTTAATAAATCTATATNGAGTACAGAGATTAAGCGTTGGTATAACATAAAAACTGTCCGTGGACATGATTCTTGCCAAATTAAACTACTGTAAAAGAGTCGTTAAACACTTTTTAACTCTGTTTCGCCTCCGAAAGAAGAAAAACTAAAGGTTATTTTCTGTCTTACTATTTTATTTTCAAATATAGATAGCTGATAATGAGGCGCGGGGAACTTTATACCACCCCCTTTAAATACAAAAAAATGGCATAGTTGCCCGCACAATCAACATTCTTATTTCAGAACCACATAATAGTGTAGTCTGCAAACGGATCCTTTTCGCTAAATTAAAGTGGTTTCTGGTTAGTGAATCTTTGGGGAAAAGTTGCAGATCAGAGAATCTTCTGCATTTTTATCTTTGCACGTGGACTTTTTTTAATAGATATATAGTCCTTAATAAATTGAGATATAATGCACTATCGTTTTTTGGTGAAAAGAAAATCCTTTTAGAAAGTTTTTTGTTTTCTAATAATTTTCTTATCTTTGCGACCGATTTATTTAGTCAATTATAATGTCTTACTTAATTAAAGGTTTTTAAACAAATTATTAATGGAAAACTTAAAAAACGTTGCTCCTGTTGAAGATTTCAATTGGGATGCGTATGAAAATGGTGAAACCTTTGTTGGTGCTAGCCACGAAGAACTAGAAAAAGCATACGATAGTACGCTTAACAAAGTTAATGACCGCGAGGTTGTTGACGGAACTGTAATCTCAATGAACAAACGCGAAGTTGTTGTTAACATTGGTTACAAATCAGACGGTATTATTCCTTTGAATGAATTCCGTTACAAT
>Ga0065701_1004509_pt1 | contig 23018 bp, 14 predicted proteins | sample Biomet1_FD_59088 | JGI IMG/M metagenome (GOLD analysis project Ga0065701, IMG submission 59088) | Microbial communities from bioreactor (seeded with anoxic lake sediment) at LBNL, California, USA - Biofuel metagenome 1 version 3... | ecosystem: Engineered > Bioreactor > Anaerobic > Unclassified ...
CCTCCGCTTCTATGCTGAAGAGGAAGGCAAAGCCCGCGGTTTGGCCGAAGATGCTACCGACGAAGAAAAAGCTGCTGCTAAGAAAGCGGTGAAAGCTTCGCAGAAAGAGTTCACAAAAAAATTAGCCGCTTTGGCTGACATCTATGTAAACGATGCATTTGGTACCGCTCACCGTGCACATGCCTCTACCGCGCTAATCGCATCATCCTTCGATGCCGACCACAAAACTTTCGGTTACCTGATGCAAAACGAAGTAACAGCCGTTGAAAAAGTATTGACGGAAGCCGTTAAACCGGTTACTGCTATCATCGGCGGTTCTAAAGTTTCTACCAAAATCACCATCATCGAAAACCTCTTGTCGAAAGTCGACAATCTCATTATCGTGGGTGGTATGGCATTTACTTTTGCAAAAGCTCAAGGCGGTAAAATCGGTACTTCTCTTTGCGAAGACGATATGCTGGAACTGGCCAACACCATCATTGTCAAAGCAAAAGAACTGGGTGTTAATCTCGTTCTTCCTACCGACTGTGTTGCTGCCGACAAATTTGCTCCCGATGCCGCTACTCAGGTTACTTCCAATTCGGCAATTCCTGACAATTGGATGGGCCTCGACCTCGGTCCTGCTTCTGCCGTTGTTGTGACTGATGTTATCAAGGCTTCTAAAACTATTCTTTGGAACGGTCCTGCCGGTGTATTCGAATTCGATGCATTCACTGTAGGTTCTAAAGCTATTGCTGTTGCTATTGCCGAAGCTACTTCAAACGGTGCTTTCTCACTTATCGGTGGTGGCGACTCTGTAGCTTGTATCAACAAGTTCGGTTTGGCCGACAAAGTAAGCTACGTATCAACCGGTGGCGGCGCTCTCCTCGAAATGATCGAAGGCAAAGTACTTCCAGGTATCGAAGCTATCCGCGGTTTCTAAACGAGAAACGATATTCAAAATAGAAAAGGTTGTTCCGAAAGTTTCGGAGCAACCTTTTTTTATTTGTTTTTTGCCATCGAAAAGTTAAAATATATTGATTGGCTGGTTTTTAAGTTCATCTCGTTTTGTTTTATTGTGTGTTTATTGTCAACCAATAGAGTTGGGGACTGATAGGAAGGATCACAAAAAATTGAAAAGAGACAACCTCTCTGTGCGAAGACATAAAAGGTACCGACAAGCAAATGCGCTGTTCAAAATGATATCAGCCTGTTGTAAGCCCAATATCTTTAAGCAAAGATTGCTTAACCGATCGATTCCCTTATCACAAAAACATACCCCTTTTGAATTTAAAAAAAGAGCGACATATAGCCTTTCAATCTATCAATTCTGATTGGGCATCCTTACAAAATCATCAGTTTCGAAATTCCGGTTGCTTTCAATACCTCCTCAATGATGCAAGGTAGATCATAGTCAATCTTATTCCTCGAACAAATGCAATTTGTTTTGCATAAAACAATAATATAAAGTTATTTATATAAACAATTCCGCATTTTAACCATCCATTGGTCGACCTTTATTTTGCATTTTTGCATTGCATAATTCATATCCCCAAAACCCCTATTTATCGATTAATGAAGACGCACGCTCCTTTATATTTATCAAATATTCAAAAATGAATCCCGCAATCTTATTGTATTTTTTAAGAATTGTAAATATGTAATATCTGATTGACTGTTAGTGATGTAAAAAATATAAGTGTCAAATAAACGCTTATATCGGAGACATAAAAAGAGTTGGTTTTTACTGTACATTCAGAAAAGCTGCTTCGGAACACAAAGGTACCGACAAGCAAATGCCCTGTTCAAAATGACATCAGCCGGTTGTAAGCCCAATATCTTTAAGCAAGGATTGCTTAACCGATCGATACTCTTATCACGAAAAACATACAACTTTTGAATTTGAAAAAAGAGCGACATATAGCCTTTTGATCTATCAATTCTGATTGAACATCCTTACAAAATCATCAGTTTCGAAATTCCGGTTGCTTTCAATATCCCCTCAATGATACAAGGTAGATCATCGTCAATCCTATTGCTCGAACAAATGCAATTTGTTTTGCATATAACATTCATATAAAGTTATTTATACGAACAATTTCGTATTTTAATCATCCATTGGTCGACCTTTATTTTACATTTTGCATTGCATAATTCATATCCCCCAAACCCCTATTTATCGATTAATGAAGACGCACACTCCTTTATATTTGTTAAATATTCAAAAATGAATCCCGCAACCTTATTGTATTATTTAAGAATTGTAAATCTGCAATATCTGATTGATTGTTAGTCATGTAAAAAAAATAAGTGTCAAATAAACGCTTATAAATGTCCCTCTTTGCTTATTTTCAGATCTAATTACATTTGTTGTTCTATCCACAGATGTATTATCTTTGCAGCGATAACCTTAATGAAATACATACCTTGAAGACAGATAATCCTTCCTTTTATCGTCTGAAAAAAGGAAATTTTGACGTTTGCATCACTACCTTTGGGCAACGTCAAGAGATACCGAATAGGAATAATTTTCCTTGTTTTGTCAGACGGATAATTCTGATTTTATTCGACAGCACTCTTTTCGGCAATGAAAAGGTTTTGTGTCGTATCAAATTTTTATCTCCTCTCATTTACACATTTTCTCCAAATAAAGGAATTGATTACAGTAACACGTGCCTATCCGAAACCATAGCCACGTGGATGGTTGCATTGAAGTGGATGCAATCAAAATCGAGATGCTTTTTTGTGAAACTAAATAACAAATATTTTAACCTTAAATTCATATGCCAATGAAACAGATTTCTCCATAATCACCCCTATTCAACAAAAAGCGGAACAATGTTGTGACCATTGCCCCGCCCTATCAAGCAATACCCCTTTGTTTCACATTACTGAAAATTCAGATAGTAATAATTGCGGTGTATCGTTTTGATAATGCAAAAGTAACCCTGTTTTTACAGCATTTGTATCTGTAAAAATATATCTCCATCATTTATCATTCTATTAATGAATGATTTTGAATCTAAACCAGAACGAAATCTCATGAAAAATAATTTGTTTGATGGTTTCCGGGCTTTACTGATCTTGGAGATTTGAAACATTAAAAATTATGAGGTTTGAGTTATTTTTTATCGCTATTTGTATTATTCAATTTTTAATGCAGATGATGTGGATAAAGTAAGGAGAAATAAATTTTTTATTGTTCTGACTAACCAGAGATTGGATGTTGTCGGATGAATAAACGATAATATCCACGACGTAATTATCCTTAATAATTTACAAAAACAAGCTATTCTATGAAAAGAAACAAGTTAGTACGGGTAGTATGTACGATACTGCCTATGTTGCTCTTGTCGTTTTTGACTTATGCCCAGACCAATCCGGTTAAGGGTGTGGTAGTCGACGAGGTCGGATCTCCAATTCCTGGAGCGAATGTACATGTAAAAGGAACCACAAATGGTACCATGACCGATTTGAATGGACAGTACCAGCTTAATGTGAATCCTAAATCAACTTTGACCATTACATTTATTGGGTATAAATCTCAGGACATTGTGGTGTCAAATCAAAAGCAAATCAACGTTAAACTCGTCCCTGATAATTTACAGTTAAATGAAGTTGTCGTTGTAGGTTACGGTACCATGAAGAAGAGCGACCTTTCGGGTGCTGTATCTTCGGTTCGTGCCGATGCTCTTAAGAACTTATCAACCAGTGATGCTGCCGCTGCTATTCAGGGCAAGGTTGCCGGCGTTCAGGTTTTGAGCAATTCGGGAGCTCCTGGTCAAGGGGCAACTATCCGTGTACGCGGTTACTCTTCAAACTCGGGTAGTATTGGACCACTTCTTATTGTAGATGGTCTTAAAGTTGACAACATTCAGTATCTTGATCCTTCTATGATTGAATCTATGGAGATATTGAAAGATGCTGCTTCTGCTGCTATTTATGGTGCGGAGGCAGGTAACGGTGTTGTTTTGATTACTACCAAATCGGGTAAGGGAAACTCAAGCATTTCGTATGATGCCAGTTTAATCAGCCAGAGCCTTGGCAGACGTCCTGAAATTTTCAACGCACAGGATTTTATTGCTTACAAAACAATGTCGGGCCTTCCTATTCAAAACCAGCTAACCCAAAATAAGTACGATGGTACAGATACCAACTGGTTTGACGCTGTATTTGCTCCATCTTTGAGCCAACAACATACAGTTACTTTTCAGGGTGGAAATAGCCAGGGACATTATTTTACTTCTCTTAATGTAACCAACAACAATGGTATTGTAAAAGGGGATAGAGATGTTTATAAACGTATTTCAGGCCAGGTTAATGCCGATTATAATATCAAACCATGGTTGCAGATAGGTACCAACAACTCTATCGAATATTGGAAGACCAAATCCGTTAGTCAGATGTCTCAGTACGGTTCATTGATGAACTGTGTGTTGCAGATGGATCCATTAACTCCTGTTTACTATACCTCTCCGAATGACTTTGCACCGGGTACGAAACAGGCTTATGATGCCGGTTCGAATGTTCTCAAAGACCCAACCAATGGACTCTACTACGCTACTTCGAAGTATGTAATTGATAATAATGGTAACCCATTGCTTCAAAGAGACCTTACTGACGCTTCAAGTAGCGGCATTAACCTTCGTGGTATACTTTTCGGAAATTTAAAACCTGTTAAGGGACTTGTAGTTACTTCTCGCTTTGGTTACCGTGTGGGACAAAGTACTTCACACAGTTATCGCACGCCGTATTATGCCACATCGCAGGCAAAGAGCGATACCTATAATATCTCGGCAACTGCAAATACCAGTTACTACTATCAATGGGAAAACTTCGCCAATTACAATTTTACCATAGATAAGCATAACATTACGGCAATGGGTGGTATGTCTTACACCGAGAATAACTGGGATAATGTGAGTGCCACTGCTGAGGGTCCGGATATTCTGAAAGGATACTCCCCTAACTTCCGTTATATCGACTTTGTAAATAGTAATGACAAAACCGTTAAGACTTTTGGTAATGCTCCCGGCAAATCGACTCAGATGGGATATTATGGACGGTTAAGTTATTCTTATGATAACAAATATATGATTCAGTCTAACTTCCGTGCCGATGCGTTCGACTCTTCTAAGTTGTCAAAAACAAATCGTTGGGGTTATTTTCCATCATTCTCTGCTGCCTGGACCGTCAGCAATGAAAAATTCTTTCAGAATCTCATTGATGACAAAATTTTCTCTTTCCTGAAATTACGTGGATCGTGGGGGCAGAACGGTAATATCAATGTACTCAACAATTACCAGTATAACACTACCGTCAATTACAATGGGTCATGGTATCAGTATGGTGTAGACAGTGCCACTCCTTCATATGGTTCAGCTCCTTCAGGCTTGGCTAACCCCAACTTGACATGGGAAACTTCAGAACAGTTAGACTTTGGTGTTGAGATGAGATTTTTGAAAGACAAACTCTCTTTGAATGCAGGCTACTATAACAAAAAGACGAAAGACCTTCTTGTATCTATTGGTCCGGTTGCGGAAGTTGGTATAGGGAGTACTACTATTAATGGCGGTAATGTTCTTAACCGTGGTTTTGAATTCGACGGGACATGGAAAGATAATATCGGTAAAGATTTCACCTACTCTGTAAAGGCCAACTTGACAACCCTACACAATGAGGTTACTTATCTTGATCCTTCGATTTCTCGTATTACTGGTACTAAAGCGGGCAATAACCCTATCTACACCGCATTTGAGCAAGGTCAACCAATCTGGTATTTAAGAGGTTATAAGTATTTGGGTGTTAATCATGACACAGGTAAACCTATCTACCAGACTAAAAATAAAGACGGGGTGCCTACTGATGGCGATATGACCTATATTGGTAAAGCAATTCCTGATTTCACATACGGTATTACCATTAATCTTGCCTATAAAGGNTTAGATATGAATGTGTTTGGCTCCGGCGTAAGTGGCAATGATATCTTTAATATGGCTTATCGTGCTGATTCCCCNATGACTAACTCATTGAAGTACTACTATGACCATGCCTGGACACCAGAAAACAAAGGTGGCTCTATGCCTGATCCGAAACAAGTATCTAACACTTGGACATTCTGGGGTTCTTCAGCTTCGATATTCAACGGTGCTTACTTCAAAATCAAACAGATACAGTTAGGTTACACCCTTCCTACATCGCTTACCAAGAAGTTACTCATCAGCAAACTGAGATGCTATGTATCTTTGGATGATTTCTTTACCTTTACAAGTTACCCTGGGGGTGATCCTGAAACTGCTACTACTTCCACCGCTTCCTCAGCAGGCTTTGATATGGGTACATATCCTACGGCTAAGAAGGTTACATTTGGTTTAAACCTAACATTTTAATCTAAATACTTAAGAATATGAAAAAATATAATATACTGCTCTTGCTATTTGTGCTACTATTTACTGCATGTAGTGAGGATAAACTTGATATTGCGCAGAAGGGTGTTGTTGATTTAAACACGTTTTATATAACGGATGCCGATGCGCAGTCAGCACTTGTTAGTACGTACGCCGATTTTGCTCAAAATATCGGTGGTAACGATGGTATTTGTGTNCCGTATAATATAATGTTCAACTATCCCGCAGATAATGTTCTTGCAGCTGGTGCATTTTATACAGACAACGATGGGCAAGCCTGTGTCAATGAATTCCGTCACGATACACAGACCGCGTTAGTTAGCACGATGTACAAACGTCTCTATTGGGTTATCTATCATTGTAACCTCGTTATTACTAATTTTAAATATGGAGATAGTCCTATAAAAGACCGTTGTATTTCTGAAGCAAGGGTAATGCGTGCATGGTGTCAAATGATACTTGCTATGGGATGGGATAATCCTCCACTTGTCGAAAAAGTACTGGGTGGTTCTGACAAACCTGCAAACTATGAAAAAGGGCATGATGCCATGCTTCAATGGTGTGCCGATGAGTGTGCCGCTGCAGTCCAATATCTTGACGAACGTAAATCTACTTCAGATAAGGATGGAGCTGTAAAAGTTACCAAAGGTTTTGCATGGACAGTTCAGGGAAAAGCTCTCTTGTACAAAGGGGATTATGCCGGTGCAAAAAACAGCTCTTGGAAAAGTAATTTCTTCAAAAAAATATGATCTTGTTTCCGGTGATCGTTGGGCCAGCCTTTTCCATATCGCCGGTGACGGTTGTAGAANNAAAAATATTCGAGACAAACCTCATTAACAATAGCAGTATTCGGTGACTGGAGTGGAAAAATCAACCGTTCTACCTGGATGGAATCGAACTATTGGGGCTGGAGAACCGATCGTCTTGGAAGCAAACCCAAATGTCAGGATGACGGAGGATGGGGCGGCTTAGCTATTGAAGAAAACTTTGCCAAAGAATTTCTGGCAAACGATGGTGATTCTTATCGTCGCAAAGCTACGCTGGTATCTTACGATGAATTTCTTTACGACTCGTCTATCGGTTGGATTACAGATACTGTTGGAATGACCCCTGCAATGAAACTCGTGGATAAGAAGAGAGGTATCGTAAACATTGATGGTCTTTACGGGAATGGCTATTATCTTCAGAAAAAAAATATCGTTGGTGCGGGTGACCGTACAACCAATTGGTACAGATTCAACAACTTCATTATTGAAAGATATGCTGATGTACTTCTTATGTATGCTGAGGCTTGTGCAAAGACCTCAGATGCAGACGGTAGCGGTCTTAAGGCTCTGACAGATGTTCAAAAACGTGCAGGTTCTAAATATATCAGCACTACATTGACTTTGCCTGATGTTAAGAAAGAAAGAAACTACGAATTGTGGAATGAGGGTGCGCGTTGGATCGACATGAAACGTTGGAATGAGCTTGGCAAGGCCAAAACTGCAGGCGAACGTATTCCATCATTGAAAGATCATTTCTTCGATGCAGATCCAGCTACAAAGACTGCCACTCACGTGGGATATGTGACTTATTCAGAACCTAATGCAGCCATATCTCATGGATTCAAGGCTGGGAAGAACGAATGGTTCCCTTATCCGTTCAGTGAAACCTCTATCAACCCTAACATTAAACAAAATCCAGGTTGGTAATAATTGTTGATTCCTACAATAGCATTACACAAAGAGTAATGCTCTGAACAGGAAAGCAATGTCTAGTACTCAAAAGCGTTACAGTTTTTACTAGAACAAAGCTACTAGTATTTATAAGATAGATGTCGGGCTAGCCCGACATCTATCTTTGTTTTTATAGGATCTGATTTCAATCTCTTCTTATTCATGCATTTGCTCAGAGGTTATCATGTAACAAGAATAATGAGGCCTTTTCGTATTATAAATGCGTACTGCATCTTTCACCAACAATTGCATCGTTTGGATATCGACCTGATATTCTTCCAGTAAAAACTCCTGCTTTAAGATCNCATTTACTCTTTCTGCAATTGCATTGGCGTAAGGATCATAACTTTCGGTCATGCTGGGTATTATTTTCCTCTTTTGTAATACCTGTTGGTAATCATTGCTACAATATTGCAGTCCCCTGTCTGAATGATGAATCAATCTGTCTTTATATTTTCTTTGTTTGACAGCCATATTCAAAGCTCTCAGCGAGCCTTCTGTTGCCAGGCTGTTAGAAACGTCATAGCCCATGATTTTCTTTGAATAGACATCTATAACCAATGCCAAATAACAATTTCTGTCTCTGCCTCCAATATAAGTTATGCCCGACACCCAGACCTGTTCCGGGCGTTGCCAGGGCATGTTTTCTACCAAGCTCTTATGCTTGTGGAAACGGTGGTGAGAGTTGATTGTTATCCGGTAGTTTCTCTTAGGCTTGATCAACATGTGATTAGCCTTGAGAATGGCCAGAAACTTATCCCGACCTATTCGTAAGTCCTGTAATGGAGCATGTAGCATGCAATACAGTTTCCTGAAACCGATGCGGGGCATATCACGACGTACAGACGCAACCATGGTAAGACGTGTTCAGCTTTGATTTGCTTTTCTCCCTTTGACCGTAGGGAGCGGTAATAGACCTGCCTGCTAAACCCGAGTAATCCACAGGTGCAACTTATGCTTATTCTGTTGTCTGTTGTCTTTTGTGAATCGTTTGATTGCCCGGGTAAGGAGTTTTTTCGGATAGGAATATGAAATTTTTTTTCCACCATATCAATCATCATGTCAAAGAAGATCGCTTTCTTATCCGCATTTTCTGCCTGCTTCTCAAGAAAAACTTTCTGTTTCTCCAACAACTTGATCTTCTGTTCTACTTCCAGTATCTTCTGATCTTTTCTTCTTGGTATATTGCTGGGCGTTTGGTTTTCCCAATTAAAGGTACCATATTTTTTAAGCCAATTAGTAACTGTGCGGTTTCCTTGGATTCCGTATTTCTTCTTGGTGGCTGTAACCGAAATCTCGCCTCTCTCTATCTCTGATACTACCGATAGCTTGAAGGATAAACTATAATCCTTTTGCGTCCGCTTTAAATACTCCGTCTCTCTTCCTTGCATAACATTACTTTTTGTGTAACGCTTTTTCAGGACTATACGTATCAAAACAGAAAAGGGTGTTCCGAAAATTTCGGGACAACCTTTTTTATCTAACATCATAAAATACATTAATCAAAAGCTTTTGGCGTTCGTTATATTTGCGTTCATTATGTGTTTATATATTAGCATGTAGGATTTGGGATTAAACATCAAGATCGCAATCATTAGAATAACTGACATGGAGACACCTTCTCTGCCTACAATAAAGCATATTTATTCCGATACAACAATTTCACAACAAGATGCAGATTTAATAACTATTCCCCATTTTGTAAATTAATTAGTTTATTTTGATTGGAAATGCATTAAAATATCAAAATACTTTCTTCTAACTATAATTGCACGTATCAAACCCCATTCCTTATCTGTTACTCTCTCTCTCTTCATCTAAACTAAAGACAAAGCTTATTTTTTGGCAGTAAATTGTAAAATTGCGATGATACTTTCCTGTCGAAGGTGTTCTCGTTTTCAGAAGGGAGCGGGCATAGTGTATGGTTTTGTAAGAATAAAACACAAATAATTTAGTATACAGTGTTTTATGATATTTTCTCCAAATGTACTATAGCTTGTTTTATTGCATTTACAGCTCCAAAACTATCTTCATTTCGGTATAATAGCATCACATTTTGCAAATTAATGTTAAATATATAAAAATAGCATAACCCTCTTATTGTATTATTTAAGAATTATAAAATGCATGTAATACCCTGTATATTATTATATTAATAAATATTAGTGTCATATAAATATTATATGTTGCTTCTGTTTGTTTATTTTTAGATCTGATTACATTTGTTGTTTCTTTCTACGGATGTATTATCTTTGCAGCAATAACCTTAATGAAATACATACCTTGAAGACAGATAAGCCTTTCTTTTATCGTCTGAAAAGAGAAAATTTTGATGTTCGCATTACTACATCATGGCAGCATCAAAATATATTCTGTAGGAATAATGTTCCTTGTTTGATCAGATGGATATTATTGATTTTATTCGGCAAAATTCACTTCTACAATGAAGAAGTTTTACGTCGTATGAAATTTTTATTTCCTCTTATTTACACATTCTTTCCAAATAAGGTGCCCATTGCAATAGCCATACCTACCCGAAGCTAATATATAGACATTGAAGTAGACACACTGATAGTAGTGATGTTTTTTGTGAAGCTAAATAGCATCTATTTTAACCTTAAATTCATACACCAATGAAACAGATNTCTCCCTAATCAACCCCATTCCAACAAAAAGCGGAACAATGTTGTAACCATTGCTCCGCCGGTATCAAGCAATACCCCCTTTGTTTCACCTTACTGATAGCTCAGTTCGTTCTAATTGTGGAGTATCGTTCTGATAGTGCAAAGATAATCCTATTTTTTTACGGAATGTATATCTGTAAAAATGTCTCTCCATCATTTATCATTCTACTGTTGAATGATTTTGAATTANTTTTTAACCGATCAAATAATACATACTCATGAATCAAATAAAAACACATTTTTTACGGCTGTTTTTGTGTACACTGTTTATGTCGTTTATCTCTGCCGGATTTGCACAACAAGGAGGCGATCCGTCAGGTAGTCATAAAGTAACAGGAACCGTGGTCGATGCCAATACGGGAGAAACTCTCCTCGGAGTAAATATTGTTATTCTGGAAACCAAAACCAAAACTGGTGTAATCTCTGATATGGATGGACGATTTTCAATGTCGGTCCCTGCCAATGCTACTCTAGAGTTCTCTTATGTGGGCTATCAGACTAAAACTATTGCAGTTGCCAAGCAGGCTGTGCTCAAAGTTTCTCTAGATCCCGATGTTCAAAAATTAGATGAAGTTGTCGTCGTAGGTTACGGTAGCCAGAAGAAGAAAGACCTTACCTCTGCTATTGCAATTGTCGATTCCAAAGCTCTTTCTAAAACTCCAGTATCCAGCGTAGTCAATGCTTTACAAGGTCTGACTAGTGGGGTGGAAGTACAAGGCAATCAAGGTAGTCCCGGTTCGTTGGCAACAGTCAGAATCCGTGGGGTATCCAGTATCAACTCAACCGACCCTCTCTATGTTATAGATGGTATTCCAATGGATGGTGCAAGTGTAAATGCAGCAGATATTGAAAGTATGCAGGTCTTGAAAGATGCCGCATCTTGTGCAATTTACGGTTCTCGTGGAGCAAACGGTGTCATCATTATTACCACAAAGAACGGAAAAACAGGAGCCCCGAAGGTTCGCTACAACGGATATTACGGAATTTCAGATGTCAGAAAAAAACTGGATCTGCTCAATATGCACCAATGGGCAGCACTTGTGTCTGAAACCAACACGGCAGGTGGTACAACTGCACCTCCTCTTGCTTTGGATATTGTAGCACATCCAAATGGTCCTTGGACTGGATGGGATGGCACAGAAACTAATTGGCAAGATCAAATATTCCAGACAGGATCGATCATGGAAAACAATATTGATGTTTCCGGAGGAACAAATAATGGGAATTACTATTTTTCTGCTAATCAGTATAAAGAAAACGGTATTATTATCGATACGCCGTTTAAGAGATATTCAGTAAGAATGAATTCTAACTGGCAAACAAATAAATTTAAGTTCGGAGAAAATATGTCCTATATTTTCACTCAAAGCCGAGTTGAAGGTTCTAATGGCGGTCGTGATATGCTGGAAGAAGTAATAAAAATTACTCCTAATATACCTGTTCGCAACCCGAATGTGCTTGGTGGCTATTCTGGATACGATGGATCCTTGGTGGGTCATGATGCCAGTAACCCAGTAGGATCATTAGAACGTTCCCGTAATTTCAACTATAATAAGTTGTTTTTTGCCAATGCATATGGTGATTATGAATTAATGAAGGGTCTCAACCTACGGAGTACATTCGGAGTAACGAGTTCCGAATTCCAGAATAGAAACTTTACTCCTCAAACAGATATGCAACCCAAAGCATTCACAACCACATCTTTGAGCGAATCGGCAGCCTGGACATACAATTGGGACTGGGAAAACATGCTGACTTTCCATAGAGTGTTTGGGGATCATGACATAACAGCCATGGCTGCCCATACGGCGGAATACTCTAAATATCATAACATGCAGGGTAATGGTATTACGATTCAGACAGAAACTAATGATGTTCTTGGAATGTTAGAGAGTGGTTATAAAGTTACAGGCAGTGAGTCAGAAACCAGTCGCGAATCATATTTAGGGCGTGTATCATACTCATATAAAGGTAGATATATGTTAACTGCCAACTTCCGGCGTGATGGTTCTTCCAAATTCGGACCTGGTCTGAAATGGGGTAATTTTCCATCAGCATCAGTGGCTTGGCGCCTTAGTGATGAGCCATTTATGAAACGCTTTAGTTTCATTAGCAATTTAAAACTGAGATCCAGTTATGGTGAAGTAGGAAATGATGCTCCTGTTGGCTCATATTCGTATATAAGCGGATTAGCCGCAGGACAAGATTATACATTTAATGGAGTCCAATATACTGGAGTTGCTGTTACTGGGTTTAACAATCCCACTCTTACATGGGAAAGTGTGAAACAACTTGACTTAGGAGTGGATCTTGGATTGCTGAATGGAACCTTTGAGGCAACATTCGATTATTATCACAAGAAAACAACGGATATGATCTTTGGCTACCCTCTTCCCGCATCAAGTGGAGCTGGAGGCTCAGGATCCATCAATAAGAACTTAGGTAGCATCTTGAACCGAGGCTTTGAATTATCGGTAACCTACCGTCAACACTTTGGAAAATTGGATATGTCTATTACAGGAAATATGTCGACCCTACATAATGAAGTATTGGATATGGCAGGTAAATCAATTACAGGAGGTGTTGTAGAACCGGGTAACTGTACAATGACTGCTGTAGGTCATCAAATTGGAGAATTTTATGGATGGCAAACCGGAGGTTTATTCCAAACGCAAGCCGAAATCAATTCGTATACCTACAAAGATGCTAGTGGTGCTACCAAACTGACCTATCCCAATGCAAAACCTGGAGATATAAAATTTGTTGACCGAAACAACGATGGCCAAATTACGGATGCCGATAAGTATTTCATGGGAAAACCGATTCCAACATTTACATATGGATTGACTGCTAATTTTGCATATAAAGGATTTGACCTTTCGTTATTCTTCCAGGGAATTTCTGGCAATAAAATTTTTGCAGAACAAGTCTGTTGGACCGAAGGTATGCAAAACAATTTTAATGCAGGAACTGCAACTCTTGATCGTTGGACTCCTTCGCATACAAATACAACTATACCACGCGCCGTACGTAATGACCCGAATGGTAATATTTCTAAAGTATCTGATCGATACATCAAAGATGGTGCTTATACCAGATTGAAGAACGTATCTTTAGGTTATACAATTCCTAAAACATGGGCAAGCAAGTTGAATATAAGTAGTTTAAGAATGTACGTAACAGCACGTAACCTTCTGACATTTACAAACTATCCATTTTACGATCCGGAAATCGGTTCCAGTGCAATTGGAGCAGGTGGTACTGCCAATACTTCGCGCGGTATAGACAATGGTTATTATCCACAACCTCGTACATTTATAGCAGGAATTCAACTTGATTTTTAATCTTTAAAAAAGTATTATTATGAAAACAAAAATATATTTATTCTTGTTAGCATGCTTCTTGTTAGCTTCTTGTAGCGAGGATTTTCTTTCAAAGGATAATGATAAATCAAGATATACTCCAGGAACGTTCTACACGACAAAGGCACATGCTATTCAGGCTTTGAATGCGGCCTATTCAGGATTGAATGCGGTGGGGTAACGGGTATACATGGAGTATCGGTATTATGCATCATTGTTTTTGGAGATGATCTCTATGAAACTGGTAACGCTGCCGGCTTTATGCCGTGGGCACCGGTAAGTAATTTCAGCCTTTTAGCAAGTCAAAGTGCCGTTAATGATGTTTGGAATGGCTATTATCAAGATATATTGCTAATTAACAATGCAATAGTTGCAATTCCTAATGCACAGAAGGTTGCTAATGATCCAGCTTTCACCACAGACGATGTGAATTTGTATCTGGGGCAATGTTATTTCTTGAGAGCCTTTATGTATTATAATATCGCCCAATATTTTGGAGATGATAAGTGTATTCTCAGAGAAACCATCCCGAGTAAGGAAGCTGATTATAGTCAGGCTCCAGCGACAGCAGCAGAAACATTTGCTTTTGTAGAGTCAGACTTAAAGAAAGCCGAAGATCTTCTTAAATCAGGGGTCAACACTACTTCTGGATACGACAAAGGAAGAGTAACACGTGGTTCTGCTGCTGCACTTCTTGGTAAATGGTACATTAATCATGGAATGTATGATAAAGCGGCCGCCGAATTTAAGAAAATTCTTCCTGGCGTAGGTGATGCCTCCTACGGATCTTATGCTTTGGTTGACAATTACAGAGACAACTTCACAAAGACCGCCGAAAATAACAATGAATCGGTATTTGAAATTCAATTTAAAGATATCAATTCAAATGCCGGGTGGTCGAATAATGATGTACATTGGTTAGTTCAAAACTGGACAATGAATAATAAAGCGGATCCTGATATGTGGTGGAATTTCGCTGTACCTGTCTTTAAATTAACAGATGGAGATGCAAATCACAATGGATTTGAAAGTTGGACGGAAACCATCAACGGAACGCCAACTACGGTGTACGACTATCGCGCCTATGAAACTTTCTGGGGAGTTCCAAATGGAGCCAATTTTACATATAAGGAAGTTACAAAAGATTGGAAAGTTCAAGGTTGGGATCAAATTAACATTGTTGGACAGGCAGGTTGTTATGGTATACGTAAATATGGTTACGACAGCACTTCTAAAACCGATATGGGATTTGATGCAGCTTGGCAAGATGTTAACTTAAGAATCATTCGTTTAGCCGATGTGATGTTACTCTATGCCGAATGTATGGCAAACCTGAATCCTGGAAATGTAACAGCCACTGATGTTAATAGTGCAATCTACTGGGTAGATAAAGTCAGAGATAGAGCGAACAAGGTTGCTGTTGACCAGTCGCATCTGTACAGTACTCGGGCAGGTATTTCTGGGCAACTACCTTCGGCAACCGCATTAATGACATCCAAAGGATGGACGCTATTGCAACTTGTCCAACACGAACGTTATGTAGAAGGCTATTGCGAAGGATGGAGAAAAGAAGATTTGAAACGATGGAAAGTTGGAACTAGTTTTGTGAAGAGTAAAACCAATTGGCAAGGTTATCAATCACTAACACTCCCGGTTCCTCAGGATGAAAAGGATCGAAATCCAAATATGAAATAATAACGGAAAATCCGTAATATAAAACGAAAGAGGTTGTCTCAAAAAATTGAGATAGCCTCTTTTTTATTCTCCTGTTTCCAGTTAAAAGAAGTTTGGTACAACAAAATATTGGTTTAAAACAGAAAGGGGTTGGCTAAGTATATTTAGCCAACCCCCTTCAATCGATTTAATCGCGGTTTATTCTACTCAACAATCTTCTTGAAAAGCTCCTTCATCGAGACTTTCTGTCCGATTATTTCATGCAATTTTTCGACCGAAACGCGCTCCTGTTGCATGGTGTCGCGGTAACGGATGGTTACGGTGTTATCGGTCAACGAATCATGGTCTACAGTAACGCAGAAAGGAGTACCAATGGCATCCTGACGGCGGTAACGTTTTCCGATGGAGTCTTTTTCGTCATACTGGCATTTGAAATCAAACTTAAGGCTGTTCATGATCTCGCGTGCTTTCTCGGGCAATCCGTCTTTTTTCACCAATGGCATAACGGCCAGTTTGATCGGAGCCAATACTGTCGGCAGTTTCAAGACTACACGGCTCTCTCCGTTTTCAAGCTGCTCTTCGGTGTACGAAGCTGCCATGATGGAGAGGAACGTACGGTCTACTCCAATCGAGGTTTCGATAACATACGGTGTGTACGATTCGTTGAGTTCAGGATCGAAATATTTGATGCTCTTTCCCGAATATTTTTCGTGGCTGCTCAGGTCGAAATCGGTACGCGAGTGAATACCCTCCACCTCTTTGAACCCGAACGGCATTTCGAATTCGATATCGGTAGCGGCATTAGCGTAGTGAGCCAGTTTATCGTGATCGTGGAAACGGTATTTGTGGTCGCCCAGACCGAGCGCTTTGTGCCATTTCAGACGAGTCTCTTTCCATTTCTTAAACCACTCCATTTCGGTACCAGGGCGTACGAAGAACTGCATCTCCATCTGTTCGAACTCACGCATGCGGAAGATGAACTGACGGGCAACGATTTCGTTACGGAAAGCCTTACCGATTTGGGCAATACCGAAAGGAATCTTCATACGGCCGGTTTTCTGCACGTTGAGGTAATTTACGAAAATCCCCTGAGCCGTTTCGGGACGGAGGTAAATCTTCATAGCACCATCGGCAGTAGAACCCATCTCGGTAGAGAACATCAGGTTGAACTGACGTACATCGGTCCAGTTTTTGGTTCCGCTGATGGGGCAAACCACTTCGTAGTCGACGATGATTTGTTTCAATTCGGCCAGATCACTGTCATTGAGGGCTTTTACAAAACGGGCGTGAATTTCATCACGTTTTGCCTGGTGCTCCTGCACGCGGGGATTAGTCTGACGATAAAGAGCCGCGTCAAACGATTCACCGAAACGTTTTGCGGCTTTCTCTACCTCTTTTTCAATCTTATCGTCGTATTTTGCGAGTAGATCTTCGATCAGTACGTCGGCACGATAACGTTTCTTAGAGTCTTTGTTATCGATGAGCGGATCATTGAACGCATCCACGTGACCTGAGGCTTTCCATGTGGTAGGGTGCATAAAGATGGCAGCATCGAGCCCTACCACGTTCTCGTGGAGCAATACCATGCTGTCCCACCAATATTTTTTGATATTGTTTTTCAGTTCCACTCCATTTTGACCGTAATCATAGACGGCTCCAAGGCCATCGTAAATTTCGCTTGAAGGAAAAACAAAGCCGTACTCTTTGCAGTGTGCGACTAATTTTTTAAAAACATCTTCTTGTTGTGCCATTATTGTAAAATGTTGAATCGTTGATTTGCTAACTCGAAAATTTTTGCCGCCCAAAAATAAAACCGCTTCTGATTTAAAAATAAACAGGCAAAAGCCAATGTATTCGGCGATAAAAACAGGATTGCAAAGTTACGATTTTTTTGTTCATTCGTAAAACGATTACCTTTGCATTCTATATGGATGATTATGAGAATATTTTGCTTCTTTTTCGTTTATCTTTTTGCCTCTGTTGTTTCCGCCTCATCGCCTCAAATAATCGACTATACATCCAAGATAAAGTTCGGCCATCAGTCGGAATTAGCAAGAAATATTGATATAATTGTTATTCATTCAACGTATTGTACCGAAGGAGATCCATACAACGTTGAGCATGCAATTGCTGTTTTCCGGCAGTACAAGGTAGCTTCTCATTATATGATCGACCGGCAGGGGACTATTTATCGTTTGGTAATAGAGAAAGATATTGCCTATCAGGCCGGTAAAAGCGTTCTTCCGCAAAACGGGCGTAAAATGCTCAATAACTGTTCCATCAGCATCGAACTGCTTAATTCTCCCACCGACCCGCCGACCGACTTGCAATACCAATCATTGGCCTATCTGGTAAAAGATATAAAGAGCCGCTATCCGATCGGCTATATTGTGGGACGACAACGAAATTGCTCCCGATCGGAAAACCGATCCCTGGCTGTTTGATTGGACAAAGTTTAATGGGATGATTCGATAAAAGGGTCAAAAAGCTTCGAGGGCTGTCATAAAAAACTGAAAGCCTTTGTCAACATTGGTATGCGTGATATCCCAACGCCCGCTCACATTCATTTTACCCCGCGTTATTTTGAATCGGATACCGGCTCCGTAAGATGTCTTTAGTCTGTGAATCATTAGATTGTTACTATTCATCACATCGCCTGAAGAGGCAAAAACAGCCCCTCGCAGCACTTTGTAAATAGGAAACCTGTATTCTGCCTGCAACGCAGCCATTACGTTATCACGGAAAAGATCGCCGGGAACACCTCTCAGAAGTTGATTGCCGCCAATGGTGGTTAGCATTTGGAACGGGATTGCGTTTCCAAGCCGCCAATCGGTGACAAATTGCCACGCAAATACATGTTGCTTATAAAGAGCAATATATTGTCGGAAATCCAGGTTGATCTGCACAATATTGTATGTACTTCCCCAGATCGGATTGTAGTGAACAAGGCTGGCGCTTCCCAGAATACCTTTCATCGGATAAAAGAGATCGTTGCGCGAATCGTACGTGACCACACCTCCAAGTCCCAGTAAAAAATAGGGTTTCCAACCCGTAACGTGAATTCCCATTGCCTTGAACTTCAGACTATCGTCTACTACCGGTTTTTCGCTTCGGAGCGCCACATGGAGACCCATGCTGATATGCTTGTCGAGAAAGCGCTGAAATTGAAAATAAAACGAATAATTGCGTGAAGTGTATGCAATAGGAGTCGGCAATAACTGTCTCCGGTTGTTTCCGATTCCAAGAAAACTGGTCGGATAGTTTTGAGCGGAGATATTGCCAGACACAGTCCATTTCCCTCCTCCGCCTAAATAGAGTCGAGGAGATAAACTGACAGAATATTGTTGCCTTTGCGTGAATGTTTGGCTAAAGGAGAGGTTACTGATTCTCGTGGAATCGATAAACCGAAAATAATATCCACCGTTGAGTCCGAATTGATTGCCGGTCTCTTTTTGGTGCGAAAACGTAGGTATAAAGTAAAAATTCAGGCTTGGGAATCGATTCAGCAGCGAGTCAATGTTTAATCCGTAAATGGAAGAAAACGTCACTCCAAGTATGACAATGGCCAAAGTGTATCGCCTCTTCATCTTTTTGTATTCGGCTAAATAAATTCATACCTACGCAAAACAAAAAATTTACAACCAAAAGTTATTTCAACAAGAAATTTTTAAAGTCGGCAAACTCCTTTGAAAGTTCAATGCTTAGCTTTTCTCCTTTCATAAACTCCTGCAACTTTTCAGGAATAGAAACTTTCTCGCCAATGATTGCTTCGACGGTTCCAACAAATTTCGCAGGATGAGCCGTTTCGAGGAACAGGCCGGTTTCGCCCTCTTTCAAACCCTCTTTCAAGGCTTGATAGCCACATGCTCCGTGCGGATCGAGCAGATAACCGGTCGATTGGTAACAGCTCTTCACCGTTGCGCTGATCTGTTCGTCGAGGTAACGGCAGCNTGAGATGTCAGCCGAAATCTTTTCGTGCGAATTACCGTAGAGGTCGACCACGCGGGCAAAATTACTCGGATCGCCCACATCCATGGCGTTGGCAATGGTTGCTACCGAAGGACGGGGAGAATATTTACCTGTTTCGAGATATTGTAAGAAGATGTCGTTCTGATTGTTGGCAGCGATAAAACGTTTGATAGGCAATCCCATCCGTTTGCCAAAAAGTCCGGCAGTGATGTTGCCGAAGTTTCCGCTCGGAACGCAAACCACCAGATTATCGGCTTTGCCCTGTTTTTTGAGTTGTGCGTAAGCGTTGAAATAGTAGAAGGCCTGCGGAAGGAAGCGTGCTACATTGATCGAATTGGCCGAAGTTAGCTTGAGTTTTGCATTCAGCTCTTCGTCCATGAAGGCCGATTTAACAATACGCTGGCAATCGTCGAACGTACCGTCGACTTCCAAAGCGGTGATATTTTTACCCAGCGTGGTGAACTGTTTCTCCTGAATTTCGCTTACCAACCCTTTGGGATAAAGTACGTAAACATGAATTCCCTCTACACCGAGGAACCCGTTGGCAACGGCGCTTCCGGTATCGCCCGAGGTTGCCACCAACACGTTGATATCGGTTTGGCCTTGTTTTTTGATGAAATATCCCAGCAAGCGAGCCATAAAGCGGCCTCCCACGTCTTTGAACGCGAGTGTGGGTCCGTGGAAAAGTTCAAGACTGTAGATGTTTTCTTCCACCTTGACAACTGGAGTTTCGAAATTGAGCGTATCGTAAACGATTTGCTTCAGGGTGTCGGCTTCAATATCTTCTCCGAAAAATGCATCGGCAACGCGATAGGCAATCTCCTGAAAAGAGAGTTGGTCGATAGTTTCGAAAAAATCGGCAGGCAGAGCCTTGATTTTTTCAGGCATGTAAAGCCCTTTATCGGGAGCCAGTCCTTTCACTACGGCTTCCTGCAGCGAAGCTATTGGCGACTGGTGGTTGGTGCTGTAATAGTTCATCTATCAATTTGAAAGTTTGAAAGTTTGAAAATGAGCCAATTCAATGATTTTCAAATTGACATATTTTCAAATTATCGAATTGATTACTCTTTGTGTCTCTTTTTCAGCTCGTTTGCTAAATCTTCAATGCGATATCCTTTTGAAGCCAATAGAACGATGAGGTGATAAATCAGGTCGGAAGCTTCGTAAATCATGCGGTCGTCGGTGCCGTTGGTGGCTTCAATGACCGTTTCAACAGCTTCTTCACCCACCTTTTGAGCCATGCGGTTGATGCCTTTGTTGAACAACGAAGTGGTGTACGAACCTTCGGGCATTTCTTTTTTACGTTTATCGATAAAATCCTGCAAGTAGCGCAGGAACTGGATATCGTCAACGTTGGTTTCGTTCCAGCAGGTATCGGCACCGGTATGGCAAACCGGACCTACGGGGTGTACCTTGATAAGCAAGGTATCGTTATCGCAATCGGGAGCCATCGAAACGACATTCAGAAAATTGCCGCTCTCCTCCCCTTTTGTCCACAGACGGTTTTTGGTACGGCTGAAAAATGTAACCTGTTTGGTAGTCACCGTTTTTTCGTAAGCCTCTTCGTTCATGTATCCCAACATGAGCACCTTATTGGTTACGGCATCCTGAATAATAGCAGGAATCAGCCCGTTGCCTTTCGCAAAATCTAACTTCATAAGCGTTGTTTGAAAGAGTAAAAAACCTTTCTATTTATATAAATCGTTGTAATTCTGATAATTTAATTCGTCCTTCGTAAATGGCCTTGCCAAATACCACCGACGGAATTCCCGCTTCGTCGAGCGCTTCGATGTCAGCAATGCTACTTACCCCTCCGCTTGCAATCAGTTGCAAAGCCGGGAAATGAGCCATTATTTTTTTGTACAAATCGACCGAAGTACCCGTCAACATGCCGTCTTTGGCAATGTCGGTACACAGCACCTTTTGGATTCCTTGCTTGCAATAGCCTTCAATAAACGGCATCAAGTCGTTGTCGGTTGTTTCGAGCCAGCCGCTTACGGCAATTTTTTCGTTGTGCACGTCGGCACCCAGAATAATTCGCTCCGCACCGTAACGTTCGATCCAATGCGAGAAAACCTCCGGTTGTTTCACGGCGATACTGCCCCCGGTTACCATGGCCGCTCCGCATTCAAAAGCAATTCGCAAGTCGTCGTCGCTTTTGAGTCCACCTCCGAAATCGATCACCAAATCGGTCTGCGTGGCAATGGCTTCCAGCACTTTATGATTGACAATATGTTGCGCCTTAGCACCATCCAAATCGACCACATGCAAACGGCGAATACCGGCATCGGCGAACTCTTTTGCCACCTCGAGCGGATGCTCGTTATATACTTTTTTTTGCTGGTAGTCGCCTTGAGAAAGCCGCACACATTTGCCCTCTATGATGTCGATGGCAGGAATTATTTCAATCATCTACTGGTCAATCAAAAACGTTTTAATAACTTTGCAAAGTTAGCGTTTTTTACGCATAGGGTGAAATGAGAATTTTATTTATATAATTCTCACATTATCAATCCTTCGTAGGCAATGAAATGCATCGTTTTGAATGGTTTTTGCATCTATATCCAAAAATAGGAATGCCATATGAGAAAACTTTACCTTTTGTTACTGGCTATGCTGGTTTTAGTGGGGTGTAACTCCAACGATCAGTACGATAAAAAAGTTTATTTTGAACTGTCCTACATTAACTATGCCTGGGGATACGTACATCAGGGGTGGTTGATTGATCAGGATGGCAGGGTGTTGTCGTATCATAATCCGAAAACATGGAATTCAGTTGAAGACGGTGGGTATATAACTCAGGATGCTTTGTCTAAAAATACTTTATATTGCGATTCAACTATCCGGACTATTCCCTTGGCAACTCTGTCGCATTACAGGTCGTTAATTCCTTCTGCGGTCTCCGGCAAAATAGCGGATCATGGATGGGCCGGATGCGATGGCGGAACTTTGTCATACATCTGCTATTATTATGATTCCATGAATGGTAAGTATAAAAAAGCTATATTAAAACAATCAGGTGATTATAGTTGTGAAAATGTCAGCGCAAGTGCACAATCATTAATTACATGGATGGAATCCATCTCAAAGCAATAAATAAACATGAAATTATTTTATTCCGTTTTATTCCTGTTTTTCGCAAACAGTTATTTCGTATCCTCTCAGTCGGCATCAATTCCTCCTCAACAAGAATCTTCAGACAGAGGCTATATCGTAAAACTGGGT
>Ga0065701_1000506_pt1 | contig 22766 bp, 19 predicted proteins | sample Biomet1_FD_59088 | JGI IMG/M metagenome (GOLD analysis project Ga0065701, IMG submission 59088) | Microbial communities from bioreactor (seeded with anoxic lake sediment) at LBNL, California, USA - Biofuel metagenome 1 version 3... | ecosystem: Engineered > Bioreactor > Anaerobic > Unclassified ...
TCAAGGAGAGGCAGATAAACATCGCTGTTGACTTGATAGGCGGCGTTGTTCGGAGAGGTGATCGCGTAACGGGAGCCCTTATAAAGCAAAGAGCCGTAATCGGAAAGCCTGGTGAAGGTGATCTTCAGTCCGGCGAACCGCTGGGCCGAATAGATGGTCGAGTTGGTAAACGAACCGCCCTGCTGCAGAGTGCACCAGCCGCCCTGGGCGGCCGTGTCCAAGCCCTTGAGAACGTAAGTGACGCCATTCTTCGAAAGAGAGCCTTTCCCGTTCTCGGTGAGATCAGGGGTGATCACATCAGAGGACGAAAAATCCACTTGGGTCGCCGGAACCTCAGAAGAGTTACCACTGTTGGTGTCGGTGGTGGAAGAAAAAGAACCGGAAGAGGTGACGCTGCTCGTGGGTTGGCCGCTACTCGAAGACGGATTGCTGCCACTGCTTTCGCCGCCGCTACTACTGCTGGCGGGCACGCAAGACCCGAGAAGGGCGAATTGCGGAGGACAACATAAAAAGGAACTTGATGGATTTCATGTTCTTATTGTACGCAAAAAANANAAGAANCGTGACAAATCTTGTCACGCGGCCGACAAGAATGCCTTCAACGAGGATCACGGTCCCTAGAGCAATGAGGACGGCCCCGCCGAGAACTTCGCTGACCTCGTACTTTCCCTTAAAGAGTTTGGCGATGTTTTTGCCAGCGAAGAGACCGATGAGAGAAATGCCAAAAGTCACCACGGCGATGATGCCGATAGCGACGTAAATGCGGTAGTTGGAGAAGCTGGAGAAGGTCTTGATGTTGACGGGCAAGGTAATACCAACCGCTAGAGCATCGATGGAATCGGCCACGCCTTGGAAGCAAACTTCTTTCACAGAGAATCTCTTCGGAAGCGTTTCTTCGGGTTTCACCATGCCTTTGATGCCTTCGTAAAGCATCTTGCCACCGATAAAAGCCAGCAAAATGAAGGCGATATAATGGTCGAATTGGTCGATGAAGGAAGACACCGTGGACCCAAGGAAAAAGCCGATTAAGGGAAAGAGACCTTGCCCGAGGGCGAAGATCCCGGCGATGAAGAAGGGACGCCATTTCTTGGCGTTAAGATCTTGATAGACCAGGCCATCGGTGATGCTTAAAGCGAGGCAATCCATCGCGAGTGCCACGCCGTACAAGAATGAAAGCCAAAGCCAATCCATAAGTGCTATGCGACGGGGTTAATTGTATTATTAATCCATCTTATGGAAAAGAAAAAGTTTGACCCGATGTACCTCTTCCCGATTTTGATCGGGTTGACCGTCGTGGCTTTGCTGGTGTGGCTNCTCGTCTCGAATATCTAACAAGGTTATTTTTTTCTCGCGTCGAGCTTGATCAAATCGGAGTATAAATCGACCCGCCGGTCGCGGAAGACGCCCCAGTCGCGCCTCTCTTCGTCGATGGCTTGGAGGTCAAAGGTCGCCAAGCGGAAACCTTCCTCTTCGCGGTTCATTTCGACAACCTTTTCGCCATGTTGGTCGGCAATGAAAGATGAGCCGAAGAAGGTCATTTTTGAGGAGCCGGACTTTTCCGTTCCGACACGGTTGGAAGCGAGGACCGGAATGAGGTTGGCCGCGGCGTGGCCGCGCATGGTGTTTTGCCAATGCGGGCAGGAATCCTTCGGGAGAACCGGCTCGCTGCCGATGGCCGTCGGATAGACGATGAGCTGCGCCCCTTTGAGGGCCAAAACGCGGGCGACTTCTGGGAACCACTGGTCCCAGCAAATGCCCACGCCTAGACGCCCGTAAGCGGTCGAGAAAACCTTAAAGCCGGTGTCACCGGGCGCAAAGTAGAATTTTTCTTCGTAGCATTCGCCTGTGGGGATGTGGCTCTTCCGGTAAATGCCAAGGATCGCGCCAGAGGCATCGATAACGGCGAGGGAGTTGAAATACACGTTGCCGGCCTTCTCGAAGAAGGAGATTGGCAAAACAACTTTGAGTTCTTTAGCAAGAGCCTGGAAGTGCTGCAGAGTTTTGGAGGAAGCGGCCTCTTCGGCCAAGTCGAATTTCTTATAGTCTTCGGTTTGGCAGAAATAGAGGCCTTCAAAGAGCTCGGACAGCAAAACGATTTGTGCCCCTTGTTTGGCGACTTTTCGGATGACGTCGTCGGCCTTACGGATGTTCTGTTCGTAATCGTCGACGAACGACAGTTGGGTGATGGCGACGGTGGTTTTCATACCTATTCCTCCTTTAAAGGAACTTGCATCGTGATGCAGTGGATATTCCCGCCCCCGAGGAGAATCTCCCTCGTNTNGACGGGATGGATGACTTTCTCCGGGAAGAGCTCATGCAGTTTTTCGACCGCGAGTTCGTCTTCTTTGACCCCGAATTGCGGAACGATGACGAAGTCTTTGCTTTGGTAGAAGTTAATGTAGGAGGCAGCCAAGCGGCGGCCTTCGGAACGCCTGTCGCGCGTGGAGGCGCTGCAGACAAGACCATGGCACTCCTCCTTGCTCAAATGAAGGGCGGGCGAGGGGACGAGAAGTTTATGGATCTCAAGNTTCCGGCCTTTGGCATCCGTGGCTATGGAGAGAGCGTTATAGGTTTCTTGGCAATAGGCATATTGCGGATCATCGCGATCTTCGGTCCAGGCCATCACGACGACGCCCGGGCGGACGAAAGCCACCATATTATCGACGTGCTCATCGGTTTCGTCTTGGTAGATGCCATGGGGCACCCATAAGACCTTCTCCACGCCCAAATATTCGCGGAGAACCTCTTCGATTTCGTTTTTCGTCATGGTCGGGTTGCGACCTTTCGAGAGCAAGCAGGCTTCGGTGGTGATGAGNGTGCCTTCGCCATCGACGGCGATGCTGCCGCCTTCCAAGACGAANTTNGGCAGGTAGTAGTCAAGGAGTTTGAACCTCTTGGCGACGACGGTGGCTAAGCGATCGTCATCGTGATAGTTGGTGTAAAGGCCGTCGAAGTCGCCGCCCCAAGCGTTGAAGCGGAAGTCGACGGAGCGGACGTTCTTTCCGTTCGTNACGAAAAGGGGCATGTTGTCGCGGGCCCATGAATCGTTATAACGGATGGATAGAGTCGAGACGTTAGGAAGGCCGGCGAATTGCCCGGCGACCTTCTTGTAGATGTTCGGATGGATGCCAACGACGACTTTCTCGTGCTCGGCGATGGCTTTGATGACGTTAAGGAAAGCCTCTTGGGCCGGAGCGGCCTTTTGGCGCCACGTGTCGGCGCGGAAAGGGGTGAGAATGAGGGTCGATTGATGGCCCAGGCCTTCAAAGGGCAGGTGGTAGCCATCGGCTTGCGGGGTGGTCTTGCGGTTCTCGTAATAGTCTTTGAGTTTCTTCTCGTAGATCGGGAAGCGTTTCCACTTCGCGGTGTCCACCACTTCAAAGCCCTCGTGGTAAGACGAAAGGATCGTGATGCCGGTCGTGGCGTAGTGCTTCACGCGCTCAATTAGCTCGGTGGTCCAAACTTCGCCCGGGACGATAAGAGGAATGCCTGGCGGATAGATCATCACTTGCTCTTTCGAAATAGCGCCGTCGCACTCATCGATCGGTAAGACTTTCCCCGGGGCATGGAAAGCGGCCCGAGGACGGATCAGCATGAAGGGAAAAGCGCTATCGAAGTGATGGTCGGGATAAGTGACGTCCGGATGGTAGTGATCGGCGCTGATTTCCTTAAGGGCGGAAATGAGGCGATCGACGTGGGCGCGGCTATTGCCAATCGCGAAAATGCCGAGCACCGCATACGTCTCGGCGAGTTCGGTTTGGATAAGGTATTTCTCTTTGAGAAGGTGGTAAAGCTGAAAGCCATCGATGTCGAGATGGTCAAGGCCGATGACGAGTTTGCTTTCGTCGTAGTCGAACGAGCCATGGGCCAAGAAGTGTTCGCGACCCTCATTGATGAAACCGGGAATCTTAGCGATTTCCTCGCGGGCGAAAGCGGCGAGATCGTAAGTTCTTTCCATGGCCTCGGTGCCCTCTTCGCTCGCCATGAACGAGCGGGCAGCGTCAAGCGAGGCGATAAGAATGTGCGAAGGGGAAGTGGTATTGATGATGTTCAGAGATTTTTGGATGTCCGGGCGGGAATAGAGGCCGTTATGGGAGAGCAAAACCGAGCTTTGGGTCAATGAACCCACGGTTTTGTGGAAGGAGGCGGCGCTCATGTCGGCTCCGGCCGCCATAGCGGAAAGAGGACAATGTTTGTTCTTGTAGTAATAGTGGGCGCCATGGGCCTCATCGCAGAGGACGGCCATATGGTGAGAATGGGCGAATTCGACGATCTGTTTGAGAGGACCGACCGATCCGAAATAGGTGGGGTTGATAACAAAAACCGCCTTGGCCGAAGGNTTCCGGAGGATGGCTTTTTTCCAATCCTCGAACGATGGCTGGTTGGCGATTTCGAGATCATTATCGATTTCCGGCATGACGTACACCGGGACCGCGCCCGAAAGGATCAAGCCATTGATGATGGATTTATGAACGTTGCGCGGCATGATGATTTTTTCGTTGGCCCGCACCGCGGTCATGATCATCGCGATGATGCCACTAGAAGTGCCATTGATGAGGAAAAAGCCTTCATCAGCTCCGCAAGCATCGGCTAAAAGACGTTCGGCTTCGAGGATGACGCCGCTAGGTTTGGCCAGGTTGTCGAGGCCGATCGGGGCGTTGACGTCGCAGTGAAACACTTCATGTCCTAGAAGCTCCGTCGCGGCGTTTCCAATGTTACCCATGTGATGTCCGGGAACGTCGAAAGGTACAACGTCTTCGCTGGTGTAATGTTTCAGCGCATCGACGAAGGGGGTCTGAGTTTGATCTGCTTTTACCATAATTCGAGACCTATATTACACGTAGTAACCCTAAAGAACAACAAAGACCCCCTTCCGGGGGTTTCGGCGAAAAGAGAGGGCTTAATGGGTGTGGAGGAAATGGTTAAAGACATCTTTGATGTCATCTTCATCCATGAAGGGATAAAAGGTTTCGATGTCGAGGTTGGGGCAATCCCCGGACAGGTAATCCTTGGCCAGCTGGTGGAAGGCGTCATCGCTCGCAAAGGGAGCGAAATGTTCGGCGACCGCCGCGCCTTTTTTGGCCAGCAAGAGAAAGGCCTGATCAACCACGTCGTCGCTCGCGAAAGGAAGCAAGGCTTCGGTGTCAAGGCCACCAAACGAGCCGCCGGCCTCCACCGTCTTAAGGAAGAACGAGTCCATTAGATCATCGCTGGAGAAAGGCAGCAGGTCCTTGGCCTGCACGCCAGAACAGGAACCGCCATGGTTGAGGCAGATCTTGAGCAAGTGGTCCGCTTCGTCTTCGTCGAGGAACGGCAGGACAGTGGCAAGGCCTTTGACCTCTTGACCTTGTTCGATAAGTTTGACGAGAGGCCAGAACGCATCCTCGTCCACGAAAGTGGCGAAGGCGGAAATGTCGCGGCCGGCTTTCGCCTCCTCGAGCATCCGAGCCCCTAGATCGTCTTCGTCCATGAAAGGAAGTAAGTCCTCCACTTTCACTCCTTCATAAACTCCATCAGGGGAAGAGGTGACCTTTTTGGCTAGTTCGTTTAGTTCGTCCTCCTCTAAGAACGGAAGCATTTTTTTGATGTTCATCGGTGGCTACCTCCTTCCAGGAAAACCTTTTCTTCGATGGTCAGTTTGTCACTTAGGCGTTCGTCGAAAGGGAGACGCCCTCGGGCGATGGCACGAAGCAAGAGCACTCTTTCGTCTCCGGTGCAGTCATGAAATAACGCAGGCAAATCGCATTGGATTTTTCCCTCGGTTACCTCGCGGATGACATAAGCGCGGTCGCGGCCTTCGAAGAGACCTTTTTTCGGCAAGGGAAGCGCCGGTTCATTGAGGCAGAGAATCTCCTCGAAACTGACCTTTAAGAGACGGGATAGTTCAATGACGTTGTCGATCGAGGGAGCACTTTTGCCGACCTCCCACGCCGAGACCGCTTGGCGGGTTACGTAAAGCTTTTGGGCCAGTTCTTCCTGACTCAAGGAACGCTCCGCCCGAAGAGTGGCGATCTTCTCGCCCACCCGCACCAAATCAATCATGATGGAACCAAAACTCTCCTTTATTATCTTCTTCCTCCGCCATCGCGGCAAAAGAAAAGGGGGCAGGCAGACTTCCCGTGCGAGAGCATAAAAGCGCGGAAGGGGCGGGGTTGAGTTTCTTCTTGGGTTGAAAGTCCATAGGGTTTCCTCCATGCCATAACGATAGAAAAGAAAACGCCTCCTGTAACGCAAGAGGCGATTGCGGAATCAAAAGGTGTCGTTTGCCTAGAGTAGTTTGAAATGCTTTAGACCGGTCAGAAGACCGTCCTTGGAAATGGGATCGGTGACGAATTCGCTGACAGCCTTGAGTTCGTCCCGGCCGTTGCCCATGCAGACGAAGTGGCCCACGTGCTCCGCCATCGAAATATCCGGAATGTCATCGCCAAAGCCAATGGCCTCATCTTTGGAGAAGCCAAAATGGCGGAGGATGAGATCGATGTCCAAACCCTTCTCGTGGGGATCCTGCATCACGTCCATGGCGCAGGAGAAGAAACGGAAAAACCGTAAGCCAGGAAGGGAGGCTTGAAGCGTTTTGTCGTAACGTTCAGGGGCAAAGAGAAGAAAGGAGACGACTTCATCCCCTTCATAGACACCGCGAGGAGAAACGACGTCGCGGAAGGCTTCGTAGTATTCCTTGGTCCATTTGTTCTCCGGGGAAAGGAGTTTTCTCTCTTCCGGGCCAACGAGTTCTAGGGAGAGGCGGAGTTTCTTGCACCGAGCGATGAGGGCCCGGCAATTGTCAGGGCTGATGAGGGCCTTATGGATGAAATTTCCTTCAGCGAAGGCGGTTCCGCCTGAGCAAGAAATATAGCCATCCCAGTCAAAGCCGAGGTCGAGGGCCCCGAACTTCTTGAACGAGTCAAAAGGGCGGGCCGTCGTGAGGATGACCTTGATGCCTTTGCTTTGCAGTTTCTTGATGCTATCGATGCCGGAAGGAACCCACAAGCGGTTCTCGTGGTCGTAGAGGGTCCAGTCCAAATCGAAGAAAGCGATTTTGATACTCATATTATTTCTTGTTGGCGAGGCGTTCGTTGAAGGCGCTATAGAGCTCATGGTTAACCCGTTTTAGCATCGCGATATCCACTTTCTGGACCCTCCGGTCATAGGTGATGAGACCGTTGGTTTCCGATTCGACGTCCGTCAGTTGGGTGAAGATTACCTCGCCGAGACCGCTCTTCTTGATGAGGCGCAGAATATGTTTCGAATAGAGCCGCTCGACCGCCCGATTTAAGGAATCGAAATTCGAGTAGCGGGCATAGCCAAAATCAATTTTTGAATACTTGTGACGATCCACCCCTAGAGAGAACCCACCGCATTCACTCAAAGACAGAATGCGTTTGTGGTCGTTACGGAGGTGGGGCGCCACGAAATAGATATGGTGGGAGGAATAATTGCCACAGTTCTTGTCATACCAACCGGAGGTGGAATCGATGGGCCGAGAGGGATCAAGGGCGGCGAGCCGCTTGGTCATCTCCACCGAATCGAACTGACCCCAGCCTTCATTGAAGATGGTCCAAGAGCAAATGGAGGGGACGTTGTAGAGACGATTAACGGTGCCTTCGAGATCGGAGACGAACTGATCCCGGCTTTCTTTAAGGGCGCGGCCCAGAAGTTTATGAGTGGTGTCGCTCAGGTTGTAATTGAGTAGCGGCCTCGTCACGATGAGGAGGTTGGCGTAGGGCGAACCACCGCTCACGAAATCCTGGAAGACCAGCATCCCGAGGGTGTCGCAAAGATAATACCAGCGCATCGGTTCGATCTTGATGTGTTTGCGGAGGCAGTTAAAGCCACTGTTCTTGGCCAGCATGATATCGTCGACCATGGCTTTTTCGCTCGGCGGGGTAAGACCCCCATCGGGATAGTAGCCTTGATCGAGGAGACCCGAGAGAAAGACAGGGTGGTTGTTAAGGCCGAAGAAACACTCGTTGCCGCTTTGGATAACGGAGAATTTCCGGAGAGCGCAATACGAATGGACGATGTCCTCCCCGAATGAGAAACGGAGCTCATAGAGTTCCGGCGAATCGGGAGACCAGGGATAAAAATCGTAATTGAGGTCAAGAGTGGCCATCCACTTCTCGTCAAAAGTACTTCTCCCAACCAAATGTCCGTGGTAATAAACCTCGGCAAAGGCGTCGGAGGGCGAACCGGTGAAATCGCCTTTGATCCGGATTTTCTTTTCGTCGAACAGCGAATCGATTTTCACGTTCTTGATGTAGCCGGTACTCGGGGACGGCCTCCAGCCACACGGATTGCCAAATGCCGCTCGTGGCCGTGTACCAAATGCCATTGCTCCGAAGAGATTGCTTGCCCCGCGGAAAGACCGGGCTCAAGGTATCGTCGGACACCGTGACTTCGAGGATGTTCTCCGGCATCGGGTCGGAGATGAGGCATGAAAAGGGGAGGTAGCCACCTTCGTGATGAAGGATCTTGTCCCCATTAAGGAAAACGTACGCAAATCTGGTCGACCGCCTCAAAATGGATAATCACATAACCATCAAGAAACTCGTCGGAAAGGTGAAACTTCCGCCGGTAGTGAAGGTAATCAGTTCTCTTTACGTTGGTCTCGATTCCGCTTAGAGGCGTCTCAACGGAAAAGGGAACAACGATTTTTTTCGGCATGGTGACGGGGCGGCCCGAGGAACGATTGATGGCGAAATCCCATATGCCATTGAGAGTCATGTAACGATCGCGCCTGAACAAGGGATTGGGGTGTTCGGGTAAGGGTTTCTCCCTGTTTACCGACTCGCCATAGAGGGTCCAGAGATTTGTCATAGGCTAATAATAAACCATTGGGCAATGGTAGAATACCATTCGGAGAACAAATATGATTTCCATCCCAACCATTCAAAAAATCCTCGCGGCCCATCAAGCCGATGCCTGGATCCTCGTCGATTACGAAAATCGGAATCCCAGCGTGGTCGCCCTCCTCGGGCAAAAGATGCTGACCCGGAAGATTTTCGTCGTCATTCCCGCCAAAGGAAAGCCTTACCTCATCTGCCACACCATCGATAGCGTGTTCCTCAAGGATCACGACATCGCCGACCGCTTCGACCTCAAGACCTACTCCGATTGGCACGAGATGCTCCAACTCGAGGAGCAGTTCAAGACCTACCAAACCGTCATGATGGATATCTCCGACAAGGGTCTCTTGCCACGGGTTTCCTTGGCCGATTTTGGCTCCGTGGATTATGTCCGCTCCCTAGGATTAAAGATCATCTCGAGCGCCGATGTCCTCCAAGAGATCAGCGCCGTCTATAGTGAACGGGCTTTCGCCTTACAGGTCCGGGCCAACGAAATCGCCCTCATCATCAAAGACAAGGCCTTCGAGGAGATCGCTCGTCTTATTAAGAAGGATGGGAAGACCGACGAATACGTCATTCAGCAATTCATCAGCGACCAATACCATGAAGCCGGCCTCGTCTACGATGACCCTCCGATCGTCGCGGTTGGTCCTAATGCCTCCAACCCACATTACGGTCCCACTAAGGAAGGCCATAGCCCCATCAAAAAGGGCGACTTAGTCCTCATCGACATGTGGGCGAAGATCAACGATTCCGAAGGCGTCTATTCCGACATAACTTGGATGGGCTACGTCGGGGCCATCGTACCCGAGATCTACCAAACCCGTTTCGCGATTCTAAAGAAAGCCATCGACCAAGCCGTCGCCTTCCTTAAGCGCGAGTTACCGAAGCGGCGGGTGGAAGGATGGGAAGTCGACCGTCTCGTCCGGGACTTCGTTGGCCAAACGCCCTATGGGAAGTATTTCGTCCATCGGACGGGCCACAACATCGCCGTGGACGTCTCCCCACATGGGCCAGGCGTCAACATCGATGACTATGAGTCCCATGACGAAAGAGAGATCATCGATGGGGTGACCTTCTCCCTCGAGCCGGGCATCTACGCCCCGGACTTCGGAATGAGAAGCGAGACGAACGTCTATATCAAAGACCGCGAGCCGCTGGTCGTGGCTGGCCGGCAAGAGAGTATCATCCCCATTCTTAAATAACAAAAAAGGCATCCGCGTTTCTGACGCGAGATGCCTTTTTATTTGTTGATAACCAAAGGGGCCTAAGCTACTTCAAAGTTTCGTAGTAAGAGGCAAGACCAGCCTTGGCGTCCCCGTCCAATTTGAAGTTGGCGCGGAAGCCAGGGATGAGGGAGAAGTGCAGTTGTTTCAAACGTTCCGACAGATGGGCGACGGCCTCACCACTCCAACCATAATCGCCAAAGGCGGAAGCTTTTTTGCCCTGACCGACCGTCCAAGGAACGGCGGTTAGAAGATCATAGAATAAGCAGATGGCATCCCCGACGATGGTCGGAGAACCAAGCAACACCAACCCCGAGGAATTAATGCTTGCGAGTATCTCCTCTTTTTGCGCCTCGTAATTGAGGGCGTCGATTTGGAAGAAGCCCACTTTCTTGTGGTCTTCGAGGAAGCGGTCGCGGAGATACTCCGCCATGCCTTTGGTGTAGCCGTAGGCGCTCGCGTAGACAATGGTGACCTTTTCGGGATCATTGAAAGACAAATAACGTTCGGCAAGTTTCTCGTAGACGGCGATCTGCTCTTTGATTCCAACATCCACGACGGGACCGTGGCCGGGGCAAATCATCTTGAGATCCAAAGCCTTGACGCGTCCGCAGGCGGCTTTGACGTAAGAGGAGAAGGGACGCATGATGTGCTCAAAATAGTACACCAAGGCTTTTTGGTAGCCCGCCAGATCCTTCTCGCGGCTAAGCAAGATGGCGTCGCTAGCAAAATGTCCCCCGAAAGCGTCGCAGGACACCAAGACCTTGAGTTCCTTAATATAAGTGAACATCACGTCGGGCCAGTGAAGCATGAGGCCGCTCACGAACTGGAAGGTGTATTCGCCAATGGTCAAAGGCTGGGCCGGGTTCATCTGGATCCTAGTAAAAGGACGACGGAGAATGCGGTCGAGGTTCAATAGAGCCCCCGCGCTCGCGATCACGGTGATGGAGGGGTTGATGGTCAACAGTTTCTCGATGGCCCCGGAATGGTCCGGCTCCGTATGCGTGACGACAAGATATTTGATGGATTCCAGTGGGGCTACCGACTTCAAGTGTTGGATGAATTCGTCGCCAAAGACTTCTTTGTTGCCATCGAAAACTACCACGCCTTCCTTTGTTTTCAGCAAGTAAGAGTTATAGGAAGTTCCGCGNTCGGTTCGNACGGCCACGTCGAAAACCTTCAAAGCGTGGTCGATGACGCCGACATAGTAGAAATTTTTCATTAATTCCAAACATTCCATGTTGGCCACCTCTGACCTCGATTATATAAGAATTCGTGTAGGCGCGCTTAATAAAAGCACCAAAAAGGAGAACGTTTCCCCCGCTCTCCCCTTTGCGATATCTCCATCACTCGATAGAGATGGTGTGGGCCTCTTCGGCCTTTTTCTCGGCTTCTTTCGGAATGGTGAGGGTCAAGACGCCGTTAAGGTAACGAGCCTTGATGCTCTTCATGTCGACTTCGCCCACGTAGTAACTACGGGTAGCGACGCCGGTGTAACGTTCGCGATGAATGAAGTCGCCTTTCTTGGCCTTGTCTTCGCTTTCGGCGTTGACGTTAGCTTTGATGGTCAGATACTCGTCCTTCAGCGAAACGGTGATGTCCTTCTTCTCGATGCCGGGCAACTCCACCTCCATGAGGTAGTTGGCTCCGTCGTCTTTGATGTCGGTCTTCATTTCGAGACCTTTGGTGTAGTGGTCATAGATCGAGGGACCCATAAAGCCCTCCGGGAACAAATCCAAGAAGAAATTGCCCCTTTCTGCGATGTCGTTTTTCATAATGTTTTCTCCTCCAATTGGCACTCAATGATTATCAGTGCTAACAATATGATAACAAACGCATTGGCACTGTCAAGTATTGAGTGCTAAGTATTTACAAATTACCGTTAATCTCGGCCTTGGCGGTGATTTCTTGAAGCTTATTGGCAATCTCATCCCCGAATATCACTAGGTCGGGGCCGTAGATAACGCCCTCGAAATGCCTCATCAAGTAGTCCAAGGTCTTATCGTCGAGGGTCTTCGCTAGACGCCGGCCGATCTTCTCGCAGCCGTCCTTTTTCTCGCAGGCTTCCGCATAAGCCCTTTCGCATTCCTTTCGTAGTTCCGCCGCATTCCACCTTCCGTGATAGAGACCGGCATACGGATAAAAGGCCTCTTCCATGAGGCCGTTAAGATAGGAGAGGAACTCTTCGAGACCCCTTTGCGAAAAGACACCCATAACCCAATTTAGGGAAGCTCTACGCAAAGCGACCGAGAATCGTATAATAAGCCCATGGACAAAAGCATTCTTTCTTCGATCGAAGCCACGATGAAAAGCGACGAAGGCACCTCATTGGCCCGCCTGCTGAACGCCTTATCACTCCTCCACGAAGCGCTCGGAGAAGGAAGTTGGGTTGGCCTTTATCTCTATGATGANAANAGCGGAACTCTTAACCTTGGCCCGTTNCAGGGTTCACCGGCTTGCTATTCAATAAAGCCAGGAAAAGGNGTGGTTGGCACCTGTTTCGGGGCCAAAAAGCCCCTCTACGTCGATGACGTCAGCCAGTTCCCGGGTTACATCTCCTGCGACCCCATCGTTAAAAGCGAAGTCTGTTTCCCTCTATTCGCAGGGGAAAACGTCATCGGAATCCTTGATATCGATAGCCCCAAACTTGACGGGCTTAAAGAAGACTTGACCACCCTCATGGCCATCGCCCATCTTTTCGAAGCCTAAACCGTTAACGGGACGAAACTCGCCTGACAGAAACGAGCCAAGTCGGTCGGCGCGATTTCGATTTGAAAACCGCGCTTGCCACCGCTTACGAAGATGGTGTCCCATAGTTGGGCCGTCTCGTCGAGATAAACCGGATAAGGTTTCTTGAGGCCGATGGGGCTACAGCCGCCGTGAACGTAACCAGTAAGAGGAAGCAGCTCTTTCAGGTGAATCATTTCGATAGATTTGGCCCCGACCGCTTTGGCGGCCTTTTTTAGGTCGAGTTCGGCAGCGACGGGGACGTCAAAGGCGTAGAGCGTTCCTTTGTCGCTCCGGGCGATCAGGGTCTTGAAAACGCGATCCGGTTCCTCGTGGAGGGCGGAGGCAACGGAGACGCCGTCGATGATCTCTTCGTCGTACTCGTGGCCAGTAAAGGGGACATGGGCGGATTCGAGTAGACGCATGACATTGGTTTTAACCATATAGGTATTATAAGCGACAAAAGAAAAGAGACCCTTGCGGATCTCTGCAAGTATTTCCGCGCGGAAGTGGTACGACGCCTCCGTGCGAGGGAACAACCCCAGCGGTCTTTTGTCGGGACTGCCGCCAGCCCTCACCTTTCCCTGCGCCCTGAGGCCAGGAATAGACGTTGCCATTACTTTCCCGCCGGCCAATGTGCGGGGCCCTTCAGACGCGGCGATCGACCGCTTGAGCAGCGAGACGGGTTTCCTCGTCCGCATCCTCATTGTCGCATGGGACGAAAACTCGTCAATGATTATTCCATCACGAAAGAAAAACATCAGCCAGGGACGAAAGTATACTTACTTACTTTTTTATTAGACCAAGAAAAAAGCCCCATCAAACGATGAGGCTCTAGAGACAGAAATCCTATTCTTTCGACTTGAGGCCAACGATGCCGGAGACGCCAGCGAGAAGACCGGTGGCGAGAGAGGCAACCGCCGCGCCGAGGAAACCCCATTGGATGGCGTAAGAGGCGTCAGCGTTCACGATGTTCTTCGCGAGGAGGAAGATGACGCCAGATGCGATGGCGAGTAGGCCAGCCACGAAGGCGAGGAAGCCCGCGAACTTGATGCCGGAGCTGAAGCCCATGAGGAGGGCGAGCAAGATGAAGGCAAAAGCCACAACGAGCATGACGAAGGCGGCGATGAGGGCCCCGTAGCCGTTATTGGTCAAAGCCTGAGTCTTGTTGCCGAAGATGAAATCGTAGGCCATGAGGGTCTCGGTGAACGGGTTGCCGTTATTCGGGACGGTGCGAAGGAAGCCCGGACCAATCAGAAGAAGAAAGGCGGCCCCACCAAACACGGCGGCTAGTAAGGTCAAAACGACAAATAGAGGAAGGATTCTTTTTCATTGTTTTCTCCAATCTTGGAAACGTAACAATATTACTAGGTAATATTTCCTACTTCAAGACTGGCGAGATGGCCGCTACTTAAGCTTGAGGACTTAACATAGGATGGTGCTTGACCAGTTGGTGAAATCCTATTCAGACATTGACCAATGTCGTTTCACAAATAATGGGATGGGAAGAAACATTTTGAAGTCATCCTAAAGAAAATGGCTTTATCTTAGAAACACCTCTTGCTTATTATCAACTTTTTTTCTCATCGTTTTGGTATATGAGTACAACACAGACACCGTACAATGACCTGAATCTGTTTCCTGCTTCTTCTCACGGGACAGAGTTTTGTAATGTTTAATTATGGTGGCCGAACAATATTAAAGGTTTACGATAAGGTTGACAAAACTTTAGGTCGGGGTTTACGATAAGGTTGACATCGGAGATTGACAAGATGGAAAACACAAAGTATGAGAGCGCCTTAAAGGCAGCGTTATCCGGCCCAGTCTATTTCTCAAAAGATGATTTGATGTACAAGAAAAAATACAACTTGTTTTTCTCTGGCTTTGATGTTGGCGAGTATCATAAATTCAAGGCAAATAAGGCGTCTCCAGTTGGACTGATAAAAGGAACAAGATTCGACTTACCACTCTATTCTTTTAATTCAAAGAACATATATTTCTATGCCCCCTGTGAAATGTCAGTATTGATCCTTGAATTCGCAAGCGAGGAGCTTTTAAGGATTACACAAAAGGATAGAAACCAGAATTTTTTCGATGAACAGGCCCTCTCTCTTTTGTGTTCTGAATTAGAAGGCTCTTTAAAAATAGAGGGCGTAAACACAACCAGACGACAAATCATGAAAGTGATAAAAAATGAAAAACATGAGAATAAGAATGACCAAATAATCAAGAATATGTATGATGGTTTTCGTTATGTATTAGACAAACCAGAATTCAACAAAGACAATTTAAAACACCTTTATGATTTGCTCTCCAAAAACTGTCTCGATGATGATGATCTAATCGGAGACAGATATTATCGTTATGATGACGTGGTGGTGGGCAACAAAGAATACGTTGGATGTCCGGCCGAAAAAATTGAAGAGGCGATGAATTCCTTATTCGTTTATGTGAAAGACATCATCAACAGAGAACACACGGATAGGGAGTTCAAACTATTGCCACATATTTGTCATTATTATTTCCTTTATATTCATCCATATTTCGATTTTAACGGCAGAACTGCTCGTATGGTTTATCTATGGATCCGCGTTCTTGGCAACCATCTTCTTGAGCCGCTGTACTTAAGCGAAGCAATCAACGATGAAAAGGTTTTGTATTACAAAGCAATCGAAGAATCTCGCGATTCTTGCAACGATTTGACATATTTCTTAATATTCTGTTTAAGCTTAGCCAATGCATATCAGATTATTTATAAGAACTGCAACACGATAGCAAATGTGTTTGAAGAAAAAGCAGAACAATTATCAGTCAACGATTTGTACAACATAAAGCGAATCATGATAAATAAGCAGACGAATTATTTCACATCCAAAACTTATGAGAATTGGACAAATAGGGAAATATCAAGACAAGCAACATTTAAGGAACTATCAAGGCTGGAAAGTTTAAAGATTTTATTGTCAAAAACCGATGGGAAAACTAAATTCTATAAACTAAATGATGAATTAATTACTTATCAGGTGCCAAAAGTGAAAGAATACTAGCTTATCAAGCGATCCATTGTGAAAGATTTAGTCGAAGAAGGCACCGACACTTTGCCAAGAAATGCGATGAAGTGATCTTGTTTTAAGAAACCGGAAGTAAGGTACCCGTCGAGGCGTTTTCCTGGACGTAGACGGCCAGGTTTCCTTGGCCCGAAACCGAGGTACTTAGACTTCCGGAGGATGTCACCCGATTGCCCGAGACCAAGTCGACATACGTGCCCGAGGGGATCCCTGAGAAGGTCGTGCCTCCGGAAACNCTCACGAGGGCAATCGAATCGACCGTTCCGTTGGTGTAGCGTTTCATATAGGACATGCCAGAGCCAAACGTCTGGTACTGGCCCATCTGGAGGGCCGGGACCTTCTGGCGGATNTTGTTGAGTTTGATGATGTGGCGGGCCAAAGAGTTCGACAGAGTCGTCTGCACTTGCCCGGAGGCGGTGTAGGTTCCGAAGGCACTCGCGGAGACTTGCCCCGCTAGATGATCACCATAGTAAGCTCTTCCGGAGTTCGAGAGAGCCATCTCGGTTCCTTTGTCGATCGTCTTTCCGGCTTGGAATTGGATCTCCGAGCCATAGAAGATACAAGGAACGCCGCGGAGGGTGAACATGATGTTGAGGTTTTCCTTCCACGCGCTTTCACCCTCTGGGTAACGCATGGTGTCGTCAGAGCCGATTTCTGGTCCATAGTCGTGCGAGTCGACATAGACGACGTTATAGGTGGCGTCGTTATAGCACTGGTCATTGTTCACCGCCATCGAATAGGCCGCACTGCCATATTGGAAGTTCCGGTGCATCGGGAAATCAATTACCGAGGTGCCGGACCATTGCGAGTGGTCGGGGGCATGGTAGGTGGTGCCATTAAGGCGGGCATTGGAAGTGGTCCGCTGATTGGTGTTGGCGTTGTCGGTCCAAAGGGCTTGGGTGGAGGCCACGTTAGTGTCTTTGTCTCCCCAAGGGTATGACTTGTTCTCTTTCCAAGTGTAGAAAGGCGCCGAATCGATGGCTTGGCCATGGTTCCAGACTTCCCGCACACGGGTGCACACCTCGCCAAACATGAAGAAATTGGAATTGCCACAACGGGAGGCGAAGTCGTAAAAAGACGGCCAAAGGTATTTGTTAAAAGTGAGACGGGAGATGTGCTTCATCGTGTCGATCCGGAAGGCGTCGACGCCCATGCGGATGAACTCGCCGTATTTCCTCACGAGATACTCAGCGACGAGAGGGTTCTCGGTATTGAGGTCCACGCAGTCGCCCGCCATCGAGCCGGTTTGCTCGATGAACTGCTCATAGCTCATATTGAGTTCATGGTGGTAGATGCCTTGGGGGTCTCCGTCATTACTCTTCATCGTCATGGTGCGGGCTTGGAATTGCTGCCCGCCATCCATGCTCTGATAATTCGGATATTTCTTGAGGATGGGCCCGTTGGTGTTGAGGTGCATCACGGTGCCGAAATCATGTTGGGTCCGGTTGTTGTCTTTGATGAACATCGGGAAGAGGTTCTCGTCCCCGAAGTTCCCGGTGTGATTAAAGACGACGTCGAGGACGACCTTCATGTCCCGCGCGTGGGCCGCGCTAATAACACTCTGAAAGGAAACGTCCTCGCTTTCGTAACGGGGATCGACGGACCCCATATTGATCGAGTGGTAACCATGGTAGTCATAGCCGGAGGCGTTCTCGACGACCGGGGTGATCCAGATGGCTGTAAAGCCTAAGGCTTTGATATAGTCCATCTTCTCGATTAGGCCCTTGAAGTCGCCCCGCCATGCCGGATCGGTAGAGGGGTTATTTTTGTTATCCCAGCAAGCGTCGTTGTTCGTGGCGTCCCCGTCATAGAAGCGGGAGGTCATGGCGAAGTAGATCGATTCCTGACGGAAGTCGGTCCTAGTGCCTTGATAAGGGTTCACGGTCGTCCAATAGGAAGAGGGATAGTCGCTCCAAAGTTTGAAGTCGGTATAGGAAGGGGCGTTCGTGACCCCAATATTGTAATAACCTTCGCCCGGAATCTCGCCACCTCCGCCGCTGCCCGGCTTGTTCTGGCTGATGGAGCCGCTCCGGAACCACCAATAACCCTCTTTGTTGAGAGTGAGGTCGCCGGTTTGGTGGGAACTTGAGCCACCATTAAAGACCACTCCGATGTTGTTGTTGGCGTCGTGGACGTCATAGGTCCACCAATTGGTATCGAATTCGCCCATGGCCACCCCAGGCCATACGCCGCCGGAGTAGTTGGGCTTGCCAGCCCCTTCGGTGTTGTCAGCATCCCAGGCCCAGATGTGGTCATATCCGGCGCTCTTTTCCACAAAGATGGTTATGTAGTCGATGGTCGGAAGATTGTCAAAAGGCGTGGGCTCAGTCGAGGAGGATGAAGACCCGCTCGAGGCGGAAGAGGACGAAGAGCCACTATCGGAGGCCGAGGACCCGCTATCGGAAGTCAAAGAGCCGCTTTGGCTAGAGGATCCGGTTTGACTGGACGTTCCGCTTTGAGTCGAAGAAGAGGGGTTTTCGGTTGAACTCCCTTCAGGGGAAGATGAGGAGTTGTCACTTGGATTGCACCCGCCGAGGCAAAGCACGAAACAGCTCAAGAGTCCAATCATGGTGGGTTTTCTCATATTTTTTCCTTACATTTTCCCTTAAAAGCCAGAATAAATTGACATTTCCATGAATGTAAAAACATGGGTAATAATCGGAGGGAAACCAAATTTAGTGGTCATATATTACCACGAAAATCCAATCTTTCAAGAGCTGATGCCCATGGCACAAAAAAATCCGAAGAAAAACCACTTTGCACCATGCCAGAAAAAAAGTTCTGCGCTCCCCTCTTTCAACGACCTTGCTATAGTTCGGTTCCCTTTTCTAGAATACCAACATACCTGTCAAAACGGTAAGTAACGTAACTCCGCTTTTCTTTATCTGTCGCGGATACTATGCCCATTTTCACGAAGTCCGAAATCAGTTTGCTGGCGGTGGGTTTGCTAACTTGGAGACCGTTGGTGATATCCGAACTGCCAAAATAAGGATGTTTTAGAACCATGGACAACAAACGTAATTGGTTGGTTTGTTCGCGTGAGGAACCGTTCCTGATCCTTTGCTCACATTCTTCTTTGACCTTGGTAATCTCGTTAATTGTTGTTATGGCCTGCTGGCTCATAAGGGTTACGCCACGAAGAAAAAACTTAATCCATTCTTCATAACGGCCTTTGAAACGCACATCCATCAATAATGAGTAGTACTCTTGACGGTTTTCTTTGAAAAACAGGCTCAGGTAAAGCAACGGGTAATTCAAAACCTTATTCTCTTTTAGCCAAAGAGGAATAAGCAATCTTCCCAGTCTTCCGTTTCCGTCCAGAAACGGATGGATGGTCTCCAGTTGATAATGGATAAGGGCGATCTTAATAAGGGGCGAAACCTCCAGAGAAGAGTTCATGTAATTCTCTAAGTCATTCAAACAATCGATCATTTTGTCGATCGATGGGGGGACATAGGTGGCGGTGGATAGAATGCATCCTTTGGGACCAACCCAGTTTTGGGAACGCCTGAATTCTCCGGGGTTCTTGTTTTCCCCGCGAACACCTTTAAGCAATTCTTTATGTAGTTCCTTGATGTACCTAAAAGAAATAGGAAGGGCGTCAAGCAAAGAAACGCCCACATTCAACGCGCGAACATAATTAACTATCTCTTCGGTGTCCTTCCTTTTCTCCGAAACACGGCTGCCGCTTTGCAAAACATCGCTTAAGGAGGCTTGAGTACCTTCGATTTGGCTGGAAACCACGGCTTCTTTTTGAACATACATCGAGAGGAAAAGATCTCGATCAGGAAGAGCGCTGGCGATTCCGTCCAGTTTCCCTAAGAAGAGGCTTGCTTCGCTTAACAAAGAGGCCAGTTCTTCGTCATGTTTTATCGTTATGTCAAATAAAGAGGCGGGAACGAAACAATCGTAATTGCTTTGGACATGATAAATCTTCCCTGCTCTTTCGCTATATAGTTTCATGTCCGTTTTCCTTTACTTACGCTAATCTTAACAGATAATTAGTAAAGTTTAAATGCTTAAAGTTTACTCAAACACAGAGTAATTGGTTTCCTCAAGGTCTTCTTTGCCTTTTTTCCAGGAAAAAGAAATCAAGGCAACAGTCGTGCTTCGTGGAGCTTTGCTCGGAGGATGTGAAGACTTAAATGACTCCGCAGGGGATAAGAACCGCGAGAAGAATAACGTTGAGAGCCACGAGGGAACCCACGCAAATCAGTTGGGTCTTCGGTTTCAGATCAGGGACGTAAACCGCGGCGAGAAAGAACGGTATGTACGTCGTGATAAAAACCGGAAGGAAGCCCCACCAGGGGTAAACCCATAAGAAGGCTGGGGTCGAGGTCAGGAAGATCTCAAGGAGAGCCGCTAAGAGCGCCGTCCCCACCGCTGCCCAGATTTTGACCGGGATGCGAAGGAGTTTCCGGTTACGGTCGGCCGGAAGTAGGAACCACGTGGCGATGCCAGCCACTGAGAACATCAACGAGAGTTCAATCGAAACGCCAATGAGAAGCACATAGGAAGAAGAGGCATTCGTGACCGCCCAAAGGGGTCCTCCGATCGCCTTCGCGATGACCGCGTTTATGATTTCGTAGAACCAGTGAACGGAATAGAGGGTGATGCCGGCGATCATCGGCTTATAGAGCTTCTTGTACCATAAGAAGGCATAGACAAGAATCACGAAAACGAGAAGGGTAATCGTCGTCCAGTTGAAGTTAAAACCATCGCGAACGCGAACGTTGTCGACCAAGGTTTGGTTATTCGGGTCTCCCCAGAACATATGTGTAAGCTCCTTAGGGAAATATTAAGTCAAAACGCTTCCGGAAGCAAAAAAGAAAAGATGGCGAGCACCAGGCCGCCATCTTCAGAAAGAATTTTAGAAGAGAAGCGATTAGACTCCGAAGTTCCGGTTCGTGGTGATCCAATTCGTGAAGTTCGTCTCGGAGGCCACGTAGACGCTTGTTTGCTCGCTGTCGCTTCTGACCGAGAAGAACATGCAAAGGCCATAGGAGTTCCCCGCCCCGGCCCCGCAAGTGCTGTACTTGACCAGGTTGCTGAAGGCCGCTTGGACTGCGCTCACGTAGGTGGACACCGAACCCTTATTGAAGGTCGTGCTCGCCAAGAGTTTCGTGAGGAAGTCGGAGACGTCGATGATTGCGAAGTAGTACTGAGAGCTATCCGTATCGACGCAATAAGTCTTGCAACTCTTAACAAGAGTCTGGAACGAAGTTTTGTTGCTGGAGGTAAGGACGCTGCTGTTGAGGTAATAAGCCATGCTTTCCCAAGCCGTCTTATAGGCGGCCATATTGTTCAGGTCGAGCCAAGAGAGGGTTTGGTCGTTGCTGGCGGAAGAAACGCCGCCGTTATCCGCCACGAAGGTATCGGCCACGGAGGTGAGGACAGTCGAGGTTGCGACCACCGAAGGACTGTTGTAGATAGAGGTAAGCCAACCACCATCATAGTCCCAACCATAGCCGGATTCGGACTCCTCGGAAGCGACCATATAGTTAAAGTAGGCGCTATCGAACTCGGCGATATCCTGGACCTGCATCAAGCAGGCATCATAGCCGATGACTTCGAGTTTGGAGGACTGATTGGTAGAGGCAAAGGCGCCGGTCAGGGCGGATTTTACTTCACTGTTGAGCAGACTGTCGCTGCCGTAGTTCTCGTCGTAGCAGCAGCCTCTCATCGCTCCGCCGTGGTCCCACATAACGACCATCGTTCGCTCAGCGGGATAAGTATCTAGACCCCACTCGAGGAAACTCTGGAAGGTCGAGGTAAGGCCCATATTGGCTTTGGCAATTTGGGCATCCTTGACGTAGGAACCGTTTGAAAGATGGAAACGGTTGAGGTTGTTGGCATTGATGACCGAGCTATAAGTCGAGGACCATGAACTGGCGCCGCCGGCTTCAAAGACGATATTCACGTTGCTGGGCTGACCCGTGACGCTCTTAATCTCGGTGAGGTCGCCCGTAGCCAAACCACTGCCGCTCTCGAGATCGGCCCCGCACATATAGAACATGATGGTCCAAGCGGCTTGGGGAATCGCGGTGACGTTCACAACGCAAGAGGCCTGTTTCCCGCCGTCAGCCGTCGTGGCTGTAATGGTGGACGAACCAACGGCTAAGCCAGTGACGAGGCCACTTTGATTAACAGAGGCGATGCTGGGAGCCGAAGTGGACCAAGTGATGTTTTGGTTCGTGGCGTTGGAAGGGGCGATCGTCGAGGATAGCGACACGGTTTTGGTGATGTTGATTTCCGCCGAAGAACGGCTCAAAGAAACGCCGGTGACTGAGATGGTTTTGACGGTTACGGCACAGCTCACGGTAAGAGGGGTTCCCTCGGTGGTAACAGAAGCCGTAATGGAGGCGCTGCCGGCGGCGAGTCCACTCACGACGCCCGAGCTAGAGACGGAAGCAATCGTCGGAGCCGAAGAGGTCCAAGTGACATTCTTTTGATTCGTGGTCGAAGGAGTGTAGGCAAGGAGCAGGTTCGAGGTCTCGTTAATCCCTAAATCCAAGGTCGAGTGGTTAAGTTCGATGGCGGTCGGGTAAACCGGATTGTTACTCTTGTGATAGAGCTGAATAGCGGTTTGACCAGAGGTATAAGTGGTGAAACGCGGGCTTGAGGGGTTGAACTGAATCCACCCATATGATGTGGAGGTGCTGGTAATCTTGGCGGTCGAAGAGGTCAATTCGATGGTCCAAGTCGTTGTACCACCATCCCAGGCGAGTTTCTTGAGGGCCGTGCAGCCAAGAAGCTTAGTATCGTAGGTAAAAGTGTAGGCATCGGCTGAACCGCCCAAAATCATTTCGACGGTACCGTCTCCGAGAGTAGAGATGGTGGAAAGGTCAGTGGAAAAAGTCGACTCGACATAACCCATCACAGAATTGGAAATTGTGGTCGCT
>Ga0065701_1000055_pt1 | contig 22504 bp, 25 predicted proteins | sample Biomet1_FD_59088 | JGI IMG/M metagenome (GOLD analysis project Ga0065701, IMG submission 59088) | Microbial communities from bioreactor (seeded with anoxic lake sediment) at LBNL, California, USA - Biofuel metagenome 1 version 3... | ecosystem: Engineered > Bioreactor > Anaerobic > Unclassified ...
TTATTTTGTTATTTGTAGTTGGTGTGGCTAATAGCTTAATAAACGGATGGCAGGATAAAATACGCACAAGAGTCTATTTAAATTTTTTCTCCTTAATAGGAACCTGCTTACTTATATTATTAATACTTCAGCCACAACATTTCGTGACAGTATTTCCTTTATTATTGGTTTGTTTCAGTTTCCTGGCCGGCCACTTTTTTGCTTTGACAAAGAGCCGCAGCTCAAACATATTCTTTATTGTTTCTTTAATAGGATTAGCAACTCTTCTGATATATAATTTATGGATGCTATAATAGCTACAGTTCAGCAGTTTCTTAATTGATATGGGATATCCGGGACTGTTTGTCTCTGCTATGCTTGCGGGAAGTATTGTGCCTTTCAGTTCAGAGATAGTGCTTGTTGTCCTTATCAAATTGGGTTTCGATCCTTTATATTCTGTAGTATGGGCTTCATTGGGAAATACAGCCGGAGGAATGTCATGCTACTATATTGGTTATTTAGGTAAAATTGAATGGGCCGAGAAGTATTTCAAAGTAAAGCACGAGAAGATTTTAAAGATGCAGAAGTTTCTTCAGGGCAAAGGTGCCATGATGGCTTTTTTTGCTTTCTTGCCAACTATAGGAGAAGTTATTTCTATGGCGTTGGGCTTTATGCGTAGTAATGTTCTTCTTACTACTACTTCTATGTTTGTGGGTAAATTGGTTCGTTATATATTTGTAGTATATTGTATGTTGTATGCAGTTGATGGCTTTCTGTCACTGATACAAAATTTATAACTGATTATTTTCTTGTTTTGTGGCTCTTAATATTTCTCTTTTCCCCGGAGGGCCAGGTAANCTTTCCACTTTAAATCCAGAAGTTTGAAGCATTCTTCTTACTACTCCTTTTGCGCAATANGTCATTAGTATACCGTTATTNCTCATAGAAGCATATATAGCATCAAATAAATTCTGATTCCACATTTCAGGTTGCTTTTCTGGTGCAAATGCATCAAAATAGACAACATCATAATAGATGGACTGGTTATCTATAGTTCCTAATTTCCATTTTGAAGATTCATTGGCATGAGGAATTTGTGTAAAATCGATATTGATTTTCAATAAAGAGAAATCAGATGAGATTTTGCATAGTTTATTCCATTCAGCTCGGTGTAAGTCAAAATAAAGATTTGAAAACTCCGGATATATAATACTTGGATAATTTAATTGTTCGATTACTTCCTGAGATAATGGATATAGTTCAAGACTTGTATAGACTGTTTGTCTTTGCAGTTTCTGTGTTTCAATCAAAGTAAGAAACGCATTCAATCCTGTTCCAAAACCAATTTCCAGTACGTTTACGGGAGAGGCGCAACTTTCTTTGAAACCATAGTTTAAGTAGATATGTTCTGCTTCAGTTCTTGCTCCGTTTACAGAGTGATAATGTTCATTCATAGACGGAACAAAAAGAGTATGGCTTCCGTCGGCTGTGAGTTCTATCTCGGATAAAAGTGATTGTTTTCTTGTTTCCATTATTAGTTTGGACCCCTTGTTTTGCCAACAAAGGTAAGGAATTTCATCTTACTATCAATATTTATATTTACTTTTGCAAAGTACGGATTAAAACGAAATTATGAATAAAATACTTATTGCTCTATCTTTATTAATCAGTATAAGCTTTATCGGATGTACAAATAAAAAGGAGTCTGGTAAAAGAATATTAACTGTTACTCTTGAGCCGCAGCGTTATTTTACAGAGCAAATAGCTGGAGATAAATATTCTGTTATAAGCATGGTACCTAAAGGAACCAGTCCCGAGAGTTACGACCCAACTCCTGCCCAGCTAGTTTCTCTTGGTAAAAGTGAAGCCTATCTCCGTATAGGTTACATTGGTTTTGAACAGGTTTGGTTTAATCGTTTGATGGAGAATGCTCCTCAAATGCGTCCTTTTGATACNTCAGCAGGAATAAAATTAGTATATGGTACCCATCACCATGATAGTGAAGATGGTCATCATCATGCCTCAAACGAGGCCGATCCTCACATTTGGAATTCAACAATNAATGCACANATTATAGCAGATAATACTTGTAAAGCTCTATGNTCTTTGGACAAAGAAAANAAATCTTATTATATCCAAAGATGNAATAANCTAAAACANGAGATAAANGCTGTTGAAGATACACTACGGACAATNTTAAAAGGAGCTGATAAATCGTTTATGATTTATCATCCTGCTCTGTCTTACTTTGCACGCGATTATGGATTGCATCAGATTTCTATTGAAGCCGGAGGGAAAGAGCCTTCACCTTCACAGTTGAAGGAATTGATGCTTACATGCAAAAAGGAGGGAGTACGGGTTATCTTTGTGCAGGAAGAGTTTGATAAGAGTAATGCTGAATTAATAGCCAAAGAAACCGGAACAAAGATTGTGCGCATAAATCCTCTTTCTTATGATTGGAAAGGAGAAATGATTAGAATAGCCCAAGCATTGAAACGATGAATAAGATTATTGAAATAGAACATCTGTTTGCTAGTTATGATTGCAAAACTGTGTTGCGCGATGTAAACCTGAATGTTTATGAGCGTGATTTCTTAGGCATTATAGGTCCAAACGGTGGAGGAAAAACCACATTAATTAAACTTATTCTGGGCTTGCTGAAGCCGGAAAGTGGAGACATCCGTTTTTTACGTGACGGGAAACCGGTGAATAACTTGTCGATGGGATATTTACCTCAGTATAGTGCCATTGATAAGAAGTTTCCAATATCTGTATATGATGTTATTCTTTCGGGGTTAAGCCGGAAAAAGTCTCTGATAAAGAAATTCTCGGGTGAGCACCATGCACAGGTTGAGGGAATTATTACTCACATGGGATTGCAAGGTCTTGAGAAAAAAACGATCGGTCAGTTGTCTGGCGGACAGCTTCAACGTGTTTTGCTGGCAAGAGCTATTGTTTCCAATCCCGAAATTGTAATTCTTGACGAACCTAATACTTATATTGATAAGCGTTTTGAAAGTCGTCTTTATGAAACTCTTTCCGAAATTAATAAAGAACGGGCAATCATTTTGGTTTCTCATGATATTGGTACAGTTATCAGTAATAGTAAAAACAATAGCTTGTGTGAATGAAACCCTCGATTACCATCCCGATTCCGAGGTGTCTGCAGAATGGCTGGAAGAGAAGTTTGAATGCCCTATCGAGTTGTTGGGACATGGTGAACTCCCTCACCGCATTATAAAGAATCACCATCACGAAGAACAGAAGTAAAAATTTTAATGTTTACAATCATTAAAAAGATGAAAATAGTTAAACTTTAAACTTCCTAAAAGACTGAAAACAAGCGTTACTTGCATATTTTTAATTAAAGTTTTCTATCTTTGCCGCGCGTATGTAACAATATAAACATATTTTTAATGAAACAGTACAAGTTAGTGAACAACCTGACGGGTTGGTTCGCATTTGCTATTGCAGCCGTTGTCTATTGCCTGACAATAGAACCCACAGCCAGTTTCTGGGATTGTGGCGAGTTTATTACTTCAAGTTATAAACTGGAAGTAGGGCATCCTCCCGGTGCACCTTTCTTTATGCTGACAGCTAATTTCTTTACTCAATTCGTTAGTGATCCGGCAATGGTAGCCAAGATGGTTAACACGATGTCGGCCTTGATGAGTGCTGCCTGTATTATGTTTCTTTTCTGGACAATTACCCATTTAACAAGAAAGCTTGTTTTAAAGGATGATCAGGAACCTAAGCTTAGCCAGATTATTACCATTATGGGTAGTGGTCTTGTGGGAGCTTTAGTATATACTTTTTCAGATACTTTTTGGTTCAGTGCTGTAGAAGGTGAGGTTTATGCTTACTCTTCATTGTTCACTGCCGTTGTATTCTGGTTAATATTGAAGTGGGAAGATGTGGCCGATGAGCCTCATTCTGATCGCTGGATTGTTCTGATAGCATATCTTACCGGATTGTCTATCGGTGTGCACTTGCTTAACTTGCTCTGCATTCCGGCAATCGTATTGGTTTACTATTTCAAGAAACACCCTAACGCTAATGCAAAAGGCTCTTTGCTCGCATTGGTTGGCTCAATGGTCTTGATTGGTATTGTGCTTTATGGTATTGTTCCCGGTTTTGTAAAAGTAGGGGGATGGTTTGAACTCTTGTTCGTAAACGACTTTGGACTACCATTTAACACAGGACTTATTATTTATATTGTTATTCTTTTAGCTGCTATTTTCTGGGGAATATATGAATCTTATGTAGAAAAGAGTGATAAAAAGATGAAGTTGTCATTCCTGCTAACTGTTGCGCTTTTAGGAATTCCTTTCTATGGCCACGGAACCAGTAGTGTTGTGATTGGTGCTATTGTTTTAGCTGTTTTGGCAATTTACTTGTTTGCTGAGTTCATCAATAAGAAATATCAGATTAGTGCACGTACATTGAATACTTCTTTGCTTTGCATTATGATGATTATGGTTGGATATTCATCTTATGCATTGATCGTTATTCGTTCAACTGCTAATACGCCAATGGATCAGAACTCTCCGGAAGATATCTTCACATTGGGAAGTTATTTGGGACGTGAACAATATGGTAGCCGACCTCTTTTCTATGGTCCGGCTTATTCATCTAAAGTAAAATTGGAAGAGAAAGATGGCTATTGTTCTCCGGTAGTTGAAGAAGGAGCTCCTATCTATATCAGAAAAGAAAAAGCTTCGCCAAACGAAAAAGACCAATATATTACAGCTGGTAACCAGCAAGACTATGTCTATGCTCAGAACATGCTGTTCCCTCGTATGTATAGTTCTGCACACGAAGCTCAATATAAGAACTGGATGAATGTAGAAGGATATGATGTCCCTTATGATCAGTGTGGTGAAATGGTTACTGTAAATGTGCCTACACAGCTGGAGAATATAAAATTCTTCTTCTCTTACCAGATGAACTTTATGTATTGGCGTTATTTTATGTGGAACTTTGCCGGAAGACAGAATGATATTCAAGGTTCTGGAGAAATTGAACATGGTAACTGGATAACCGGAATTCCTTTTATAGATAATGCATTGGTTGGAGATCAGTCTTTATTGCCTGATGATCTTGCTAATAACAGAGGGCATAATGTTTTCTACTGTCTTCCATTATTGCTGGGTATAATCGGAATTCTATTCCAGGCTTATCGAGGACAAAAGGGTATTCAGGGATTCTGGGCTGTATTCTTCTTGTTCTTTATGACTGGTATTGCAATTGTTGTGTATTTGAATCAAACTCCTAGTCAGCCGCGTGAACGAGACTATGCTTATGCCGGCTCATTCTATGCGTATGCAATATGGATTGGTATGGGTGTTGCCGGATTAGTAAGGTTGCTAAATAAGAAACTGGGCGAAACACCAGCTGCTGTTATTGCCTCTGTAGCTTGTTTGATTGTGCCAATTCAGATGGCTGGTCAGACATGGGATGACCATGACCGCTCTGATCGTTATGCTTGCCGCGACATTGGTCAGAACTATTTAAACTCTTGTCAGACTAAAGGTAATCCTATAATCTTTACCAATGGTGATAACGATACTTTCCCATTGTGGTACAATCAGGAAACAGAAGGATTCCGTACCGATGTTCGTGTTTGTAATTTAAGTTATTTGCAAACAGACTGGTATATTGACCAAATGAAACGTCCGGCTTATGACTCTCCGTCAGTTCCTATTACATGGAACCGTTTGGAATATGTTACCGGTGCGAACGAATATGTTCAGGTACGTCCAGAGGTGAAAGAAACAATTCTTGCTCTTTATAAGAGTAACCCGGCCGAAGCTAAAAAGAATTTTGGTGATAACCCATTCGAGCTAAAGAACATTCTTAAGCATTGGGTACGTTCTGATAAGGAAGAATTTAAGATTATTCCTACAGATAGTATTGTTATCAAGCTTGATAAAGAAGCTATCAAACGTTCGGGAATGATGATTCCTGATTCATTGAAGGGAGTTATTCCGGATTATATGACTCTTTCATTAAAGGGTAAACGTGGAATCAGCAAGTCGGAATTGATGATGCTTGAGATGATTGCTGAATGTAACTGGGAACGTCCTGTTTATATGGCAATATCTGTAGGATCTGAAAATCACCTTTGTTTCGCAGATAATTTCTGTCAGGAAGGTCTTGCTTACCGCATTACTCCATTTAACACAGCTAAACTTGGCGCTCGCATGGACAGCGAAAAGATGTATAATAACATCATGAACAAGTTTAAATGGGGAGGAATGGATAATCCTAAAGTTTATCTTGACGAAAATGTACTGAGAATGTGTTACTCACACCGTAGATTGTTCTCTCAGCTTGCTCTTCAACTTGTTAATCAAGGCAAGAAAGATAAAGCTTTGAAGTTGCTCGAATACGGACAAAAGGTTATTCCTACAGCTTCTGTTCCTCACGATTTCCAAAGTGGATCAATGGAAATGGCTAAAGCTTACTTTGCACTTGGACAGAAACAGAAAGCAGAAAAGATTCTTACTGATTTGTTCACCAAGTCTTATCAGTATGGAAGATGGTACTTGAGTATGAATAACTCACAACTAGCTGCAAGCAATCAGGAATGCGTTTATAATTTGTATATTCTGGACGAAACAAATAAATTGCTGAAAGCATATAAATCGTCTTTATTGCCAGATTACTCAAAGAAATTTGAAGCACTTTATGCTTCTTATTCAATGAGAACCGGTGCAAAATAGTGAATTTTAAAAAAGATGTTTATTGAACAACCCCCAAAGTTAATAAGGGCTCTTTATCCGGGGGCTATTTGGAGAATGGATCCGAAAGAGAAAGCTGTTTATCTTACTTTCGATGATGGACCCATTCCCGAAATAACTCCCTGGGTATTGGATTTATTAGATAAATACGGGATTAAAGCTACTTTCTTTCTGGTAGGAGATAATGTGCGCAAGCACCCTGAAGAATTTAAAATGATTATTGAACGCGGGCATCGTGTGGGTAATCATACATTTAATCATATCAGGGGATTTGAGTACCTCACGAAAAACTATCTGGCCAATACCGATAAGGCAAATGAGATGATTAAATCAGATCTTTTTCGCCCGCCGCATGGTCACATGAGAGCTCACCAGTATTATGTTCTCAGAAAGAAGTATAAGATAATAATGTGGGATTTGGTAACTCGTGATTATAGTAATAAACTAAATGGCGAGCAGGTTTTCCAAAAGGTGAAGCATTATGTGCGTAATGGTTCCATTATAACCTTTCACGATTCGCTGAAGTCCGAACAAAACATGAAATATGCTTTACCTCGTTCTATCGAATGGTTACTTGAACAAGGCTATCAGTTTAAGTTATTATAATGAATAAAGAAGTACTTTCTCAACAAATAAAAGCCGAAGCTTTACGCCTCGGCTTTTCTGCTTGTGGTATTGCTCGTGCCGATACCGTAGGAGAGAGTGCGGTTTATCTCGAAAAATGGCTTGCAGAAGGTAATCAGGCAGGAATGGATTACATGAACAATCACTTTGATAAACGATGCGATCCGCGCTTGCTGGTGGAGGGCACTAAAAGCATTATCTCTGTTGCGATGAACTATTACCCTTCGCGCAAACTNAGAGAAGAACAGCTGCAGTTTGCTTATTATGCCTATGGAAAAGATTACCATGAGGTAATGAAAGCCAAACTTACAGAACTGTTTAACTTCATTAATGAACAATTGGCACCGGTCAACGGGAGAGTTTTCTGNGATACAGCACCCGTTCTTGATCGTTACTGGGCACAAAAAGCCGGACTTGGATGGATTGGAAAGAACGCGCAGCTGATTATTCCTCATGCGGGTTCTTATTTCTTTCTGGGTGAAATCTTTCTGGATATTGAGCTTGATTATGATTCTCCAATGCAGAGCAAATGTGGTAATTGTACCCGCTGTCTGAATGCATGTCCTGTGAAGGCGTTAGAAAAGCCATTTGTCCTCAACTCTAATCGTTGTATATCTTATCTGACTATTGAGTATAAAGGCGAAATAGAGCCCGGAATAGCCCCGAAAATGGGTAATCATCTATATGGATGTGATGATTGTCAGAAATGCTGTCCCTGGAATCGGTTTGCTTCTCCTCATCAGATTGCCGATTTTGAACCTTCTGAGGCGTTTATTTCTATGGAGGAAGAAGACTGGAAGGCTTTGACAGTAGAACAATACCGTACTCTTTTCAAAGGCTCTGCCGTAAAACGCGCAAAGTNTGACGGGCTTATGCGCAATCTGAAGGCTATTTTGCCGGATGAATGATTATTCGGCTTCCTGGATTTCACCTAAATTCCCCGTTTATAGCTGATAGTTCCTCAATTGAATTCTTATCAAATCAGTTTTTCACTAGTCTTTTTATAAAACAATAACGGGATCTTTGTAGATTTCTGGTTTAATCTTTTTAGCGACCTGCACAACTCGTAAAAGTGAGCTGCACAACTCGTTTTAACAGCCTGCACAACTCGCCGAATCGACCTTGCGCAGGTCGCTAAAAAGTTCTCAGGATCTTTTTGAAATAGAATAACCGGAAAATAAAAAAACTGCCCTGAGAGTTCAGAACAGTTTCCTATAATATAATTCAGTATGCTTTATTTAACTGTTACAGTTAATGGAGTGCGTACTTTTTGTGCAAATTCATCTACGTACTTAAACCAGTCGGCCGATGAGTTGAAACCCCATTTGCTCCATCCTGCACCGAAGTAGTACATGAATTCAGAGCCCGGTTCATAGTCGCTTATTGCAGTTACATGTCCTTCTGCTCCATCTTTAATTTTAGAAGCTTCGGCTCCTTTAAAAGGAATAAACTTAGCTTCCTTTACATTGGCAGGGAAAACAGCTCCAACGTAGATTTGTCCGTTAACCGGGTCTTTAGGGTCTGCGTAAGCAATGTAACCTTTTTGAGCAGACATTTTATAGTCGTTGCTTCCGGTGTGAACAACAATTCCGCTAGCCAAAGGCATAACTGCATTAACTTTACTGAAAGAAAGAGTTACCTTGTTTAGTTGTGAACCTGCATCAAGAGAGATAATACGTGTTTCTATAACTGAATTACCTTTGATGTTAAGCGGATTATAAACCAACTTTACAGTAAAACGCAGTGGGCCGTTATCCAATACTTCCTGAGTTTTGTAGCAATAAGGATAAACCATTTCACCATCTACAAGGAAAGCAGAAGTTCCAGCTCCAAGTGTAGGACCAACTTTATAATAATCAAGTCCGTTTCCGTGATCAAAGTGATAAGAAGTTCTCTCTCTTAAAGCTTTTGAAGCTGCAGGGTCTGTTACTGCCAACCTTTTTATTTCGGCATTAGTGCTATCGTTAAGCTCCATAGCATATCTGTTTTCCACAACAAGGTCGTTTGTTCGTTTTGCCCAAATGTCATATCCAAAAGCTTTCTCGCCAGTTGCCTGAAGAGCCGGTCCATAAGTACGGAATGCGATGCGATCGTTTTCCCACGCTACATCATCTACACGTTCAGGAAATTGTTTTCCGAAAGTAAGCGTGTTGAATGTTTCGGGTACTCCGGTCTTTATCGTATATACTTCAGAAGATTTAGCCTTTACAGTTGAAGGGAAAATCAGCTTTGCGTCATAAGTAATCTGATAAGGAACCTGCTGATCATTCTTATCCAGAACTATAACCTGAGCAGTATCTGCAAGATGTAACTTAGAGCTGATTTCGGCCATTGAAACCTCTACCATTTCCTTATTTCTATCAAGCGAAGAAACATTAGTTACCTTTACATTAATATTCTTGCTGCTTGAGCAAGAAGCAGCCGCAAATGCTGCTAATAATAAAAAGATTGTCTTTTTCATTATGGTTGCTTATACTATAAAACGAACGTGCCGATGAATCTCTTTTCAGAGGTACACCGGCACATTGGTATTATATTGTTAATTATTGAGGTTGTTTACCAATATAAGCCAGAATACCACCATCTACATAAAGAACATGACCGTTTACGAAGTCAGAAGCATCAGATGCAAGGAATACAGCTGGACCTTCCAAATCTTCAGGAGTTCCCCAACGAGCAGCAGGAGTTTTAGCAATAATGAAAGAATCGAAAGGATGACGAGAACCGTCAGCTTGCTTTTCTCTCAATGGAGCAGTTTGTGGAGTTGCGATATAACCTGGGCCGATACCATTACATTGAATGTTGAATTCACCATATTCAGAAGCAATGTTACGAGTTAACATCTTCAAACCACCCTTAGCAGCTGCATAAGCAGATACTGTTTCGCGGCCAAGTTCACTCATCATAGAGCAGATGTTGATAATTTTACCGTGACCTTTTTTAATCATTGAAGGAATAACTGCCTTTGATACAATGAAAGGGCCATTCAAGTCGATATCGATAACCTGGCGGAAATCTTTAGCGCTCATTTCAATCATTGGAATACGTTTGATGATACCTGCGTTGTTAACAAGGATATCAATAACACCAACTTCTTTTTCAATCNGAGCTACCATAGCGTTTACGCCATCTTCGTCAGTAACATCACATACATAACCGTGAGCTTTGATTCCTTCTGCAGCATAAGCGGCAATACCTTTATCAACCAATTCTTGTTTGATATCGTTGAATACAATTGTTGCTCCTGCTTTTGCGTAAGCTGTAGCAATAGCGAAACCAATTCCGTAAGATGCACCTGTTACAAGTGCAACTTTACCTTCTAATGAAAAATTTGCCATTGATTTATTTGATTATAAGTTTTTTGAGTAATTATTTCAAGTCTGTGATTGCTGAGAAATCCTGATCACCATAATCTAAATTCTCACCTCCCATACCCCAGATAAATGTGTAGTTGTGTGTTGCGGCGGCAGAGTGAATTGACCATTCTGGAGAAAGAACAGCTTGGTCTCCCTTCATCCAGATGTGACGAGTTTCGTCTACTTCACCCATAAAGTGGCATACAGCCTGATCTTCTGGTACTTCAAAATAGAAGTAAGCTTCCATACGGCGAGAGTGAACGTGCGCTGGCATTGTGTTCCATACGCTTCCCGGAGCAAGCTCAGTCATACCCATCTGAATCTGGCAAGTAGGCAATACCTGATTTACAATCATCTTATTGATATTACGGTGATTTGATCCTTCAAGAGATCCCATCTCTGCAACAACTGCATCTCCCTTAGTAACTTTCTTATCAGGATAGTTTCTGTGAGCTGTTAATGAGTTAAAGTAGAATTTAGCAGGATTCTTTTCGTCTTTACTTTCGAAAGTAACTTCACGGTCGCCCGATCCTAAATAAAGAGCTTCTTTGAAATCTAATTCAAACTGAGCATCTCCAACTTTTACAATACCAGGGCCTCCAACATTGTACATACCAATTTCGCGGTTACGAAGGAATATTGGTTGTTTCAATGGATCAATAGCTTCTAGTTTTAAAACTTCACCAACAGGCATTGCACCACCAACAACCATGCGGTCGTACATTGAATATACCATATTTACTTCGTTTGCAGTAAATACTTTTTCGATCAGAAAATCTCTGCGAATTCTTTTTGTGTCATAGCTCTTAGCATCTTCTGGATGCGCAGCATAACGAATCTCATAATTTGTCTTCATCTTTTATATGGATTTTAGTAGTTTATATAATCGGCTACATTGCAAAGTTACTAAAATGATTATTCTTTATGTGGTAAAATTGATCCAATTATATGTCATTTTTGTTCCATTTCATGTAAATATTGCTTTTGACTGATAATTAGATACGTTTGAATAGATTATTCTACCTAATGGAGGGGAATAAAAAAAGTCTCAACTATCATTTGATAATTAAGACTTTTTTCTGTTGTCTCACCAAGATTCGAACTTGGACTGACAGAACCAAAAACTGTAGTGCTACCATTACACCATGAGACAAACTTAATAGCTTTCCTTAAAAAGCGATGCAAAGATAGTGGAATAGGCTGTATCTTCCAAACTTTTTAAGATATTTTTTATTTTGCGATAATCAGGTAATAGTTCTTTTTTCCTTTTTGAACTAGTAAGTACTTGTTATCCAATAGATTCTCTGTATTGATTATTTCATCGAAGGCTGCAAGCTTTTCTTTGTTTAATGAAACTCCACCGCCTTGAACCAGTTTACGCATTTCGCCTTTTGATGGAAATACTGCAGCGTTCTCTGTAAACAAGTCTACGGCTTTTATTCCTTCTGAAAGAGCTTCTTTTGAAACTTCAAATTGAGGAACACCTTCAAATACTGCAAGAAGAGTATCTTCATCCAGTTTCTTTAAAGCGTCAGATGTTGCATTACCAAATAGTATGTTTGAAGCATCAACAGCTGCATTGTAATCTTCTTCAGAGTGAACCATGATAGTTACCTCTTTTGCCAAACGCTTTTGAAGTGTACGCAGGTGAGGAGCTGCAGAGTGTTCTGCAATTAATGAATCAATCTCTTCTTTTTCCAAAGATGTGAATATCCTGATGTATTTAGCAGCATCGTCATCACTTACATTGAGCCAGAATTGATAGAACTTGTAAGGTGAAGTATATTTAGAATCCAACCAAACGTTACCTGATTCTGTTTTTCCAAACTTACCACCATCTGCTTTAGTGATTAAAGGGCAAGTTAAAGCGTAAGCTTCTCCTCCAGCTTTGCGGCGAATTAATTCTGTTCCGGTAGTAATGTTACCCCATTGATCAGAACCACCCATTTGTAGTCTGCATCCTTTGGCTTCGTAAAGGTGAAGGAAGTCATATCCTTGCAATAGCTGATAAGTGAATTCTGTGAAAGACATTCCAGCGCTTGATTCACTGCTAAGTCTCTTCTTTACAGAATCCTTAGACATCATATAGTTTACTGTGATGTGCTTTCCAATTTCTCTTGCAAAATCAAGGAAAGAAAAGTCTTTCATCCAGTCGTAATTGTTCACTAGTTCGGCAGCATTAGATGCAGCTGAGTCGAAATCAAGGAATTTAGCCAATTGTTTTTTGATACATTCCTGATTATGGCGCAAAGTTTCTTCGTTAAGTAGATTTCTTTCTGCAGATTTTCCGGAAGGGTCACCGATCATACCTGTAGCACCACCTATCAAAGCTAATGGCTTGTGTCCGCAACGTTGGAAGTGACGCAGCATCATTATACCACACAGGTGTCCGATGTGCAATGAATCGGCAGTTGGATCAATACCTAAATAAGCAGTAACTTGCTCTTTTGCTAGTAACTCTTCTGTGCCGGGCATCATATCGTGCACCATTCCACGCCATTTTAATTCTTCTACAAAATTCATCGAATGATTCTTTAATTTATTGTTTATGATTACAAAAGTACGACTCTTTATTTGAACAAGCAAAACTTATTGATTAAAAAAGAGTCGGGAGATGTTTTGCTGAATCTGGGTAATTAATTGTTCAACAGGAACTGAGAGGCTTTTGGCTGCTGCTTCAAAGATCTCATTAATTGTCTTGTTGCTTTCATCTGTTTCTAAAAGAAGATGATCTAAGGGAATGCTGTTTATTGCGCTTTCCTGATATTTTTCTCCAAAAGAAAGATAGATATCGTGTGCAATTAATTGTTCTGCAAGCTCTTTTTTGCCTCGGAATCCATGGAATATCCAGGGGGATCTGGGATTGTATTTCTTTTTTAGCTGGATAATCTCATTCGATGTTTTTACCGAATGTATAATAAGTGGCTTCCCAAGTTCCTCGGATAGTTTGATTTGCCATCCGAATACCTCTTCCTGAAAAGATAATTCTACNGGAATCATTTTGTCAAGTCCGGCTTCACCTATAGCTATAATTTGCGGATGAGAGCTAATCTCTTTCAGATATTCAAATTCACCTTTAACCTCGGTATTGATATTCCATGGATGAATGCCTACGGAGTAATATCCTCCTTCGAGAGGTGAAAAAGCAGAAGGCATGCAACTGTATATATGCTTTGATGGATTGCTTTTGCAAGAATGAGTATGTATATCTAAAATATCCATAGATAAGATTACGGAACCGGGTCAAAGCCGGAACCACCCCAGGGATGGCAGCGCAAAATTCTTCTGATAGCCAGATATAATCCTTTAAAAGGACCATGTTTCTTTATAGCTTCTATGGCATATTGTGAACAAGTAGGCATAAATCGGCAAGAGGCAGGAGTCATTGGAGAAATGCATGCCCTGTAGAAGTAGATAGGTAGCAAAAGAATATACGAAAGTATTTTTTTCATTGTATCTTTTCTATAATCTTGTTCAGAATCTTTTTTATTGTTTCCTCAATTGCTTCCGTTGGTTGTATTTCATTGCTTAAGTAGATAAAGGCGATGGCTAATCCAAACTCTTTCTCCTTTAAAACATTCAATAGTTCGTGTTTGTTTTTTCTGTAGCCTTCTCTTATCTGGCGTTTTACTTTGTTCCTTTTTACAGCACGCTTGAATCTTTTCTTTGGAACGCTTATAAGTATGGAGGCTAAAGCATATTCTTTCTTTTCTACAGGCATGTATACAACTCGTAAGGGATATGCAGAGAATGATTTATTATTCCCCGAAAACAATTCATCAATTGTATTTTTGCTGTTTAATCGTTCAGCTTTATTTAGTCCGTTACTTTGTATATCCATGTTGCTATAAAAAAACGCCGAGAGTTTTGATTCGCAAAGTTATAACTTTGTGAATACAAAACTCTCGGAATTGAATTATTTATCAATGATTGAAGTTACTTCTTTTCTCCCTTGCTAATTTCTTTGAAATAAAGATCAAGTGCTGCTGGCATAGAAGGTGTTTTTGCACTTGGCGCTTCTAAGTCAAGACGTAATCCTGCGTCACGAATAGCTTTTGCTGTAGTAGGGCCAAAGCATCCAATCTTAATGTCTTTCTGTTCAAAGTTAGGAAAGTTTTTCTTTAAAGATAAAACTCCTGATGGGCTGAAGAATACCAGCATATCGTAATCAAATTTTTCATCTTCAGTGAAATCATTGCTTACAGTGCGATACATTACAGCTTCTACGTGGCTAATATTATTTTTATCTAGAAGATTTTTTAGCTCGTCGTTATGTACATCCGACATTGGAACAAAGAACTTCTCAGTATTATGCTTAACGACTGAAGGGATTAGATCGTCCACTTTTCCTGTTGCGCCGAAAAATATTTTTCGCTTGCGGTACTGCACATACTTCTGTATATAAAGAGCCACAGCTTCTGTTATACAGAAATACTTCATTGTTTCAGGAATCGTTATTCGAAGCTCAGAACAAAGATTGAAAAAGTGGTCTATTGCATGACGTGATGTGAAAATCACGGCAGTGTAATCTAATATAGACACTTTTTGTTGCCTAAACTCTTTAGAAGATATACCTTCAACCTTAAAAAAAGGTCGAAAATCAATCTTAACGCCATATTTCTCAGCTATGTCGTAGTAAGGCGACTTCTCTGAGGCCGGTTTAGGCTGCGATACGAGTACTTTCTTTATTTTCAAAATCCTAAAGTTTTAATTCCAATATGATATTCGTTTGCAATAGTCCCTGAGCCAAAAGGATGCAGGGCAAAATTTCAAGCGCACAAAAGTACACAATTAAATACAAAAGACCATACAAATTGCTGAAAAAAAGCTTTAACCATTTGCAGAACATGAGTATTTTAGCAATTATTATCAGAATAAAACCTATTATTAGAATTATTGATGCTGATAATTCAGAATAAACCATCAATAAGATTAATGGGAAAGTGCAAATTCCAAGGTAATTTATAATGGTTGAATAAGACTCTAACCAGGATGATGTTATATTTTTATCAAAGAATATCCATCCCAGGAACTTATAAATAATCCATTTAGCGGTGTAATATGTTACATATACTGCGGTATATGCACCTAATACTATATAAATGGTACTTCTTTCGAATTGAGAAGGATTATAATCATGAAAATAGTTAAAGATAAAGATACCCAATAAAATGCAGGTCTGAATCCGAAGCATTATTCTGTGACGGAGCTCGGAAGCTGTTCCTCTTCCAAAAGGGTCTGATTGATCTTTTCTGCTGAAAAGATTCTTTGCTTGTTCTTTAAGGCTCTTTTTGCCAAATGCAAAAACATAGGCTGTTATGATAAAACAAAGTAACAAAAGGCCTGTAATAACATCATCTGTTCGCAGACGATAGGGTATTGGTACTCCACTAACCCCTGATGGTTGATGCCCTAATGATGTCCATTTTATTGAGTCTCCCGGAATAAAATGGTTCCTATAAAATAAAGGCATTGATGCTACAGAATCTTCCTTTGCTTTACTTATTGTATCGTTTGCCTCAGTAAGTGATTTCTTAATTGAATCGTTTTGAATAATAGGGAACAAAATCTGACTGTTGGCTGGAGCCTGAGTATTTGTTGAAGTCTGACTTCCATCAACTGACTTGTTCTGAACCTGATTATTTACTGGGGTAGCAGTTGAAACATGAGACTTATTTGAAACCTGAGATGGTAATTTTGTTTGTAGCATTAGTTGTATTTACTGTATTAACCTTGCTCTGAGGTTTAGTCACAGATGTATTCAGAGGCTTTGCAGAAGTCTGTGTTTGTGTCTGGACTTTAGCTGGAGCCGGAGTCTGAGTTACAACCTGAGGTTTTTGAATGCTATCGTTTAACTCAATTATCATATTGCTGCAAACTTGCGTATATCTTTATCCCATTTCGGGGTGGTGAAAAGTAAATTTACAGCTTCTTCAGGAGTTCTGGCAACGCTCCATATTGCGGCATGCTGCGGGCGCATAAAGTTTTGCTCAACGGCTTCATTTAGTTGTGCCAATAGCGGATCAAAGAAATTGTTTATGTTTAGAATAACAATCGGATTAAAGTATAATCCCAACTGCTTCCAGGTAATAATTTCCAGAAGTTCTTCCAATGTGCCGCATCCTCCCGGCATGGCAATTATACCGTCNGAAAGATCTGCCATTAANTNTTTNCGTTCNTGCATTGAGTCNACTTCCACTAGCTTTGTCAGTCCTTTGTGATGCCAGTTTTGTTCCACCATAAAGCGGGGAATAACACCAATAACCTCTCCGCCTGCCTGAAGTGAACCATCAGCAACCGCTCTCATTAATCCAATACTTCCTGCACCATTTATCAGACGAATATCTTTTTGAGCCAGGAGTTCTCCTAGTTTGGTTGCTGCATTGAAATATGTCTGATCTATTTTAGTACTCGAAGCACTATACACGCATACTGAATTAATGTTATTCATCCTTGTAGTCAGTTTTACAATTCGCCGCAAAATTAATCATTTCTTTTTGTATTATGGTTCTTATAACAGGGAATTATGTTATTTAAGGAATCGTTTAGATTTTACAAATAGAGTCTGGCAGTAAATAGTGCTCATTGACTTATTTGGTGTAAGGGTAATGATGTTGCGGAAAAACTACCCTTGTTTTTTGTTATTATAGGGGGTGAAACTAATTTTTCCGCAGCTTATAATCAATCAATTAGCTCAAAAAGTAAAACGTATTGTCAGAAAATAACCTTATGTTTTGTCTGCTTTTGCTGAATATGTGAGTTAAAAAGTGTTTAATGGTTGAATTATAGCTGTTTATCGTGTAACAAATTCTGATTTCTAATTAAAAATGGCTTGTTCTGATGCCTGGTTTTCATTTTTAATGTAGGCTGTTTGGCAGATACTTTTTGTCTCTTATTAAGCCAAAGCAAACAAGTTCCAATTATATACTGTATGCTTAAAAATTATTCAGGTTATCTTGCCTGATTTATCAGGTTAAATTTTTATTTATTGGCGGAAGATTTTAAAGGATAACTTTTGTTTCGCCCGAGCTTGCTCTTTCGTTTTTAGCAAACTAATAGGCTTTAGCCAGAAGTGATATTACAGGTTATCACATTAAAGCTGTTATTTCTTAAAGTTGATTTGAAAACTTCCTCAGGAAATGTAGATATTATTATAATTAATCAATTTGAATACAAAGAGAATGGTTTTCTTTCAAAATGAAAACTAAATTGCTATATTTGCCATCATAATAATTCTTATAGAATTAAAATATAATCATTAATCCAGAATAAATATGGATAAGCTATCTTTGTGTAAGTTCGGAGAAGGAGAGTGCTATGGTGTAAAAGAGCTTAATCTTTTGCTAAAACTTAGTAATATGCTTAGCAATAAAGAGGTTAATTTGGATGATGTGATAAAGCTCCTTTGTGGGCATTTGCATGCCGAAAGAATTATCCTGACTGTATTAAACAGAGAAAGCTCGAATATTTTTATTGAAGGATCATACGGTATTACAGAAGACGATAAAAAGAATGCAATTTATCAGGTAGGAGAAGGCATTATTGGTAAAGTAATTAAAAGTGGAGAAACAATTCTGGTTCCAAGAATTGAAGATTCAAAGGATTTCCTGAATCTTACACATGCTCCAACATCAATAAACAGTATTGAGGTATCTTTTATTTGTACTCCTATTCGCTATAAGGCCGAAATTATAGGAACTCTTAGTTTTCATAAAGCCTATCTGAGGAATATTTCATTTAATGAAGATGCCCGTTTATTGAAGATTGTAGCTTCCATGATTGGCCGAACTATTCGTCGCAGGCAGGAATATGCTGAAGAGATGGAACAGTTGCTAAATGAAAACAGACAGCTGAAAGGAGAATTGCGGAATCGTATAATGCCCGATTATATTAAAGGTAATTCTGGAAAGATGAATGAAGTCTTTAATCTTATTGATAGTGTGGCAGCAACCGAAGCAACGGTATTGATAAGAGGAGAGAGCGGTGTGGGTAAGGAACTTATTGCAGATGCCATACATTATAATAGTCCACGTAAAAATAAAGCGTTTATAAAAGTCAATTGTGCTGCTTTACCAGAAAGTTTGATAGAAAGCGAACTTTTTGGGCATGAGAAAGGCGCTTTTACCGGCGCAAGTGCTCAGCGAATAGGACGTTTTGAAGCTGCAGACGGAGGAACCATTTTTCTGGATGAGTTTGGAGAAATACCGGCGGCAATTCAGGTAAAACTATTACGTGTATTGCAGGAAAGAGAAATAGAACGTTTGGGAAGTACAAAGCCTATTAAAGTAGATGTACGAATTATATGTGCAACAAACCGTAATCTTGAAGATCTTATTTCAAGAGGAGAATTTAGGGAAGATCTTTATTACAGAATAAATGTTTTTCCTATTTATGTTCCGGCTTTAAGAGAAAGAATTAATGATATACCCGTACTTGCTGATTTTTTTATTGATAAATTCAATAAACGTCTGGGAAAAAATATCAAGCGGATTACTGCCATGGCTATTGATACATTGATAGTTTATCATTGGCCGGGAAATATTCGTGAACTAGAAAACTGCATTGAAAGAGCCTGCATTTTAAGTAATGACAATGTGATAAGAACTACAAATCTGCCACCAACATTACAAACAGCAGTAACAAGTGAAACTACACAAAATGGTACTTTGGAGATAATTCTTGGAAAGTTAGAAAAGCAAATAATAATGGATACATTGATAACTTGTAAGGGAAACATGGCAAAAGCTGCCGACCAATTAGGTATTACCGAGCGTATGATGGGTATTCGAATAAAAAAATACGAAATTGATCCTAAACGATTTAAAACCAAAACGATTAATGAAAATGATAGAATTTGAATACTGTGATTATGAGAATCCAGCACATCTTGATGCATTGGTTGATTTGCTTAATCATTATATCAATGATCCGATGGGTGAGTCTGAACCACTCAACAAGAGGAATCAATTGCGCTTAGTTGACGGATTGGCCAATCATCCTTCCTCTTTTGTCTTATTNATTATTTATGATCAAAAGATTGCAGGATTGGCTACTTGCTTCGTTAATTTCTCAACTTTTAAAGTTAAGCCATATATAAATCTGCACGATTTAATTATTTATGATAAATATAGAGGCAAAGGGCTGGGACGATTACTTCTGGAAGAGCTTATTCATATTTCTGAATTGAAGAAATATTGTAAAATATCACTTGAAGTGCGCGAAGATAACAAGGTTGCTCAAAACCTTTACAGAAGTATGGGTTTCAAGGAGTGTATCCCTAATATGTATTTTTGGACAAAAACAATTGATGAATGAAAATAGCAATTCCTGTAATAGATAATAGTGAACATAAGTACAATATTGCTAACGGCTTTAATTCTACAGGATCACTTTGCCTTTATAATAAAGATACAGACCAATATTCATGGATAAAAATAGCCGATCTTGCCAGTAATATGGGCGAACTGTTGCCCGCTTTAATTTCTAAAGATGTAGATAACGTAATTACCAGACATATACATCCAATGGCATTGCAGGTGTTTATACTTAAAGGCGTAAAAGTATATCTGTCAGAAGGTTTTGATTTAGAAGAAAATATTGATTTGTTTAATCAAAGTAAGTTGCAAATGTGTGATGCTATTTCGTCTTATGCTGATATTCAAATCTGTGGTGGAGAATGCTCTGCGTGTTCAACTGAATGTAACGAGAAGTAATAATTAAAAAGAAAATATTATGTCTATAAAGAATGCAATGGCTTTTATATCTAAAGTTGATAGCGATAAATTGTGGAGGGCTGAATGTTACAAATACAAAACAAAACAAGAACTATTGGTTTTTCTCCAGACTCAGCTCATGCTTTTTACTGAAACAGAGTTTGAAGAAGCCATAAATATAATGCTTTTTAAATGCCAATCGTATGAAGATGCTGATAAAATAAAGCAGGTAGAAGCATGGTTTACTTTGTTCCATTGACCTCTGATAGTCGTTTTTCTACCAGCGCTTTAATTTCTTTCATACCCTTAACCATTTCTGCTAGTTCTTCTACTTCGGGAGTACGGTAGCCGAAATCTTCCAGAGAACAGATTCCCTCGAATTTTCCCACTAAAATTGATGTCATTTTCATTGACTCAGTTAATTCATTCTCAAACTGTTCTGCTTCTTTATAGAGTGCAATCGGCATATGATGAGTTGCATTCCAGTTATATCTGGCTAGTAAACTCACAAAGTATTTTTCAAAAGCCATTACAGCAATATTGTAAAGAAGATCATTTTTGAAAATTGTTTTCTTATTCAAACTATTTTCAAGAGTCTTCAAATAACTGTTAGCATATTCAAGAGAACTGCTAGCTAATAACAACATATCATCATCGGGAACGATAAATTCCAGTATATTCTCTTTCTCCATAATATTTTTCTTTTTTCTTTATATCCCAATAAATTCGGTATAATTCTTTCTCATCTAAACAGTTTTTCGTCTTAATAGCCTCTTCCTTTATTTTAAATAAGAGCATGTCGCAAATAGTATCATCAATAGGTAAATTTGCTTTCTGAAGGTAATATCTGACTGTTGATTTTCCACTATGCTTACCTATAATGAAATCCTGTTCTGATTTTCCAATTTGGGAAGCTTCAATCAATTGATAGGTTTTTCTGTCTTTTTGCAGACATTGAGTATGTATACCAGATTCATGTGATAAAACAAGGCTTCCGGTAATAGGCTTGCTTTCGGGTAATATTCTGTTTGAAATCTCAGAAACGTAATTCGAAGTCTCAGAATAGAGAGTCGTATTTAATTCGCAATCAATATCTTCACTCATTTTTAATGCCATTGAAACTTCTTCAAGAGCAGCATTCCCTGCGCGTTCACCAAGTCCGTTCACAGTTACACTCAGGCATTCGGCTCCAGCTAAATATGCTGCAACAGTATTAGCAGTTGCCATACCTAAATCATTATGTGCATGTATTTCTAATGGCAAATCTCTGTAAGTGGCACGAATGGATTTTATTAGTTTAAAACTTGAAATTGGATTTAATATGCCTACGGTATCTGCTATCCTAACCCGGGAAGCTCCTAAAAAGATACTAACCCCTATAAATTCTTTCAGAAAAGATAAATTGGCTCTTGTGGCATCCTGAGCACCAATGGTTACATACTCAAATTGAGAAGATGCAAAATCAAACATTTCCTGTAAATTTTGCAAAACCCACTGTTCATCTTTCCCCATTGCTTTTTGAAGAATTTTAGAAACCGGGAATGACAAATGAACTCCATTTGATCCGCTTTTTGCAGCTAAAAGAATATCTTTCTTATTAGCTCTGCACCATGCAAGGGTTTTGAATTCAAATCCTTGTTTACAGATAATGTTTTAGCTCCTGAGCTTCTTTTGTTCCCAAGGCGGGAGTCCCAATTTCGAGTTCGGGAATACCGATTTGGTCTAACAGTGAACAGACCCTTATCTTCTCATCCAAAGAAAAGACTACGCCAGGGGCCTGTTCGCCATCCCTCAAAGTTGTATCAATAAAATATGGTTTATTAAGCTTTTTCATTATTTAGTCAGATATCAGGTATTTGCTACATGGCTCATTATTTTCAAGAGCGTCAAGTATTTCGTCTATAACATCTTCACTGTCAACCCCTCCATACCAATAATTATTGGGATGAATAACCATTACTGGCCCTTGAGAACATACATTCAGACATGCTGTTGTAGATACTGCTACATCCAGTCCTCTGTCTGATGCTTCTTCGCTTAGATATTGTAGCAGTCCGGCTGCACCTTTTTTGTTGCATGCACCTTGTGC
>Ga0065701_1012683_pt1 | contig 22002 bp, 24 predicted proteins | sample Biomet1_FD_59088 | JGI IMG/M metagenome (GOLD analysis project Ga0065701, IMG submission 59088) | Microbial communities from bioreactor (seeded with anoxic lake sediment) at LBNL, California, USA - Biofuel metagenome 1 version 3... | ecosystem: Engineered > Bioreactor > Anaerobic > Unclassified ...
AATTTCCTCCCCTGATTTTTTAGAAACACGTACTAACTTGCCTTCTGCATTTTTCACACGTCCGATGCGGGTCGGTTTACCAGACTTGGGATCGATCGGATTTAAATTAGAAATGTGAATAGCGGCTTCTTTCTTTACAATTCCTCCCTGAGGATTTTGTGCGTTAGGCTTGGCACTCTTGGATACCATGTTAACACCTTCAACGATGGCACGTTGTTTTGCAACCTGCACTTCAAGTACCCGACCGGTCTTACCCTTGTCTTCGCCTGAATTTACATAGACGGTGTCGCCTTTTTTTATGTGTAATTTGCTCATTACTCTTATTCTTTCTAAGGGTTAAAGTACTTCGGGAGCCAATGAAACGATCTTCATATTTGTGTTACGAAGCTCTCTGGCTACCGGGCCGAAAATACGGCTACCGCGGATTTCACCTGCATTGTTCAAAAGCACACACGCATTATCATCAAAACGGATATAAGAACCATCAGCTCTTCTAATCTCTTTCTTTGTGCGAACAATAACGGCTTTGGAAACCGCTCCTTTTTTGATTTCGCTGGATGGGATGGTGCTCTTGACGGCAACCACAATAATATCCCCAACCGAAGCATAACGACGACCAGTACCGCCTAATACGCGTATACACAGTACTTCTTTTGCTCCTGAGTTGTCAGCTACTAATAGTCTTGATTCTGATTGTATCATAATTACTTCGCTCTTTCGATTATTTCAACTAATCTCCATCTTTTGGTTCTACTCAGCGGACGAGTTTCCATGATCTTCACAGTGTCACCAATGTTACACTCGTTCTTTTCATCATGTGCATGATATTTTCTCGTAATGCTGATGAACTTGCCATAAATGGGGTGTTTTTCCTTCCATTTTACAGCCACCGTGATGCTTTTATCCATCTTGTTGCTGGTAACAACGCCGGCTTTTACTTTTCTTAAATTTCTAGTTTCCATCAGGATCTTAATTTTGTTGATTCAACTCTCTTTCGCGTAAAACGGTTTTCAAACGCGCAATGTCCCGACGTACCATTTTAATCTGAGCGGGATTGTCCAAGGGAGAAAGACTGTGTTGCAATTCCATTTGATTCAGCTGTGCTTCCTCTGCCTGAATGCGTTCTGCCAGTTCCTTGGTTTGCAATTCTCTAACTTCTGCTATTTTCATACGACTTAGGCATTTTGGTTTTGAACATCATAATCACGTCTCACAACGAATTTTGTGGCTACAGGCAATTTCTGAGCAGCAAGGCGCAATGCCTCTTTTGCTACTTCGAAAGATACGCCTTCTACTTCGATGAGCATTCTTCCTGGGGTAACAGGTGCAACATATCCTTCTGGATTACCTTTTCCTTTACCCATACGTACTTCAGCTGGTTTTTTGGTAAATGGTTTATCTGGAAATATACGGATCCAGATTTGACCTTGACGTTGCATATAACGGGTAACTGCAACACGGGCAGCTTCAATTTGCTGTCCGGTGAGCCAGTGCGATTCCAACGTTTTGATACCAAAAGAACCAAATGCCAACTGGTTTCCACGTTGAGCATTGCCCTTCATGCGACCTTTCTGTTGTCTTCTGAACTTTGTTCTTTTCGGTTGTAACATTTCTTAAAAAGTCTTACGTTAACGATTATTATTTCTCTTTTTGCGGAAGCCACCCTTGCGGTCTTCACGACGGTCACTGCCAGCATTGTTGCTGCGTCCGCCTTCTTTTGATGCAGTGAAATTTGGAGCCAAATCAACTTTACCATAAACTTCGCCACGGCAAATCCAAACCTTTACACCAATAAGACCAACTTTTGTCAAAGCTTCTGCCTGCGCATAGTCAATGTCTGCGCGGAAAGTATGAAGCGGAGTACGACCTTCCTTATACATTTCCGAACGAGCCATTTCAGCGCCGTTCAAACGGCCGGCAACCAATACCTTGATTCCTTCAGCTCCCATACGCATAGTCGATTGGATAGCCATCTTCGTAGCACGACGATAAGCGATCTTTCCTTCAATCTGACGGGCGATGTTGCTTGCGACAATCTCGGCATCCAGTTCAGGACGCTTAATTTCAAAGATATTGATCTGAACATCCTTATCGGTGATCTTCTTCAACTCTTCCTTCAATTTATCTACTTCCTGACCGCCTTTGCCGATAATGATACCAGGACGTGCTGTACACACTGTGATGGTAACCAACTTCAAAGTACGCTCAATGACTATACGAGATACACTTGCTTTAGCCAAACGAGCGCTCAGGTATTTACGGATTTTGCTGTCTTCCAACAGCGTGTCGCCATAGTTGTCACCACCGTACCAGTTGGAATCCCAACCTCTGATAATTCCTAAGCGGTTACTTACCGGATTAACTTTCTGTCCCATTTAGCCTTAGTTTTGTTCGTTTTTTGTAATAGTATCAACACTCAAAGTCACATGGTTGGAGCGTTTGCGAATACGGTAACCTCTACCCTGCGGAGCCGTGCGAAGTCTTTTCAACATCGTGGCAGAATCAACTTTTACTTCGGTTACATACAATTCACCTGCTTCAGCTTTACGTTCGTTTTTCTGTTCCCAGTTGGAAATGGCGGAACGAAGCAATTTTTCCATGCGGCCTGCAGCTTCTTTGGACGAGAACTTCAAAATACCAAGCGCGAGAAACGCTTCCTTGCCACGAATCATGTCGGCAACTAAGCGCATCTTACGGGGCGATGTCGGAACACCGGTGAGCTTGGCGAAGTACTGTGTCTTCAGAGCTTCTTTTCTGGCATCAGCTGCCAATCTTTTTCTTGCACCCATTTTATATACGTGTTATATTTTTTCTGTCAACGGTTTATTTCTTCTTATTACCACCATGGCCTCTGAAAGTACGCGTTGGAGAGAACTCTCCCAACTTGTGACCAACCATGTTTTCGGTTACATAAACCGGAATAAACTTGTTTCCGTTGTGGACGGCGACCGTGTGACCAACGAAATCAGGAGAAATCATCGAAGCGCGGGCCCAAGTCTTAACAAGGGTCTTCTTCCCCGACTCATTCATTGCCAAGATCTTAGATTCTAGCTTGACATTAATATACGGTCCTTTTTTTAATGAACGACTCATAGTTTTCTTGAATTTATCAGGTTATTTTTTACGTCTGTCGATGATATACTTGCTGGAGTGCTTCTTTGGAGCTCTAGTTTTCAAGCCCTTAGCCAACAAACCTTTGCGAGATCTAGGATGTCCTCCGGATGATTTTCCTTCACCACCACCCATTGGGTGATCGACTGGATTCATCACAACACCACGGTTGCGCGGACGACGACCTAACCATCTTGAACGACCAGCTTTACCTGAACTTTCAAGAGCATGGTCAGAATTACCTACACTACCTACAGTTGCTTTACAGGTAAGAAGAATCTTACGGGTTTCGCCTGAAGGCATCTTGATAATTGCATAGCTTTCTTCCTTGGAAGTCAACTGGGCAAATGTTCCGGCTGAGCGAACCATTTTAGCGCCCTGACCTGGACGAAGTTCAATATTGTGAATAACGGTACCGATAGGAATATTCTTCAAAGGAAGAGTGTTTCCAACTTCGGGAGCTGCTTCTTCACCAGACATCAGTTTCATTCCTACTTCAAGGCCGTTTGGTGCAATGATATAGGCTTTTTCTCCATCTGCGTAATATAACAAAGCGATACGAGCCGAACGATTCGGGTCGTATTCAATAGTTTTTACAGTTGCAGGTACACCATCTTTATTTCTCTTGAAATCGATGAAACGATAAAGTTGCTTATGACCACCACCAATGTAGCGCATGGTCATCTTACCTTGATTGTTACGTCCACCTGACTTGTTCAAGCCATATACAAGAGATTTTTCTGGTGCACTAGCAGTGATGGTTTCAAAGGCACCAATAATTTTATGTCTCTGCCCCGGTGTTGTGGGCTTTAGTTTACGTACTGCCATTTTTTATTATAGATTGCTGTAAAAATCAATACTGTCGCCTTCTTTCAAAGTCACAACGGCCTTTTTGTAAGCAGAAGCACTGCCTTTGACCATTCCGGCTTTGGTATAACGACTCTTATTTTTGCCGCGATAGTTGAGCGTATTAACGTTAACTACCGTGACATTGTACATTGTTTGAATTGCCTGGGCAATTTCAATCTTGTTGGCATCCGGCTGCACACGGAAACCGTAACGATTCAGCTTATCCGTAAGAGCTGTCATCTTTTCGGTTACGATAGGTTTAATGATAATTCCCATTTTCAGATCTCCTTATGCATTTAAAATGTTTTCGATTCCGGCAACTGCACTTTCAGTCAAAACAAGAGTTCCTGCGTTCAACACTTTATAAGTGTTTAACTCAGAAATTGTTACGACTTGAGTACGAGCCAAATTACGGGCCGACAAATATACGTTTTTATTTGCTTCTGCCAATACGAAAAGTGACTTTTTATCAGCGATTTGCAAACTATTTGTCAGTACTATAAAGTCTTTGGTTTTGGGTGTTTCGAAGTTGAGATCCTCAACAACGATGATCGCATTGCCTGATGCCTTGTAAGAAAGAGCAGACTTACGAGCCAAATCCTTTACTTTTTTATTGAGTTTGAAGCTATAGTCACGCGGCTTAGGGCCAAAAACCCTTGCACCACCAACCAATACAGGTGAATTGATATCACCGCGACGAGCACCGCCGCCTCCTTTTTGCTTGCCCAATTTCCTGGTGGAACCGGACATTTCACTTCTTTCCTTAGATTTGTGCGTACCTTGACGGCCGTTGGCCTGGTATTGCTTCACGTCCAACCAAATGGCGTGATCGTTGGGTTCGATAGCGAAGACAGAGTCATTCAATGTAACCTTTCTTCCGGTATCTTTCCCCTCTCTAGTATATACACTCAGTTCCATTACTTTTCGATGATTACGATTGAACCTTTAGCACCCGGAACAGAACCTTTGATCAAGACCAAATTNTGTTCTGGGATNACTTTAATAATTTGNAGGTTTTGGACAGTTACACGGTCACTACCCATATGTCCACCCATACGCATTCCTTTGAATACGCGTGAAGGCCATGAAGATGCACCCAGTGAACCTGGAGCACGCAAGCGGTCGTCCTGACCATGAGTTGCTTCACCTACACCGTGGAAACCATGACGTTTTACAACACCCTGGAAACCCTTACCCTTGGAGGTACCGATAACGTCNACNTAGTCATCTGCTTGAAAAAANTCTGCGGTGAGGACATCACCNGCCTTGAATTCGTCACCGAATCCCTTGAACTCAACCAAGTGTCTTTGAGGAGTTACTCCGGCCTTTTGNAAATGGCCCATTTCAGCTTTGTTGGTATGTTTTTCATTTTTTTCCTGAAAACCCAACTGGATAGCATCATAGCCATCCGTAGCCACTGTCTTTACTTGAGTAACCACACAAGGACCAGCCTCTACAACAGTGCATGGAATGTTTTTCCCATCAGCACTGAAAACGGAAGTCATTCCGATTTTTTTTCCTAATAATCCTGGCATTTCTCTTAACTAATTAAATAAATCACACTTTAATTTCAACTTCTACACCGCTGGGCAATTCCAACTTCATCAAAGCATCTACTGTTTTTGCACTTGAATTGTAAATGTCGATCAATCTCTTGTAAGACGACAATTCAAATTGCTCACGTGATTTTTTGTTCACGAAAGTAGAGCGGTTCACAGTGAAAATACGCTTGTGCGTAGGAAGGGGAATCGGACCGCTGACAACAGCGCCGGTAGCCTTCACGGTCTTAACGATCTTCTCGGCAGATTTGTCCACCAGGTTGTAGTCGTAAGACTTCAGCTTAATTCTGATTTTTTGGCTCATAAATTGTTATTAATTATTATATATGAAAGGCGCGATGTTTTGTAGAGCTATTTACACAAAACACCGCTACCATTCTTCTTTATTACAATAGTTCTACGTGACCTTTGACTTCTGTCAATACAGCCTGAGCAATAGACTTGGAAAGCTCAGCATAGTGCGAGAATTCCATAGTGCTGGTAGCACGACCCGAAGTAATGGTACGCAAAGAGGTTACATAACCAAAGGTTTCAGCGAGAGGTACTTTCGCTTTCACAACACGTGCACCAGAACGGTTGGTTTCCATACCACCAACCTGGCCACGACGTTTGTTCTAAGTCGCCGATCACAATCACCCATGCTTTCTTCCGGAGTGATAACTTCCATTTTCATGATTGGTTCCAGCAAAACAGGTTTTGCTTTTGAACAAGCACTCTTGAATGCAAGGCTCGCGCAAATTTCGAACGACAGAGCATCGGAGTCAACCGGATGGAAAGATCCATCAACTACAGTTACTTTCAACTTATCAAGCGGATAGCCAGCCAAAACACCATTTTTCATGGCATTCTTGAAGCCTTTCTCAATAGATGGAATGTATTCTTTAGGAATGTTACCACCCTTCACTTCATCAACAAATTGCAAATCGCCTTCAAAACCTTGATCAGCCGGTCCGACTTTCACAATCATATCAGCAAACTTACCACGACCACCGGATTGCTTCTTATAGGTTTCACGGAGCTGAACTTCCTGTGTGATGGCTTCCTTGTAAGAAACCTGAGGACGTCCCTGGTTACATTCCACTTTAAACTCACGACGCAAACGGTCGATGATGATTTCAAGGTGAAGCTCGCCCATACCGGAAATAATAGTCTGACCGGATTGTTCGTCTGTTCTGACGGTAAAGGTTGGATCTTCTTCAGCCAACTTTCCAAGACCGATTCCGAGTTTATCCAAGTCTTTTTGAGTCTTAGGTTCAACAGAGATACCGATCACGGGATCCGGGAAATCCATAGATTCAAGGACAATTGGATGTGCTTCGTCACAAAGCGTATCTCCTGTACGAATATCCTTGAAACCTACTCCAGCACCAATATCACCGGCCGAAATAACTTCAACTGGATTTTGCTTGTTGGAGTGCATCTGGAACAGGCGGGAAATACGTTCTTTCTTGCCTGAACGCACATTATAGACATAACTACCGGCGTCAATCTTACCTGAATAGACGCGAACAAAGCACAAACGACCAACATAGGGGTCTGTTGCAATTTTGAACGCCAAAGCGGTCAACGGCTCGCTTTCATCAGGCTTGCGGGTAATTTCCTTTTCCATGTCATCCGGATCGTGGCCAATGATGGCGTCTGTATCAAGAGGACTTGGCAAATAAGCACAAACCGCATCCAAAAGTGTCTGAACACCTTTGTTCTTAAAGGAAGAACCGCAAAGCATAGGGTTCAAGGTCATAGCAATGGTACCTTTACGGATAGCCATACGAATTTCCTCTTCTGTAATGGAAGCTGGATCTTCGAAGTATTTCTCCATAACGACCTCATCACATTCAGCGATGGACTCAAGCATCTTGTCTCTCCACTCCTGAGCTTCTTCTACAAGATCAGCTGGAATGTCGTCTATCTCATATTCAGCGCCCATGGTTTCATCATGCCAGAAAATTGCTTTCATCGCGATCAAATCAACAACGCCTTTAAATTTCTCTTCAGCACCGATAGGAATTTGTATCGGGCATGGGTTTGCCTTCAAAATGGATTTCATCTGGCTTACAACTTCAAAGAAGTCTGCACCAGAACGGTCCATCTTGTTTACATAGCATATACGGGGCACGTTATACTTGTCAGCCTGACGCCATACGGTTTCCGACTGTGGTTCAACACCACCGACAGCACAATATGTAGCGACAGCACCATCAAGGATACGAAGTGAACGTTCTACCTCAACGGTAAAGTCCACGTGTCCCGGGGTATCAATCAAATTGATCTTGTATTTGTCACCTGCATAGTTCCAACTTGTGGTTGTAGCCGCAGAGGTAATCGTAATACCCCTCTCCTGTTCTTGTTCCATCCAGTCCATGGTAGCAGCACCATCGTGCACTTCGCCAATCTTATGGGTCAAACCGGTGTAGAAAAGGATACGCTCTGATGTCGTAGTCTTTCCCGCATCGATGTGGGCCATAATACCAATGTTTCTGGTATAATGTAAATCTGCTTTTGCCATTGTTCTTTTTTACCTTTGCCTTAAATTAAAAACGGAAATGGGCGAATGCACGGTTAGCTTCTGCCATTCTGTGTCATATCTTCTTTACGTTTATACGATCCTCCCTGATTGTTGTAAGCATCAACAATTTCTGCAGCCAGTTTGTCTGCCATGGATTTACCTCCACGTTTGTCGGGCATATAAAATTACATTTTTCATTGAAATGGATTCCTTGCGATCCGGACGGATTTCAGTAGGAACCTGGAAGGTTGCACCACCNATACGGCGTGATTTAACTTCGACTTGAGGAGTAATATTGTCGAGCGCAGCTTTCCATATTTCGAGAGCGGATTTTTCGTCATTAGGCAGTTTTGCCTTTACGGTTTCAAGAGCGGAATAGAAAATCTCGTAGGAGGTGTTCTTTTTCCCATCATACATCAAGTGATTTACAAACTTGGTCACTTTGACGTCATTAAAAACAGGATCCGGAAGGATAACCCGTTTCTTTGGTTTGGTTTTTCTCATTTTCTCAAAAATTTTCCGTTTTTGTTTTGGTTGTCTTCTTTTTTGTGTCTTCAACGTTCCCACCGGAGCATTTACTCAACCTAGCTATAAAGCTTCTACCAATAAAAAACAGCGTGATTAACTAACTGTAAGGATTTCTTAAGCGGACCGAAGATTATTTCTTCTTAGCTGCAACGGCTGGCTGTCCTGGTTTTGGGCGCTTCGTTCCGTATTTGGAACGTCTTTGCTTACGACCTGCAACACCGGAAGTATCCAATGTACCGCGCACGATGTGGTAACGTACACCTGGAAGGTCTTTTACACGACCACCACGTACCAATACAATAGAGTGTTCCTGCAAGTTGTGACCTTCTCCCGGAATGTAGCTGTTCACTTCCTTTGAGTTGGTCAAACGAACTCTGGCCACCTTACGCATCGCTGAGTTTGGTTTCTTCGGTGTGGTTGTGTACACACGTACACAAACGCCACGTCTTTGCGGACAAGAGCTCAAAGCCGGAGACTTGCTCTTATCGGTTTGCTTAGCCCTTCCTTTTCTTACTAATTGCTGAATTGTAGGCATTTTAGAAATTTTTACTTATTATATATACTTAAAATATACTATTACTTTTATCCCAAAAAGGACTGCAAAATTACAGCTTTTTTCCGATAAACCAATGGCTTACCGAAAAAAAATGTAGTCTTGCTTCAAAAGTGGTGCAAAGGTAAAAAATAATTCCCAAAAAAACGGTGTATTTTTTGGGAATTACAAAATATTCAAAGATTTACACAAGGCTTATTTTAGGCCTCTCCTCCGCCAAAACCGACAATAGGCGGCATAAAAGTATTGCCAGGACCTTCAGGTTTGTTAATTGAACCGAACTGGCTTTCATATTTGGCTACATTGTCTTGCAGAGCAGAAAGCAGACGTTTGGCATGTTCCGGTGTCAGTATGATGCGGGACTGCACTTTTGCCTTGGGCACGCCAGGCATCAAGCGAATAAAATCAAGAATAAATTCAGAGCTCGAGTGTGAAATAACGGCTAGATTGGAATATATGCCCTGAGCTACTTCTTCACTCAGTTCAATATTCAACTGATTGGGATCGTTTGTTTTTTCCATTTTATAAAAATTTGCTGATTTGGTGTTTGATGTATCAAAAGTAGAGAATATTAATCAAATACCAACATGTTGCCCAAAAGAGATAGCCATGAAATAAAAAAAGCTCATCCCGAAATGTTTACCACTACAATAAACAATTCAGGATGAGACTGGCTATTGAAAACCATGAAGAAACGTCAAAAAGAGTTTAGCCAAAGCCCAAACGGTAAACCCTAAGTCACTGTTGAGCACTTAATCCGAGACATTCCAGATATTTTTTCTGGACAACACCATTCATAAACTTACATGCCTCTATATACTTATTTAAAATAGCGCGTGATTTTGCCTGATCAGGGCGGGCTTTTTGGATTTCAGCAAAAGTTGTTCGGGGAGCTTCGGCAAATCCGACAATCGTTTGCCAATCTTCGGGAGGAGTAACACCTACAAAGCAGGATTCTTCCATTTTCTTATAAGGCCAGTATGTCCACCCAATTCCATTGCTTTCCAGGGTTTCCCGCATACGTCCCATCCATTCGTAGCTATTATGCCCCGTTTCGCCCATGTACATGGGCAAACCTGTCTTGTCACGAAAATCAATGATGGCCCGCAAAGCATTTGCAGTCGGCTCTCCACCGTAGCGATGGCAGGTGTACATCAGTTTATCGTCAAATTTCCAATCCGTGAACTGGGAGAAGTTGCCATTCCATTCATAGCCACCCAAAAGGATAATATGGTTTTTATCTACCTGACGGATAACAGAGACCACCTTTTTATATAAAGGTTCCAGTTTCGCACCCAGTTGTACCTTGTTGGGCATATAATTAGGAATTGGCTCATTCATTAATTCATAGCCTAAAACGACCGGTTCATCCTTAAAGTGTGCGGCAATTTCTTTCCATATACTGCAAAACCTTTGCTGACTGATCTCACTTTCAAAAATCCATGGATACCCGTAGCTATCATCAATATTGTCGCCTGTCTGTCCACCAGGAGCATCGTGCATATCCAAAATGAGATACAGACCATACTTGCGACACCAGTTCACCACCGATTCAAGACGTTCCATTCCATCCTGGCTGGCGGAAAGACCCATATAATCCTCATCGGTAAAAAGCCGGTAATTAAACGGTAAACGGATGGTATTGCTACCTGTTTGCTTGATGAAACGAATATCGTCTTCGGTGATGTAATTGTCCTTAAATGCTTTCCAGAAATCGGCTGTTGCATCTGGTCCAACCAATTCGCAAAACATTTCATTGATCTGACGTGCAGAACTGGTTGTTTTGAAAGAGAACATATAACCTTCCGGATTCAACCAATTACCAAGATTGGTACCTTTTATAAGAAACGTTGTGCCATCAGGAGCAATCAGGTTTTTTCCATCAATGCCAACAAAACCTTTGGCATGGATATTTAAAGCCAGCGTAAACAAAAGGGCTATCAATAATAATTTCCTCATCTTCTATACTATTATCAAAATTAAGAGACAGCGTTGATCGGAACCAGGCCTTCTGCCTGATTAAATAAACCCCAGGGGTACCTGGCCCTATAGCCAGGTACCCCTGGGGCATTAATTTCACTCGGCGGCTACCCAGCCTGTGTTTTGTACCATATTCTTATTCAACAACATTTCGGTTTCCGGAATCGGAAGCAATTCGTTCTTGCTCTGTTTGAAACCACCATCAGCATGTGTACCACCTACAGATGTTGTACCATCAACATTCAAAACGATGATTTGTTTGCCCTGATCTTTCAACACGGTATAAGCATCTCCCCAACGTATAAGATCCAACCAACGACAGCCTTCGAAACAAAGCTCGAAACGTTTTTCCTGTTTGATCATATCCAATGTGACAGCACCTACCGTGTTCAATTTAGCACGGGAACGAACAAGATTGAAATCGGCAGTAGCCAAGGCGTTATTGCTTGTCAGGTTCGCTTCGGCAGCCAGCAGAAGAACTTCCGAATAGCGCATGGCTCTCCAATTGATGTGAACCCATATATTCCAACCGCCAAATCCATAGTTTTCGGTCATCTCATTCAGCAAGAAACGGTGTTTGTAGTTCCAGTAGCCTTCCTGGCCATAGTTCTGTTTTGCAATGGTAAGGCCGTTTGCCTGCAACCAGGACAAAGGCTTAATGCTATTATCCAAACGATAATCACTACCGCCATTTGCAGCATCGTATGCCTTGAAGGCATCATAGAGGCTCTTACGTGGATTTGCCAGTCCATAACCGGATTGCATTTCATTGAGCACCTCACCGGTACGGTTTGTCCAATTCAGACAGTCGTTACGCCAACCGCGTGAAACACCTGCATAATCGTACATATTGCCATCCCAAAGGTCAAATGCCGTATTGTTGACACGATTTCTTTCGAGCACGTTTTCAGAAGAGAAGTTCTGCTGAATCTTCAATAAGTACTTCGTATCATCAATCAATTGATACTTTTGAGTAAGCGACAACCTCATTCAAATATTTGGCTGCGTTCGCTGCATCACCGGCAAAAAGATAGGTCTTGCCCAAGAAAGACCTTTGCAGCTTCTGTGGTGATACGCATTTGTTGGTCATTCAGATTGGCTTTGGTCACCAGATTTCCGCTGTTGATCGCTGCCAGAAAATCGTTCTCTGCCTGAGTGTAAAGCTCAGCTTGTGTGCTGTTTCCTTTTGCATATTCCGACGGTTTCAAAAGATGATCGACAACAGGTGCCGTTCCCCAGCATGCGCCCAAATAAAAATGAGCCCATCCACGGAAGAAATAAGCCTCGGCAACGACCTGTTTCTGAACGGTTGTTTGAGGGTCGATTTTCTCAATACAAAGGTTTGCATTGTAAATCAGCTTGTAAAGAGCGGTAAAATTGTTTTTTACAGAAGAGTTATCGGTACCAAACGTATAACTGTTCATCGTCTGATATTCGTTATAGTCGGTTGAACCGCCACCACCAGTCCAGAAATCATCAGACAGCTGATCCAGCATTTCCTGAATGTCGTGTATTTCTGAGCCCCATACAAAATAGCACTGAGCTATTGCCTGTGTCGCATCCGCATCGGTCTTGTAGAAGTCTTCGACCGAACCCAGATTGCCTTTTTTATCAATATCCAATTCATCGGTACAAGAACCTATAAGAAGGCCTGAGACCAATAAACCAATTGTAAATATTATTTTTTTCATATTCGTTCCTGTTTTAAATGATTAGAATGAAAGGTTAACACCGAAAACAACTTTCTTGGAAGCGGGATACGAACCGAGGTCTATACCCATACCGGAACCAGAGCTTGCTGCAACTTCAGGATCCATACCCGGATATTTCGTAAAGGTAAAGAAGTCATCCAAAGAGCAATATAGACGGCAATTGCTAAAAGAAATTGCTTTCAACAGATTCTTTGGCAAGGAATAACCCAACTGAATTTGTTTGATCTTGAAAAAAGATCCATCGAATACCATTGCATCAGAGCAGATGTAATTGGATACATCAGAACTTGCAGAAGGAACAGTTGCTTTTGTATTATCAGCACCGGCAATCCAACGATTATCATACCATACGGATTTGACAACATTGTAAGTGGATTGACCATCACTACGTGCCAAAGCCTGATAAATCTGATTGCCTTGGGAACCCGTACCAAATACGGTCAGGTCAAAACCTTTGTAAGCAGCATTGAGGGTCACACCATACGTGTAGTCCGGAATAGCATCTCCGATATTGGTCTTGTCATTTTCATCAATAGCTTCATCACCGTTTACATCCTTATAGACAGCATCACCATTTGCATCGATATAGTCAAACTTATATCCATAGAAGTACCATACTGGTTTTCCTTTTTCGAAACAGGTCAATGTTTTGTTGTATACAGAAGTACCGGTCAAACGGGTAATAGAGGGATGAAGATAGGTAACCTCGTTTGTCAAGGTCGCAATGTTCCCCTTTATAGAATATTTAAGATCACCAACATTATCTTTCCAGCCAAGTTCCAATTCAACACCCTTGTTGGATACATTTCCGGCATTCATAGGAGAAGCTGTACCACCTGCAACCAAGGATGCAGTAATACCTGTAACCAAAAGGTCTTTGGTCTTCTTATCAAAATAATCAACATTTAAGCTCAGACGATCGTTCAGGAAGCGGGCGTCAATACCATAGTCAAGTTGTTCCGATGTTTCCCAGGACAACTCATCGTTACCCATAGTAGAAGGATAAGCTGAATTAACAATTGTATAAGAGGTGTTGGTTCCAAAAGCAACAGGATCACCGGTTTTCATATCGGTTGAATACTGATAACCGCTCAAAGCAGCAACACTACCATTTTGTCCCCAGCTGGCACGAAGTTTTAAGCTTGAGAGCCAATTTGCAGTGGATTCCATAAAAGATTCCTTCGTGATGTCCCAACCTGCAGATACAGCAGGGAAATAACCCCAGCGATTGGTCAACGGCAACTTACTCAAGTCGTAGGCATCTGCCCTTAAAGACCCCTGAATCATATATTTGCCATCATAGGTATAACCCAAACGGCCAAAATAGGAGGTTTGTGCAGAAACCGATTCTCCACCACCCACAGTCTTCGTATCAACCGTTGAGAGACCATTGTCAATATCTCCAAAACCATAGACATCATCAATAGCGACAGCATCGCCCTTGGAATCTGCCAAACCAGCATTGTCGTACTGATAAATATTTTTGGAGAAGCTCATACCTGCCATTGCTGAAATTTCATGAACCTCATTAATCGTCTTCATGTAATTGGCAAAATTTTCCCACTGGTAATAGGTAGTCATACCCGTTGTGGATGAAATACTGATACGGGTATTACTCTGAGTGGCTGCACCATAAAATTTGTGGTTATAGTTGGGAGAATAATAGGAAGAAAGCCTATAGCCCAAACGAGATGTAATGGTTAGATCCTTCATTGGTTTCAAGTCACCATATATAGAACCTGTTACATTCCAACCAAAAGTCTTGCCGGTCGTATTGTTAATTTTAACCAACGGATTGTACTGTTCAGAAGGATAGAAAGATGATACGCCGTAATAATTACCGTTCTCATCTTGCAACAGTGTATTGCCATTAGCTAAAGCACCCTTCATTTCAGGAGTCAGGTTGTCTGCAGTATATGTAGCCGCAGTCAACGGATCCAGCTGAAGAACACCGGCTATAATGTTACCATAACCCGTACCACCGGCAGCTACCGACTTGGTTTCGTACTTTTCAACCTGATTGTTGGTTCCGACTTTCAACCAAGGCTTGATTTTATAATCCGCATTGACTGTTGCAGTCAAACGTTCGTAAAAATCTTTATCACCTACAACAATACCATTGTTGGTAAGATACGTCAGTGACAAATAATAGGATCCATCGTTGTTGGCTCCTTGCAATGCAAGATTATGCTTCTGCATCAAGGAATTCTCAAAGGTTACGTCAGCCCAATTGGTATCTGTCGTACCATCCCAACCCAAAGTTTTTGCATAAGCCGTGTAATTGGCTAACGTCATACTGCTCTTTTCCGATTCATATTGCAGGTACTGACTTGCATTCAGCAACGTAGGCATATCGCCAAGACGCTGATTGGTCAACTGATAATCGTAAGTGATCTGTCCATGACCGGATTCGCCTTTCTGGCCTCTCTTTGTCGTAATCAGTATGACACCGTTTCCAGCCTGAGCACCGTAGATGGCAGCAGATGCTGCATCCTTTAACACCTCCATACTCTCAATATCATTGGGGTCAATACCAGCAATACTGCTCAGACGTATACCGTCTACAACAAAAAGTGGAGACATATCGTTGTTGGAAGAATAACCACGCACGCGAATTGCCGGCGTAGAACCAGGGGCAGAAGAGGAGGTTATGGCCTGAACGCCTGCAGTTTTGCCCTGTAAGGCCTGGGTAGGACTGGTTATTGTCCTGTTTTCCATATCAGAAGCCTTTATGGATGAAATGGCACCTGTAACAGAGCTTTTTTTCTGGACACCATAACCAACAACAATAACCTCATCTATTGCTTTGGCACTGGCTTCCATTTTAATGTTAAGAACATTTCCTGTCACTTCTTTTTCTTGTGGAATATAACCGATATAAGAGAATACCAAAGTGGCACCGCTCTTCGCCGTAATGACATAATCACCTTTTGCATCGGTGATTGTACCATTTGTCGTACCTTTTTCGAGTACAGTTGCTCCGATTACGGCTTCCCCACTCTCATCTGTAACGTGTCCCGTCACTTTGAGCTGTTGAGCAAAAGCCGTAGGAAGACCGACTAGAAAAAAGACGGCCATCAACAAGAAACATTTTGCTTGTCTTTTCATAATTTTTAAATTTAAGTTTGTAATTACCAAGTTCTAACAAGTAATTTAAATAGAAATATTAAAATGGTGATAAGATTATAAAGTGATGCGCAATCAATTATAGTGTGTTATTTTTAAGGTTTAGCAAGAGCTCTCGGCGCAATAAAAAATATTCAGGTTTTAGCTAAAAAACGCTTTTCCCTTCGTTCAAATAGTATCGAATCCGTTCAAATCATATAGAAAGGGAAATCCAAATCCCTGAATGCATCCTTCGGATTTTAGTCAAAACAGATATTACAAAATAAAAGTTCACGGGTAAACTTAAGTTTAGTTTGAAATTAAGTTTATCCTGAAACATTTTAGAATGTAAAATTATAGATGAGACGGTATTAGTAGTATAACAAGATAAGAATCGAAACAATGTTATTCTTTCCATAGGTTTCAGAAATAAGGTTAGGTGTTTTCCGACAGCAAACATAGACAGGAGAAACACCTTTTGATCTTTTTTTAAGCTATTTTAAAATACGTCAAAAACAAAAATAAAATACGTCAAAAACACGTCATTTTATTGTTTTGAATTGATATTTAAGTATTTAAAAATTCAACATTATAACAGTACGCCAACTACAACTGCAGATGACGTACTATTATAAAATAAAAAATCAAAGGATTTCTTAAAACTAAAGCTTATTGCAGATGTAGTCTGTCAGATTCTCGTCTCTATCCAGATTAAACTTCCTACGAAGGCGGTAGCGTATGGTTTCAACGCCTCTTATAGAGATATTCATAAGCGAGGCAATTTCTTTGGAAGAGAGATTCATTTTCAGGTAAGCGCACATCATATGTTCATTGACAGACAAGTTTGGGTGTTTCTCACCAAGGCGCTTCATAAAATTGTTATGAAGCAGGTCAAACTGTTCCTCAATCCTTTTAAGGACATCGTCTGACTGGATATTGGAATCAATCTTATTGCTTACAGAGGTCAGCATCTTCCGGGTTTGTGCATTACCGGCTTCTCCCTTTAAAGAAGAAGTGACTTTAAACAGTTCTTGCTTTATTTCAGTCAGTATTTCGTTTTTGCGGACAAAATTGATCATCAGGTTTGTCATTTCTTGGCTCTTGTGCTGCAACTCGTATTCAAGTTTCTCTTTTTCAAGCTCCATAATCTGATGCTCCTTTCGCGCATTTTCTTTTTCAAATGCCTGCTCCTGAAGCAAAAGCTCTTTATCTTTCTCAAAGATGATCTGCTGTTTGTTTCTTTTTACTCGATTGTCTTCCCAATTATATAAATAACGAAGCAAAAGCAAAAGTAAAAGACTGTAGAAAAGCGTTGCCAGTTTTGTTCTATACCAAGGCGGCCGGATTATAAATGTAAAAGAATCCTTAGAAACGGAGCCATCATAAAAGACAGCCTCCAATTGAAAGTTGTATTTTCCTTCGCGAAGATTACTGTATTCCTTTATCTTTGAATAGGTAAATTCAGACCAATCCTCATCGTTCAGTCTGTAGCGAAACTTTACATCTTCGCTATGGGTGAATGAAGAATAATCGTACTTAAAGCGGATTGAATTTCTGGAATAAGCAATTTCCGGGGTATATTTTTTATTCAGGTAATTATCGCTATAGATCAAGGAATCGTTCGGATAAGACAATTGAACACTATTAATTCTTACGCGATGTCGCTCCTTGGCCCTTCTGCTTGGTGACAGATCAAGCAAGGCAAAACCACAATCGTTGGGAATAACGACCAACGAATCGCTTATAGGAAGCATGCTTTCAAAACCCTTTATCATTTCGAGCGGGAAATACTCCTTGGAAAAAAAATAATAACGGCTTTTTTTCAATGAATGACCAAAATCAGAAATAGCAACATTCCTTTCACTCAAACCAAAAACCTGATTATTGCGCTCGTAAAGACGAAAATAAGGTTTACCTTCGTTAAAACGTTTATTCATCTCCGTAGAATATTCCATGGCATCTTTCTGCCTGTTGTACACATAAATGCCTCCATCGGTGGTAAAATACAGCTTCCCGGAAATCTTGCTTACAAAAACATTTTTGTTTGATGGCAATCCTTTTTCTTTGCCATAAAAACGCACGCTTTTTACCCGGTAATTGACCGGATCAATCTCATAGCGCACCACACCTCTTGCATTATTGTGCAACCATAATACGGAGCCCGATTCTTGTTCAAAGTTATAGGCGGAATCATCGGCGTAAATCTTCCCTTTATATTTCCATTCGCCATTTTCTTTTTCCACAACAGCAATACCTTCATACAGTCCAACCAACATTCTATTTGGATTTGTCATGGAAATGACGCCATTCCATACCCCCGATAGGTTCCCTATCCTCTTTATCTTGGTTCCATTGACCAGAAAAAGGCCTCCGTCATGAAAACAAAAAAGATCATTTCCAACCTTGGCAATATCCCAAACTTGACCACCAGTACCCGGAATTTGATTTATATCAGGCTGTCTCCCTTCATATATCACAGGGTAATGTGTATAATAAAGGCCTCGGTTTGTTCCCAGATAAAGGTATTGTCCAGATAAAAAAGCTGAATATCCGGCACCATACGAATAAGGATAAGTATACAGATTGGATAAATTGGAATTCAGGCAGATGTAATCGATACCGTTATCCAATCCTGCCCATAAATTCTTTCGGGTATCAAACCGAAGTGAAAGAACCGTGTTGTTTTGCAACCCGTTGTTTTCATCAAAATATCGGACATGGTGTGTATTCTTCTCTAGGACCACTAGGCCTTTACGCACCGTACCAACAGCAATCATATTGCCAGATGTGGCAATCGAGAAAATTTCATTTTGTGAAAAGAAAGCCTCCTGTCCTGTAATGAACGGCAGCAACTGGCTTCCATTCCAATAAAAAAGTCCATGAAATGCTGTCGCGATGATTATTCCTTTATCATAAGGTATAAACCCACGGATCTTCATGCCCATCAGTGCTTCTCCACCCTGCAACGGGAAAAAGGAATTTCCAACCAAGAACATGACTCCCTTATTTGTTCCTATGAACAAGGTCCCGTTTATCAGATTGGAACAGTCGATCTTGGCATTGCTATTAATAAGGCTGTATTTTCCGTTAAGGAACTTCAGGACTTTACTATCGGCCTGCCAGTAAAAGATATTATCGTTTTCATAGATATTCCAGACATTACCAAAGCTGTTCTTCCTTTCCTTCAGCGAGTCCGATAAACAAGTATATACTAACTTCCCGCGTATATCAGGGCTAAAATATCCGAATTCATTTATACCGGCTACATAAATTTTCCTGCGAGCAACAGAAGGATATACAGCCCGAACGTCCGAACCATTGTTGAGCGAATACAAACTCCATTTGCATCCATCGTATTGAAGCATCCCATTTTTATTGGCGAAATAAATCCAATTATCTGAATAAGGAGCTATTTGCCATGTTTGGGAACCTTTACCGTATGTTTCTTTTTTAAACTGGACTACAAAATTGTTCCAACCGGCATAAGCATCTGCCATTGAAAGGAGCATAAAGCATATAATCCAAAGAAAAGAATTTGCCTTTTTCTTATTCAATCTCATGAAGTTATCGTTTTTACTATGAAATAGGATTAAAAAATAAAATCAGACAAGACTATGATCTTCCTTAATAATGGAGTATGTAACAATTATATCATTTGAAAGTTTGAATCTGCATCAAATTAGTAATATCGGACTGTTAAAGATATATATTTTTACAAACATTTACAAAATTTAAGGTTTTATTCCAACGCCGTATCTCGGAATAGATCCGATTTAAAATTAGCAGATTCTTTTATCAAAAAAACAGAAATCAGCGCAAAAGACCCATTTTTTCATATCAAAAAAGCCCTCACCTGATTTCTCAGATGAGGGCTTCTATTCTTATGTCTATTATTAGTTGATATTACCCACAAGTTTAATATTGACAGAAGTCAGCTCTTTGTCGTCCATTCTGAGAATTTTTCTCCAGCTGATGGCACATTCAATAAGCACCAAACAAACCAAAACCACAAGTATTGCAGAAATGATAGAAAGAGTGTAGAGTTTCTGAGGCCAGTAATTCTGTGTAATATTCAGTATGGCAGCCGATAAGGTGGTTATCGTAATAAAAGTCATCGGGACTACGGTTACCCAAACATATTTCGTCTTCTTTGAACGGAGCAGATACGTCGTTCCAATGGCAAAGGCAATTACAGCCAGCATCTGATTGGCTGTTCCAAACAAAGGCCAAATAGTCGACGATATTTCCGGAATAAAGCAAGTACCCCCAGGAAAAAGAAATTAGCGCAGAAAAGAAGATGGCATTAAACCATGTCCGTTGCTTTGAATATTTCTTATTGCTTTGGTGAAAGAGGTCCGAAAGCAGATATCTTCCGATTCTCGTTCCCGAATCAATTGTCGTCAGGATAAACAAAGCTTCAAACATGATGCAGAAATGGTACCAATACCCCATAAGAGGCTTGAGCCATGATACACTCTGGAATACATAGGTCATACCAGCAGCCAGGGAAACAGAACCTCCGGGTCTTCCTGCAAGATCTTCGCCAACCATACTGGAAAGACTTCCCAGATCAACAGGAATCATATGCAATTTAGCAAAGACCTCTGGCAATGAGTTTATGGCAAAATAGTCTGCAGTCGGCATAACGGTTGCAGCAAGCAAAGCCATGGTTCCAACAAAAGCTTCCAAAAGCATGGCTCCAAAGCCAATGGGCAAAATATCCTTTTCATTTTTGATTAGTTTAGGGGTTGTTCCTGATGAAATTAAGGAATGAAATCCGGACAGTGCACCACAAGCAATTCGAAATGAAAAGGAATGGGAAAACTTTACCAGGGATGATTGGGCCACCACCATGTACAAACTGAGTGATGGCAGGCATCTGGATATGTGGTTGAATAATAATGATACCGACAGCTAATGCACCGATAACTCCCAACTTCATATAGGTACTCAGATAGTCTCTTGGACAAAANCAACAGCCAAACAGGCAGGGCCGCTGCACAAAAGCCATAGATGGCAAGGATTATAGACAAATCCTTACCGTCAAAATCAAGGACATGTCCCCAGGAAGAGGCTTGAACCACCGGACCAAGAACAACGCACAATAAAACAAGGAGTACACCTATGACCGTACCTTCCAAAATTCTGTCGGGCCGTAGATATCTCATATAAATTCCAATGAAAATCGCAATTGGAATTGTCATCCCTACGGTAAATGTACCCCAAGGTGAGTTTTTCAACGCATTCACAACTGGGATACCCAAACCTGCCATTGATATGATCAAAATACATATCACAGCAATGGATGTCACAAAACCTAATCTCTTTCCAACTAAATCCTTCGCGATTTCTGCAATGGATTTTCCCTTAAAACGTACGGATGCGGTCAATATGACCATGTCATGGACAGCACCGGCAAAAACGGAGCCTATAAGTATCCACAAAACCCCTGGCAGGAATCCATATTGGGCGGCAAGCACAGGCCCTATAAGCGGCCCAGCTCCTGCAATCGCGGCAAAATGATGCCCCATCAACACAACTTTGTTGGTCGGAACATAATCTTGTCCATCTTTATATACTTCAGAAGGAACAGGGTTGTCAGCATTGAGCATCAAAACTTTGTTGGCCAGAAATCTTCCGTAAAATCCATAACCAATGACCAGAAACAATGCAGCAACCAATACAATAACAATAGAATTCATGATTGGTACTAAATAATAAGGTAAATAAAAAAAATGAAACTGATCAAATCATGGTTTTTCATGCTTTTAGCAGCCTCCAGATACAATTAAAAATCAAAATTAATATTTTTAGGATATTTATCCCGGTTTTTGATGTCATAAAGTGAAAAATAGTTATACTATTTCATAAATAAGGCCCTTCTTTTTACAATATGGAACATCAGGGTAAAAAATATCCCGCCCCATATGAGGAATTTGAGATTATACCCTTTGCGGACGCGCTCCTCCTGCCTGCCCCATATGAGGGAATGTGAGAGATAGAGATGTGGGCTACAGCGGCAGCTCCCGCCTTCTAAAGAAAAAAAGGAAAAAACGAAGAAAAAGAGAGAAGAGAAAAATAAAGAGAACGAAAACCAGA
>Ga0065701_1000927_pt1 | contig 21999 bp, 15 predicted proteins | sample Biomet1_FD_59088 | JGI IMG/M metagenome (GOLD analysis project Ga0065701, IMG submission 59088) | Microbial communities from bioreactor (seeded with anoxic lake sediment) at LBNL, California, USA - Biofuel metagenome 1 version 3... | ecosystem: Engineered > Bioreactor > Anaerobic > Unclassified ...
GCGTTATCTATTTTTGCACTGGGTTACAAGGGATTGTTTCAAAAATCTGTTTTTTCAAACGAAGACTCTTCTGTAATTGTCGACGAAAAAGCTTCTGAGGTGGTAAAACCAAAAAATGTCGATATTTCTCTCTCTGACAATTTGCAAAAATATATGGAAATGCATAAGGCTCATCGCGATCCGGAACTGACTCTTACATCTCTGGCAAAGCAGGTTAGTATGAGTAGAAATCAACTTTCGGAGGTTATTAATAGTGGTTTAGACTGTAATTTTTACGATTTCATAAACAAATACCGGGTTGAGGATGTGAAACAATTAATAAATAATCCGAGGTTTAAGGATTACACCATACTGGCAATTGCTTTCGAAGCCGGATTTTCTTCCAAATCGACTTTCAATACTGTTTTTAAAAAATCTACAGGTCTTACTCCGTCCGAATACCGAAACGGACTTTTCTAACCAACAAATAACCAGGCCTAAAATTTATTATACGTCCGACTGGATCCATCTGGGCGACTGGCATTTTCATTCTCAATACTTTTGCCTCATCAATTTCTAACAACAGATAATTATGAGCGCATTTATTGAGGTAAAAAATCTCACCAAAGTATTTAACGGAAGCAACAAACGCTTCACAGCATTAAACGGAGTTTCTTTCTCTATTGAGAGGGGAGAATTTGTAGTTATTACCGGAAAATCGGGTTGCGGAAAATCGACCCTATTAAATATGCTTTCCGGCATCGACCAACCCACAGAAGGCGAAGTGACAATAGAACAAATACCCATTCATAGATTTAGAGGCAATCAGTTGGCCGAATGGCGAGGCAAAAATTTGGGCATCGTATTTCAGTTTTTCCAGCTTATGCCAACACTTACGGTTCTCGAAAACGTAATGCTCCCTATGGAATTTACCAACATCATTTCCCGTGGACAGCAGAAAAAAAGAGCAATGGAATTGCTCGAACGCATGAATATCGGAGCATTAGCCAATACATTTCCGGCATCGGTATCCGGCGGAGAGAAACAACGGGTTGCCATTGCCAGAGCTTTGGCAAACAATCCGGCATATATAATTGCTGACGAACCTACCGGAAACCTAGACAGTGCCAATTCGTCCAGTATCCATCAACTGTTTAATACTTTGTCGGAAGAAGGGAAAACCATTATTTACGTAACCCACGAAAAAGAAACAGCACTCAGGTACTCGCGTAAAATCGAAATGTTGGATGGCCAAATTCTAAATCGTTGATCCATGAGAGCAAGTTTTAAGAAAGTGTTCCGCGACCTATTAGGCAACAAGAGTCGCTCGCTTATAGTACTTTTAGCTATAATATTAGGAGCTTTTGGTGTTTCGATGATGACAACAGCCTATAATATGCTAGGGCGAAATTTGAGCGATAATTACCTGAAAACGAATCCAGCGGCATTTACCCTCGTAGTGGATAGTATTTCGGACGAAGTATTGCAAAAAACCAAACTTTTGCCCGAAATTGAATACATTGAAAGCCGCAACAAACTAATTGGCCGGGTTGAAACCGGCAAGAACGAATTTGTACCTATATGGCTGTATGTAGTTGACGATTTGTCTAACATAAAAATCAACACTTATCGGCTACTTTCCGGAACAATCCCAACATCGGAAAAGGAAATACTGATTGAACGCACTGGAAATCGTCTGGCTGACATTGCTGAAGGGAGGCACTACCCGGTCACTATTCCAGGTTTCGGAACAACCGATGTTAAAATATCGGGCATTGTACACGACCCGGGGCAAGCGCCATCGTGGATGGAGGGTTTGCTGTATGGCTATGTAAGTCGTGACTTTGTAAAGTCGATGAATATTACAGGAATAAAGCCGGAACTGAAGTTTACCATCCGAACCAGCAAATACAATATATCCACTATAGAAAAGCAAATGGCAAAAACCGTTTCTTTTCTTGAAAGTAACCGTATTAAAATTAACCGAACCGAAATATTAACGCCTGGCACACATATTCATCAATCACAGATGGACTCGTTGATGTTTTTGTTGCAAATGTTTGGCATGTTAGCTTTAATCCTAAGCTGTTTTTTAATCATCAATATGATAATGGCCATAATGGCTAAGGAAACCCGACAAATTGGTGTAATGAAAGCCATTGGAGCCAGCACAGAGAAAATAACGTCCATACTACATCAGCATTGTGTTTATATTTGGGTTTATTGCAACACTAATTGCGTTACCATTAGGCTTTATGGCCGGAAAAGGTTATGCTCAATTTGTGGCTTCGATGTTAAATTTCGAATTATTCAACCAACAGATTTCGTACGGTGTATGGGTTCTGCAAATTGGTATTGGTACAATATTGCCTGTTTTGGTCGCGTTTATACCCGTTTATCGCGCCAGCCGAATCAGCGTTCACGAAGCATTGAACGACTATGGAGTTTCCGATTCAGTTACAATGAAATCGGCACATAGCAAACGATTAGTCAATAAATTAGGCCTTTCAAATACCACATTATTGGCAATTCGGAATACATTTCGACGAAAAGGGCGTTTGGTGCTTACATTAATAACGCTAGTGTTGGGCGGTGCAGTTTTTATTTCAGCATTTAATATTCGAACATCGCTGAAGGATACGGTAAACAGTCGTTTTACCAATCAGCGCTATGATATTTCCATGTACCTTTCCAAAGGAGTTGACGAAGCAAATTTTTGTGCTTCTATCGATAGTTTGCCATTTGTGTCGAACTACGAAACCTGGGGTTATGCGAAAGCCACACGAATTGACGCGAAAAAACACGAAAGCGAATTGATAGATTTAAAAGTCGTGCCTCTTCAAACCAAATTATTTGTTCCTGAAATAACAAGTGGAAAATGGCTCACTTATAGGGCTAACGAAGTAGTTGTAAATCATGTTTTTCTGGCTAAATATCCTGATGTAACCTTAGGAAAAGAAATAACGACTTAAAGTTAATGGTAAAACTCAAACGTTCAAAGTAGTAGGTTGCATACGTGAACTATTTTCAGGAGTAACAGTTTATGTGAATAAATCGGCACTTGCCCAATGGCCAACGATGCGAGAAAAGACAAACAGTGCCTTAATTTCATTCGAAGGCAGCCAAACCGATATCTCGGCATATTCAGCCAAATTAGAACAATGGTTTAGGGCAAAGAATTATCCGGTAAGCCTTGTATTTCGTAAAGACCAGAATAAAGAGCGTGTTGTTGATCACTTGGTGGTAATTACAACCATGCTCATAATGGTAACTATTTTACTTATTATTGTTGGTGGCTTGGGATTAATTACCACTATAGAGATCAATATTGTAGAACGGGCTCGTGAGTTATCAATTTTGCGTGCAATTGGCGTAACAAATCAGAAACTTTACCAATTAATGCTCACCGAAGGTTTTATAATAGGATTAATGAGTTGGGTAATAGCTGTTGTCGTATCAGTTCCTATAAGCTATTATCTGGGCAATAAGTTTTTTGAAATCTTCTTTGAAACCACACTTAATTTCGATGTTTCATTTGTCGGAATTTTAGCTTGGTTTGCTATAATTTTAGTTTTTAGCATAGTAGCGGTTCTTATTCCTGCTCGCAATGCCAATAAACGAAGTATTATAGAAGGTTTGAGCTATGAATAGATCGTTAAAATATTCATTTTATGAATGGGTTGGTAGCTTCTGTAGGGAGCGCCAACCCTTAAAGCTCAAATTGCTGGAGGTTGGCATTTTCAGCATAGATGTCTTCACCATAAAGGCGTACAATCTGTTCTCTTTTATCACCTAAAAATCAGATCGCAGTTCTGTTCGGTACCATCTATTTCGGCACCCAGACGACGATAAAAATTCAATGGCCGGCTTGTTCCAGGCCGATACCTGCCAACGCAATTTGTAACATTCGGCCTCTTTGGCCAACGCAATTACGCGGTCGATAAGCACGGTGCCGAGGCCCTGCCCCCGGTATTGCGGTCGCACATACAAATCGTCCATGTATAACGACTTCCCGACCCAGGTATAATATCCGAAAAAGTAAGTTACATATCCTACAATTTCACGCGCTTCATTCTCTGCCACAAAACAGTGGAAGGACTCCTTCTCGCGCAGCATTTTTTCCACCGAATTGATCATTCGTTCGGGCACCTTTTCAAATTGTGCAAACTCCTGAAACAGGGCTACCAGTTGCGGAAAATCGCATTCTTCAACCTCTCTTACTTTAATATCCATAGTTCTGTATCGTTTTATATGGTTATCCGCATAATGACCTAACAAGCTTTGTACACCAGAGGTGATTAGCGGTCGCTTTGCGGATAATCATATTGTTTTATAGTTCACAACGAGTCCACTTTGAGTTTTCTCAGTTCGTCACATCCAGCCGAAACAGCAAATTATCGCCACGATTCGAGCGCACAAATCCGTTTTTCGTCAACACCTTTATCGACGCGCTGTTTGTCGGCTCCGTTTCGGCCAGCAGCGTATCCACCCGTTTATCGGCTTTCAGCCAATCGATCAGTCCGCCAAGAGCCTCCGTTGCATATCCTTTGCTGCAATAACCATCGTCGATGCCGTATCCCACCTCCACGCTTCGTGTTGCATCGGGTTCTCCGTGAAAACACAACCCACCGATAATGGCATCTTCTTCTTTTTCAATGACAATCCACATTGTATAAAACAGAGGATCGTTGTCAGGATCAGCCAACTTCGGAAGCAAATCGGTATCGATTGTCTGCTTCGTCTCCTCATCAATCGACGAGCGGGAAATAGTCNGTCCCAATCCGGCCGCCAGATCGGATGGCAAGAGAGAATAAGTGCGCAATTCATCGTACGACAACGGTCTTATATGCAATCTGCGTGTATCGATCATGTTGTTTTTATTTTATTGCGTTCCCCATCGTTTTATCAAACCGGCTATCCAAGCAAACGCTAATGTCCGTTGTGATAAACTTCCCGTTGTAAAACAAGCTGAAGATGGTTGCCGGAGAGGGTGCCGCCTGCGCCTGCTCCATNGTCTCCAGTTTTAGTATTTTGAGTGGAATGTTGCGTCGCTCTGCCATCTCTTTCAACGAGGTCTGCACATGAAACTCTGCAAAAGGACAACGATTCGAGTAGTAAACGACCAGCCCCTGCTTATCGGGACACTCTCCTGCAAGAACGGTCGCTTTAAATGCCGGATCGGATGCCCCGGGATCAATCTTCTTTACCAACAAGCTGAAGCCGGAGTCCGTTGTATCACAAACCTCAAAGCCCTGTTGCAGCAACCATTTGGTATCGCTCATAAAGTGCAACTTCTTTGTTCCGGCAACCGTAACCAGGCCGCTTTTGCCCTGTTTCGCGGCATCGTCGAGAGCCAACCGCAACAGCTCTTTGGCGTATCCGTGCCCTTTGTACTGTCCCGAGACCCAGAAACAATTCACGAGCAGATAATTTGCCGCGTCGACCGGCGCCCACCCTTTCTCGGCAGGACCGTATTCCATAAAAACCTTGGCTCTGGCATCGATGCGACGGAAGACATACCCGTTGGCAAATTCCCGCTTCAGCCAGGCTTTCTTGGCCTGGTAACTCTCGCTGCATTTCTTGTCGGAAAATGCGCAGCAAATATGTTCGGTCTCAATATTCGAACTGTCTATTTGAATAAATGGTTCCATCACTATCAATCATCTGTTTATAAAATGAGTATAAGTCGTAGAGAATACGCAACGAGGGATTACGACAATCGAAATCCGCATTTTCCTTTCTATTTTTTGTCCCTTGTTTTTCTTTTGTATTTCTTTGACAGTGATGCCTCCGATAGCAATATTATCATCGGGTAACTCTCTAATTGATACAAAGAATGATTCCCTGGGGATTCCTGTAATATCAGCTGAAATATTAGTCAGCTTTTGAATAAGTTCACGTTTTGTTTCTTCAGACAACTGACCGGATTCAAAGGTAATAAAAGGCATGGTTTTATTTGTTAATTTGTTCTTACTTGCAATTATTTGTTTATCACCAATATCGGGTTATCGTAATATTGGCATCTGTCGGACATACATCGTTGAATAACTCCCTACATCATGTTCGTCAATGTACAAATATAAATCAGAGAGGGAATGGACGAAAGGCTGAACAAAGATATAGGATAGGCTATATTTTCTTTTTGAAATTGACCACATAAACCAAATTATGGATATAATCTACAAAATAGACCTGTCCTAATGAATTAACTCTTACCCCATGAATACAAATAGGAGATTCAATTGCGTTACTTTCATTTTCAGCAGTTCCGGAAATNCCATTTCCTGCAATCGTATAAAAGCTATTATCCATTTTTATCAACCATTCTTAAGCGGTTTACTCCGGTCTCAGCAATAAATATATTACCTGTACTATCAATATCTAAACCATGGGCTACTTTCGATCCTATTGATCCCTTCTTATGCGCCACGCCGCCCAAACGAGCCTTCTCTTTGGATGCAAATTCAATCACATCGCCCGGTTGACCGTTGCCAATAACGGTAGAAATTTTCTTAGTGGCTTTATCAATTTTTCTAACGCAAAAATTCAGACTGTCAACAAAATAAATAGTATCATCCTTATCAATTGCCAATCCATAAACATCATTTATGCACGCTTTCGTGGCTACTCCTCCATCTCCGCTATATCCAAAGGCACCAGTTCCTGCATAGGTTGAGATTTTACCATCCGGGGAGATCATTCTTATTAAATCGTTTGCATAGTCATTAAAATAGACATTAGCTTCCGAGTCAACGACTATTCCCGAGGGGTGATTTAGCTTGGCCTCTATGGCTAACCCTTCGTGAAAATTAAAGCCAGCCTCTCCCGTACCCGCAATTGTGGTGATNACACCCGTGCTTCGCTCTATTTTTCTTATTCTTTGATTCCCTGAATCAGCTATATAGATATTACCTTCTTTATCCACGAAAACACCTTCAGGGCGATTCAGTTGAGCCATTACGGCTAAGCTTCCATCACCAGAATAACCTGCCGTTCCTGTTCCCCCTACAGTAGTAATGATATTGGTTTTACAATCAATCTTTCTGATCGTGCTATTCCCAATTTCCGCTATATAAATATCATTGCAAGAGTCTATTGCTAACCCCACAGGACCATTCAGTTGAGCCAAATTTGATAATCCATTGTCTCCACTATATCCTTTCNTTGTATTTCCTGCAACTATACTTATTATTCCTGTTCTCCACTTGTTATCTATTTTAACAAGAGATATTAGGTTGTCAGAGAGCACCGTCATAGCTGGCAATAGAGTAACTCTCTTTATAAAATTTCTTCGCGTTATTTTCATACAGATCTAAATAAAACTATACCCAGTAGCACACAAAAAACATAATAAAACACTGTGTTATAAACCATTATTTACCTTACCACACATCCGCTTCGTTCGTTCCAACCACTCCTGTACGGCGAATATTCGCGTCAAACAGAGAGAAACAATCGAAATGAGGCACCAACAAAAATCCCTTACGTTCAAACCTTCAAACGTAAGGGATTTATTTCAAACCGGAAGAAGCCTTATTTTGAACTTAAAGTCACTTCGAGCCTGTTGTTCTGTCCAAATATTGCTGTTGCAAATTTCTTCAGCGATTCGGTCGAAAGTTGCTCTACATATTGTTGATAGTTCGATTTCATATCAGCGTTGTAGCGATATTGATTATCCAACACCTTCAGTGCAAACTCATTTCTTTTCAAATCNTCGGCATGTTGCTTGAGCGTAAACTCTTTCACTTTGCGCACATCTTCATCCGTCGGACCGTTCTTTTGCAAATCGCCAATCACGGCATTGATAGCATTCACCATTTCAGCACGACGATCAGGATTGGTGTCGAATACCAACTGCACGGTAAAATTTCCTTCCGGCAATTTCCCCAGTTCGCCCATCACGTCAATACCATACGTTCCACCTAGTTTTTCGCGAATTTTATTGGTAAGTACAATATCCAGAATCTGCTCGATGGCGCTCAACTGAATCTTATTATTCAGCGTATAATCGAGTGTACCGGAATAAATCAACGCAACAGATGCTTTCGGAACCTGTAACTCACGCACAAAATTGTTGTTGTAAATTCCTTTTCGTTTGGGCATCGCGTTTTTGTCGTAGGTAGCCTTCTTTCCGACCGAAGGCAACGATCCGATATACTGCTCAACCAACGCCTTCAATGCCGCTTCATCCGTATTTCCTACAATGGAAAACACAAAGTCACCGGCATTTGCAAAACGGGCACGATAGAGGTTCAACATCGTGTCGTAGTCAGCCGTTTCCACATCTTTCGCATTCATAAAACGCAGAATCGGATTATTGAGATAGAAAGAGCTTGAAACCGAATCGGAAAATTCCACCATCGGATTGCTCACAATATTCGACAACACGGCCGTTGCCCGCGAAACAAACGATTTATAAGCCGACGCATCTTTGCGGATATCGGTAAAATTGAGGTACAGCAACTGCATGGCAGTCTCCAGATCCTTCCGGTTTGAGCTACCTGCAATCTCCTGATTGTATTTATCTATCGAAAAATTAATCTTGACATTCTTTCCAGCCAGCACCTTTTTCAGGTCGGTAGCGCTGAATTTGCCCAATCCGCCGATAGCAAAAGGAGATTCACCTACCACAGAAGCAAATCGCCGACTCATCAGCTTCATTTCCGATACATATTTTTTATCCATAACCGACATACCGCCGGGAGCATACCCCGAAATCAAAATTTCATCGTCTTTATTCGTTGTGGGATTGACCACCACTTTTGCTCCGTTGGAAAGCGTCCAGACAACAACATCCTGTTTTTTCTCTTCTTTTACAATCTTGCCTTTGGCCGGTAATGTTTGCAACAGAGGTTCATTAATGGTATTATCGACATATGCCGTCAACTTTTCATCATCCACCTTTTTGATGAGAGCTCTGATATCGCCTGGCATCGGATACATCTCTTTATCAGTTCCCATAATAGCAACAACACGGTTATTGGATGTAATCATGGACTTTGCCAACTGATTCAGATTTTCAAGTGGAACATAATTGATTACCTGCTTGATGGTAGTATACCGGTCGGCAATACTGGGGATGGGCTCATTTACCAGAAAATGATCGATGTATTGATTGATATAGAATTTATTACGTTGCTTGTCGCGTTCATTATAAATTTTATCCAAATTACTCATATACACAGCTTTGGCTCGTTCATATTCTCCAGCCGTAAAACCGAACTCTTTTACCCGGTTTGCCTCACGAATTAAGGTTTCGATAGCGGCATTTGTTCCACCCGGTTTTCCCACAGCCTCAAACTGCATCGCGTCTTTGGTCTTTGCAATCAGATACTCTCCGTTGCTTACCCCAGCATCGGCAAAAGGAGGATTCTCTTTTTGTTTCAACTCTTCCAAACGATTCGACAACATTTGCGCTATCATATCGTTCATCACATCTAAAATCAGATAATCCATTCCCTTTTTCTGTTCCGCAGGAACTACATCGCGCTTAAAGAACACCAGGATATTGGTGCTTGGGTTTTCTTTATCTGTGGCAATAGATACAATAGGTTCCTGATTGTCTGAAACCGGAAAATAGACTCTTTCTGCGGGATTCACCGGTTTGGAAATGTCGGCAAACATCTCTTTTATCTTCTTTTCGGTTGCATCGACATCAATATCGCCCACTACAATAAGCGCCTGCAAATCGGGACGATACCATTTATGATAATAATCGCGCAACACATTGGGTTGAAAGTTATCTACCACATCCATCAGACCGATGGGCATTCGGTTGGCATATTTACTACCGACATACACATCCGAGAGCATGGCACTCAGCAAACGAATATTCATATCCGACCGGGTACGCCACTCTTCATGAATAATTTTACGCTCCTTCTCAATATCCTTATCGCGAAGAAGCAAGAAATTGGACCAGTCGTGCAAAATCAACAAACAAGAATCCAGAGCCGACTGTCTGTTGGTTGGAACCGCATCGATATTGTACGTTGTATTGTCAAATCCGGTACCTGCATTCAGGTTCTGACCGAATTTGACTCCGATAGTCTCCAGATATGAAATAATGCTCTTTCCTTTCGAATCATTCGGGAAGTTTTTCGAACCATTAAAGGCCATGTGCTCCAGAAAATGAGCCAATCCCCGCTGATTTTCTTCTTCCTGTATAGAGCCTACTTTCTGCACAATGTAAAAATTAGCCTGATTGGCAGGCAAATTATTTTTACGAATATAATAAGACAATCCATTGTCCAACTTCCCGATTCGAACGTCTTTATCAATCGGAATAAGCGGCATGGGTTGCTGTTGCGCATACATTGAGGCTACGGCAACAATGCATACAATGAGTAATGAATACAATTTTTTCATTTCTGGTTGTTTTAAATATTGCACATCAAGAACCAATAATTTTTTCAAACAGCAAAAATAGAAGATTCTTTTAACTAATACAACAATGGTTGAACAAAATGCCCTTTTTTACTGCTAAACAGGCTAAAATAACGCTTGAAGGGAAAGTAAATAGCGTGACCACGCAATAAACCGGGCCAAAAGGAATAAAAAGAAGTTGTGCGACGCAGATAGCGATTTAGCCCACAAACCGGTTGGTTGGGAGTTTATGCGTTTGCTATCGGGAATCAGGAGTGCAGTTGTAATGCTTGTAGACGACAAACAGCATCAAACATCCGGCCATGGCAAACGGCACACCAACCAGAGCCGGATAGCGGTAGCCCAGTCCGGCNTGCAACGAAAGCCCGCCGCAATAAGCGCCGATGGCATTTCCCAAATTGAAAGCTATTTGCAGGCTGGCAGCTCCCAACATTTCGCCTCCTTTTGAGTAACGGATAATGAGAATCTGCTGCGGACTCGACAGGGCAAACAATCCGGTAGTGCAAAGCATCATCAGCAACACCGACAGCCACGAGACCGGAGAAAGGAAGAAGATAAATAGTAAGATCGCGGCGATGAAGGCCTGAGTGAGCGATGCCATTTTGGCCGGGTGATAACGATCGGAGAGTACGCCTCCGGTAAGATTGCCAATCACCATACCCAATCCGGCCAGTACCATCAGAAAGGTAATCACCTGCGGATCGAAGCCCGAAACATCGCGTAACAGCGGATTGATATAGCTATACCAGGCAAACACGCCTCCATTACCAAGCAATGTAGCACCAATCAGCAACCAGGGTGCTGGCGACTTCAGAAAACGGAATTGACTCCGAAAGCCGCTATCGGGAAGTCCGGGCACATGCGGCACCCACTTGGCAATAAACAACAAAGTGATAAGGCTCCAACATCCGATCAGCACAAAGGTAAGCCGCCACGATAAAACCACACTCAATGCCGTGCAAAGTGGAACGCCGAAAAGATTGGCCAACGTCATGCCCGACACCATCAGCGCAATGGCACGCGAGCCTTTCCCTGGCTCGGCCAGCCTGTCGGCCACAATAGAACCGACACCGAAATATGCACCGTGCGGAATGCCGGAGATGAAACGAGCCAATAAAAGAAAGGAATAGGAAGGAGCCACGGCTGCAGAAAGATTCCCAATCAGAATCAAAGCCACCAATACCAGCAGGATATATTTCAATTTGAATTTGCGAGCCAACGTCAACATAGGTGCCCCGGCACACACTCCCAGCGCATAAGCCGAAATCAGATGTCCGGCTACGTCGATTGAGATATGCAGATCGCGGGCAACCTCGGGAAGAATACCCATCATGGCAAATTCGGCCATTCCCAGGCATAACGTACCAAAAGCCAACGCCGCAAAACTTCTCTTCATACAACAATCTCCGTTTCTTCTTATTTTGAACTCGTCTTGACTTTTTTTGATAACCTGTTTTATACTCAATTTTGCCCACGAACCCCACTCACGACGACTTCGTGTCGGAGTCAGATATTTATCGTCTGACCTAATCTCCTCCAAGGGGAGGAATTTGGTCGTAAAATAAGGAGACTTTATTCATTTTACATTGTTACAGCCCTCCTTTGGAGGAACCAACGGTCAACGACCGAAGGGAGTTAATGGGAGGTCAAAAAAAATAAAAAATCAAGATGACTTCATTCTCAAGTACAATCTCCAGTCCCTACTGCCAAATTCGAGGGACACCTCTCTTACTTTCTGCTTTTGCGCGATAGCTGACTGACAAACAGCCCGGCAATTACCACCAACATTCCGATAACTTGTTGTGCCGGTAACACTTCGTGAAGAATCAACGCCGAAAAGATGGCCGTGAGTACCGGCAGAAGGTTGCAAAAAACATTGCTGCGGGCTACACCGATGAACCTTACCGCTTCGGCAAAGAGCACGAAAGCGATGGACGAGGCAAACACAGCCAGCAAAATCACACAGGCTATTGAGTCGGTACGCCACACTATTTCGTGCAAATGAGGCGCTTCTATACCCAGAAATAGTGGCAAAAAGTAGACAAACCCTATAATATTCTGACTGGTAATAAGGGTGATGCCATTGTAGTGAGCTGCGAGTTTTTTCAGCACCGTGGCGTAGGCAATAGCCGAGAACACAGCCAATGCAATCAGCAGGACACCCACCCCATCGGTTGCCGTCGCCTGATTGCTACCTACCGTAACAATAGAGACAATACCCGCAAACGAAACCACAATGCCGACTATATTGGTCACGCTCACCTTTTCCTTGAGTAAAAAATAGGCCGAAAAAGGAGCAAAAAGCGGAATGGTAGCAATCATTACCGAGGCAATAGTCGGACTAATGCGCTTCAAACCATATGTTTCACCAATAAAATAGAGGAACGGCTCAAAAAAAGCAAGCAGTAAAAACCATTTGATATCCTCGCGACGCGGCATTTGCAGTTGCCGGGTAAATTTACCAAAAAGGAACATGACCACGATCGATACCAGTAAGCGCGATTCGAGCAAGGTTATGACGGTAAACGATCGCAGAGCAATGTTGGTCCAGACAAACGAAAACGACCAAAAAATCATAGAAAAGATAATGGCCGCATATATCGCCAGCTTGCTCCACTCGCGGGGTATTACCGCTTTATTCGACATGCGTGAGTTGTTCGATCCATTGATGAATGTCAGCCCAACGTTCGTGCGTAATTTTCGGACCAATCTCTTCGACCACCCGGGCAGCGAGGTAGGAGCCGATACGACCACTCATTTCAAGAGGCAGGTCGTTGGCAAAACCATAGAGAAAGCCGGCTGCATAAATATCGCCTGCACCGGTAGTATCGACACAGTTGGCTTCAAATCCACCAACACGAATCACATCGTCTCCGTGTTTGATAAGCGAACCTTCCTTACCGATTTTCACTACCGCTACCGAACACATAGCACCCAGCTCTTGCAGCGCCTCATGGGGTTCTTTGCCGGTGAGAGCTTTGGCCTCCTCTTCGTTGGCAAATACAATATCGACCTTACCGGGAATAATCTCTTTCAGAAAATCGATATTGGCTTCCACCACATTGTAGCTGGCTAAGTCGAGCGACACGGTGAGACCGGCCGCCTTGGCGGTATTGATGGCAGTGCGTATCAGATCGTAATTTTGAACCAGATACCCTTCGATATGGAAAATGCGGTATCCGTCAAACAAGGCAGGAGTAATCTCATTGGCGTCCATCTCGGCACTGGCACCCAGAAAAGTGCCCATGGTGCGTTCGCCATCTTTGGAAATCATCACCATACAGCGTCCCGATTCGTTCTCGGAGGAGAATAGCAACGGATCAATACCGTTGGCACGGGCATCGGCCTGATAGAACTCGCCTACCCGATCGGAACCTATCTTGCCTACGAATCCGGCAGGCAAACCGAGACGAGCCACCGCATTGAGCGTGTTGGATGCCGATCCGCCGGCTACCATATTTTTGTTATACTCTTCGGTATGCCCACTAATGCAGTTCATCATATCACGGTCGATCAGTTGCATGCTACCTTTCGGTAATTCCAGCCGATGAAGCAATTCGTCCGATTCGAGTACGGTAAGTATATCCACGAGAGCATTACCCATGCCCAATATTTTGTTATTCATTGTGTTATCTTAAATTATTACTGGCAGCAAAAACGGCACAAAGTTAGCAAAATTCGGTGAGATTGCGGAATTGGAGGTGAAGATAAAAAAACGTACAATGCTGAGGCACAAAAAAAGAGCGGATTTTCGATCTCAATAACCGAAAATCAAATAAAAAGGCTATCTCAAATTATGAATTGAGATAGCCTCTGTATATTATTTTAGCCAATGATATCCTTCAGGATAGGATTGTCGGGATCGTTTTTATAACGTTCGATAAATTCGGAAGGTTTCATGCCAAAGAAGTCGTGAAAACTATTTGTAAAGTAGGAATGGCTCGCAAATCCCACCTTATAGGCCACTTCCGAAATATTCACTTCGTTGTTGAGCAACAGGAACGCAGCCTGTTTCAAGCGGATGGAACGGATCATTTCGCTGGGCGAGGTATTGATCAACTCTTTCAGTTTCCGGTTTAGGTGTACGCGGCTCAACCCCACCTCTTCACTTAGTTTTTCGACACTGAAATCCGAATCTTCGATATTCTTTTTAATTACCTCGATGGTTTTTCCCAACAACCGTTTATCGGCCGAATTGATTTTCAGGTGTTCATAATCGTAATCAATGGGCTGGCTGTACTTCTTTTTGATGGTTTGACGCGTTCCAATCACCTGAGCGATATTGCGTTTCAAAATATCGATATTGAACGGTTTTGTCAGGTAAATATCGGTTCCGCTATCCAATCCTTCGATGATATTCTCATCTTTGGTCTTGGACGAGAGCAGAATGATCGGTATGTGGTTGGTATTGCTGTTGTTTTTAATTTTACGACACAACTCATTCCCATCCATCTCCGGCATGACAATATCACTGATTACCACATCGGGCAAAATGCTGGTAATAGCATTCCATGCAGCTTTACTGCTGTCGAAACTCTCCACATTGTATTGCTCGGCCAGTTCCATACGCAGGTATGTCAGAATATCTTTGTCATCATCCACCACCACCACCGTGGGTTTGCTCTTTATTTTCTTCTGAACCTCTTTTTCTGTGTTTTCCAGAATGGTCAGATTCTCTTCATTGTATGACATCTTTGCCGGTTGCTGATACAAATCGTCTCGTCGCCTTTCAAGTTCTTCGGTAGTAAGGTGTTCGGAGTAGAGCGGAATACGAATGGTAAACGAGCATCCAACTTCTTCATTTTGAGCCTCTATGATTCCATGATGCAAGTCTACCAATTGTTTTGTAAGGTGCAGACCGATGCCGGAGCCCAATGTTTCGTTCTGACTATTAGCCTGAAAGAAACGATCGTAAATCTTATTGATTAAATCGGTCTTAATGCCGGGGCCCGAATCCTGAATCCGAATCTCAAAATAATTTCTCAGCGCACCGGTAGTACTTGCATTTTCTCCCGTATTCAAATGCACGGTAATTTTGCCTCCTTCAGGAGTAAACTTAAAAGCATTGGAAAGNACATTGAAAATGATCTTATCGAAATTACTTTGATCGACCCACGCCTTGAGATAGTCGATATCGTTNATCAATTCAAAATCGATNTTTTTGTTTTTGGCAAGATAATCGAAAGACATCATGATATCTTTGAGAAAAAAGATAATGTCGGTCTCCTGAAAATGCATCTGCATCTGATTGTTATCTATCTTCCGCATATCCATCAACTGATTGATAAGTCGCAAAATACGGGCGCTATTACGATACATCAGGTTGTAAATCTCTTTTTTCTGATTATCTTTTTCAGTTATTCTCAACTTTTCGAGTGGAGCCATAATCAGGGTGATCGGCGTCCTAATTTCATGCGATATATTGGTAAAGAACCGAAGCTTAGCCTCTTTTATCTGTTCAGTATGCTCGCGCTCCAGTTCCAAGTGACGGCCTTCTATCTTTTTTTGTAATTTATTATACATGCGGTACCCAATAGCCGCCAGAATAATCAGATAAAAAATATAGGCCCAGATAGATTGCCACCAGGGAGGTAGAATTACTATTTTCAGTTCCGTTTCGCTATACGATCCGTTATGATCCGTACTGTAGGCCTGTACTTTGAAGGTATAAGTGCCATGAGGAAGATTGGTGTATGTTACCAACCGATTGTCGGCTCCGGTTTCTTTCCACTCTTTATCAAAGCCTTCCATCTTGTATTTGTAGGTGATACTCTGTGGATGAGTAAACTCGAGACAGATAAATTCGATAGAGAACACGTTGTTACTTTTGTGTATCTTCACCTCTTTGGCATAGGGAATCGCTTTATCGAAGCGAGCCATTTTACTTGTCTCCAATCCGATATTCACCGGTTTGTTGAATACGTAAAAATTTGAGATATACACATCGGGAACTTTCCGAGAGCGGGATACGTCTTTCGGGTAAAAAGCCGTAACCCCATTGATTCCACCAAAGTATAATTTACCGTCATTGGCCTTAAAGCCAGAGCCATGCCAAAACTCATTACTCTGCAATCCATCATAGGAGTAGTATTTGACGAAGGTTTTAGCAGTCAGTGAAAATTTCACAAGTCCATGATTGGTCGAAATCCAGAGATTCTTGCTATTGTCCTCTTCGATGGCTTTGATAAAATTATTCGGCAAGCCGTTGTCCATCGTGTACCACTGTATGTGTCCGTTTGTTCTGTTAAACGAGAGCAAACCACTGTTCGATCCTATCCAGAGTAACCCGTTCGAATCCTCGCAAAGAGCATATATCTTAATATTGTACGGCAATCCGCTTACATTATTGTAGTAGTGAATTCTTCCGACTTTATCGATAGAATTTAGTCCCTTTAAGGTTCCTGCCCATAAAGTCCCGCTTCGATCCACAATCATGGTATTGATCCAGTTATTGCTCAGTCGGGTCGACAAACTGGTACCGGGACTGTTTTTGGTGAGTGTGACTTCGCCGGTAACTCCATCTATTCGAACAATGCCTCCGTCATAGGTTCCGACCCAAATATTGCCGTTGGCATCTCCCTTGATCGACATAATTTTGTTGCTTCCTACCTGCGCCTGTTTGGCATATTGCCGAATAGAAGTGCCGTTACAAACAAACAACCCTCCATTCATTGACCCTATCCAAATTGCACCTGTTTTATCCTGATAGAGAGAGGTTATCGTATTGGGACATGGAGAGTTCCCCTTGTGGAAGTTTACAATTTTATTCTGTCCTTTTTGCTTATAAAACAGTCCGTCACCGTCGGAGCCAACCCACATACCACCAGCCCTGTCAATCAGGATAGAGAGAATGCAATTACTATTTTGGGCAATTCCCTGAGAACTGAATCCATAATACTCAAATTTATTGACGTAATTGGGAATAAAATAGATCCCTTTTTGGTAAAGTCCGGCCCATAAATTACCCTGATTGTCTTCCATCAGCGTACTCACGTGCCATGTACCACTCGAACGAACGTAGCTTTCGCGCGGAAGCGGCATAAACTGCTCAGTTTTGGCATCGAAAAGCAACAACCCACGGTCGTTAGAACCGATCCATATTCTCCCTTTTGAATCGCACAACATCGATTTAATAGCAATATTGCTGGATTCTGGTGCTTTGGCATTGCGCAGGGTACCACTTACTTTATCGTAAACGAATAGACCCTGATTCACACTTCCGATCAGGACTTTTCCGGTTGCTTTGTCTTCTACCAGCGAGGAGATGAATTTTCCCTTAAACCATTGTTTTGTTGATACGCATTTACCGTTTTTAAAACGATATAAGCAGCACCCTTCAGTTTCCGTGCCAATCCACAGGTTGCGTTGAGAATCTAAAAGAGCAGCTCGAATAAATGAATTAGGATTGTTCTGGGTATCCATATCCATGCTTATCTTCAACGTTCGTTTGTTGACAAGAAAGAATGAATGCCCGGAGGTACAAACCACAATGTTGTCTTTGTCGTAATTGAGAATGGCTGTGATGTGAGGCCGCAGGGTAGCATGTTTGGAATCGTAGAGAAGGTAATCGATGAAACGGTTGGAAGTACGATCGTAACGTTGTAGTCCGCTTACCGTGCCAATCCAGAAGTTATTGCAATCGTCCTCAAAAATCGTTTGTACAAAATTACTGCGAATGGATCGGGCATCATTCGGATTATGCAAGAGGGTTGCAAACCGCATTCCGTCAAAATAACTCAATCCGTCTTCCGTTGCAATCCAGACAAATCCCTTTTTATCCTGATAAATTTGTGTTATCTGACTGTTAGATAGGCCAGAATTGGAAGAATTGTATAAACGGGACAACTGAGACCAAGCACAGGTAGTCGGCATAAAACACAATATTCCAACAAGGATCAGCGGGAAGATGACTAATCGGTTTTTCATTACAAAGATGGTTAACAAAAATGTATGTAAAAATACACAAATTTCGTCAGATCTCATTCAGACGAAGAAAAAATCTCTTTTAACCCGTGGTGCATTTGGAAATAAATCAGTTCGTTTTGATCGAAAATGCATTAAGACATCATAATATTCTGTTTTCTTTAACTCCCTTCGGTCGTTGACCGTTGGTTCGGGTACTCCCTCGCGATAGCTATCGGGACTGAAGGGGAGACAACCAAAGGTCAGCGTAAGCTAAATCTGCTATTTTGAATGTAAATTGTAAAATNGAGATGAAACTTCGCCGTCAGTGGTGTCCCCTTTTGAGACCTTATCNGCCCTGCGGGCACCTTTTCCAAAGGAGAAGGCAAATCTGCCCATTGCCGATTTCTGCTCCCTCTCCGTTGGAGAGGATTGGGAGAGGTCGGGACGAGCGCAGCGGAGGGGTTAGGTAAGGATAGAACATGAATTATTTAGAACACAAGCCTTTATCTTTTTCCTCCAAATACACTACAGGTTCTTTTAGTATTCGTATAGGGCAAAGTGCTGAATATTCCAATCATTGGTATCGATACGAACATGTCTACCCTGATGGTTCTGATCTCCGTTCATGCGCATATCCGGGATCCAATTCCCATTCATGTACGTCCCTTTGTCAATAGCAAGAAAGCCTGTTTTCACTCCGGCTTTTCCTCTTCGTTTTACCGTAATAGCAACCCCGGTACCGGCAACAATAAAGTTTTTATCGCCTGTTTGGATCACAATCGCTCCGGCTTCGGGCCAGCTTTCAGCCTTCGATAAAGGATCCCAACCGAGCGTGAACGCATGAGACACCTTCAATTCATAGTTACCCATTAACAGAATCGTATCGCTTTTTTCCTTGGTAAGCAAAGCTCCTCTGATCTTTCCCTCTCCCTGAGTTGCCATAATAGCGGGAGTCAACTGGTGAAGTAACTCGTAGCTTTTGGCCAGACCGGTCTCTGCATCCGGCGTCGATTCGATAGAAAACGGAGAAAATCCGAGTGCTTCGTGCTCGCCTACAACATAGAATACGCGGGCTGCATTGTCGGCCACAAGGCGAGCTTCGGGCACAAACAGAGGGTTGTTATTTTGATGATAGAGATCGCACCAAAAGGAGAAAGGAGGATCGTAAATATCAGGAGCAAGGATATCGACAGATGGTGCAGCCGCATGCCAAAGGTCGATCAGGTGAATTAACGGACCTCCACTGGGATAGGCACCGGGCTTCCTACCCCGACTGTTCAGGGCTGCATTGAGGTAGGCCGGAAGAGCATACTCCTGTTTCCCTGTTTGGGTTATTTTTTCAACATACCGGGCAAAATACCAGGAGGTAAAGAGTTCATCCGTTTCCACACCATCACCAAACATTTCAGTCCAGTTACCGCTGCTTTTCGCTCCATTCGTAAGCCAAGCCGATCGGAGTTTACCTGCAAGCGTATTTTTGTGTTGCTGGAGATATTCGACCAAAGAAGACGGCACATTCGATGCAAACAGACGGTTGGCTTCCGATGAATAATCACGAGCCTCGGGTATCATCCCAATCTCATTCTCCACCTGCATCATGATCACGGTCTGCTCTTTTGAGTCAATAGTACGAATATGCGACAAGAGCTTTTTGTAGGCACTACAGTCTGCATTCAAATTATTCGCACTAAAGGGCGATAAAATTTCAAGAGGTGCTCCTTGTTTGTCTTTACACCGGGGGAAACGATTGGAATCTTGTTTGACCCAAGCCGGAGCATAACAGGAGATACTGTTTTTCCATGCACCAAACCACAAAAGCACAAGCTTCAGATTGTAGCGGCGAGCCTGTACGATAGCGGAATCGACCAAAGAAAAATCGAAACGTCCCTCCTCCGGCTCTATCAACTCCCAATACACAGGAGACAATACGGTATTGAGATGTTGTTTCGCTGCCGATTCAAGGCACTTATTCAAATAATTGCTGTTGGATGCCGATGAGTTTCCCAATTCGCCACCCAAAATAAGAAACGGTTTGTCGTTTACAATTAACCGGGTGGTACTTCCCTGCTTCTGCAATCGTGGCTGCGACATCAGACAAGTGGCGCATAGGCCAACGATGACGAGAAAAAACGTTCTTTTCATTCCAATCGCTGTTTTTGTATCACTTTGCTCAAAATAATGTCGACCAATATTTTAACGCTTACACACAGAATAGACCGAATCAATTGTGGCTTAGCATGTTCAATTTTATCTTTTTCAGGTCTTCAAGTTTGTTTACCGGAGCTTCAACCCCCTCGGGAATCGGTTGCTTTGAAAATTCCTGAAAATAGAGCAGGCAGGCGTCTTTCCACCAGATTGCATCGTGCTCCTGGATGGCAAGCTTGGCTTTAACAGCCCCGAAGCGTTCGGAATCGACATACGGTTGTAAACGATCCCAGGTTGTTTCAAAACTTCGCACCTGTTTCACCCCTTTGTCGTAATGCTGGCACAATTCGGTCCACAACGTTTTCCCGTCTTTCATTTTGTAACTCCAGGGAACATGATGAAACCATAAAATATATTGTTCGGGACAGGTCTCGATGTTATTGAATTGTTCACTCAAGGGAGAACAGTATTGCGCTACAGCTTTTGAACCGGTCATAGAACGATCGAAGCCCAATCCGGTTGCGTCGGCTTTGTGATAATATTTAGGCATCCAATCGGCTCGCGAACCGGGCATATCGCACCAAGGTTCGGGTCCGTAGTGATGTTCCCAGGCAAAAAGATGATGAAGTCCCCAGAGGCATCATGTAGTTTACAACNGCTTCGTGCGATTCCAACATCATCTGTTTGGCCGGTTCCACAAAAGAGGTTTCTTTGGAGAATGTCATCCGCAACCATTCGGAAGCAATTTGCTCCGAACTGAGACGATGATTCCAGGCTAGTCGCCCGAAAGCATACCAGTTGGCCTGTGCAAAGTCGTGACCGCACCAATTGGCATCTTCACCAATATTAGCAACTCCGGCAATAGCCGAAATTTTCCGATTAAAGAGCGAACCATCGGTTATGCTGGCTACCGTAGAACCGGCTCCCTTGCAGTAAGTATCGCTATCGAGACACTCCTTCCACATCGGAGNCAGATAGACCATGTGATTCCCTTGTCCCAGATACTCCTGCGTAATCTGAAATTCGGGCATCACCTTTGTTTTTTTCAATCCTCCGAACAGTGGACTAAACGGTTCGCGGGGTTGGAAATCGACTGGCCCGTTTTTTATCTGAACAATTACATTGTCCCGAAACTGGCCGTCGAACGGCATAAATTCGTTATAAGCCTGCTTGGCTCTGTCTTCATCATTGGCACTGTATACAAATGAGCGCCACATAACGATCCCGCCATGTGTTTTAAGGGCGTCAGCCAACATATTGGCTCCATCGGCATGAGTTCGTCCGAAATCNTGAGGACCNGGCAGTCCTTCCGAGTTGGCTTTNACCAAAAANCCTCCGAAATCGGGAATCAGGCGATAAATTTCATCGACTTTNTTTTTCCACCATTGNCGAACCGAAGAATCGAGTGGATCGGAGGTAGATAAGCCNCCCAAAGCCGCCGGAGAGGAAAAATTGATNGANAGATAGACTTTNATATTAAACGGTCTGAAAACGCCGGCAAGAATTTTCACCTTTTGCAGATACTCTGCTGCAAGCATATTCGATGAGGCATTTACATTGTTCAGCACCGTTGCGTTGATACCA
>Ga0065701_1002471_pt1 | contig 21810 bp, 15 predicted proteins | sample Biomet1_FD_59088 | JGI IMG/M metagenome (GOLD analysis project Ga0065701, IMG submission 59088) | Microbial communities from bioreactor (seeded with anoxic lake sediment) at LBNL, California, USA - Biofuel metagenome 1 version 3... | ecosystem: Engineered > Bioreactor > Anaerobic > Unclassified ...
CCTAGGGGATTTGAGGGTGATCCGCTGAACGGCGTCGGTGACGGAGACCATGTCGAGAATCCGTTCGAAACACACCTCGATATCGCCTTCTTTGGTGTGCCAAGTGAAGGAACGGCTCAAGAGGCCGTTTCGTAAGTCGAGAGCACGTTCAAAAGAATCGATGCTCGACGTCCCTAAATCCAGATGCTCATCGCCACAGGATAAAGAACATTTCAGGAAGTTGACGCTGTTGATCGTGAAATGGCTGCGCTTGACGATTCCCTTGTAGGCGGAGCGGTTGTCTTGAAGAGAGTATTCGATGATGCCGTTAAAGTACGTCCCGATGAGCGAGGGCAGACTGCTGCCTTCTTCAAGGAATCCCCTGACCCCCATGTACTCATTCGAAAGGGAAAAGAGGGATTCGCTGACCTCGTTCTTCTCTTTGTGAAATCCTTTTTCAACGATTCTCCACGGATCGTTAACAAGATACTTGCTGGATACTTTAGCCATAATTAGTCCTTCATTCCGCTGGTGGCGGAGGTGTTCATGATTTGTTTTTGGAAAATGACGAAGATGAGAATCTGGGGAACGATGGATAAGACGAGCAACTGGAGCAGGTGCGGGGCGACCTCGACGTCGCTCGAGAAGTTGTAGATGGCCACCATCAAGGTCCAATTCTGGCTGCTCTCGTTCCCGATGATCATGTAAGGAAGAAGATAGTCGCTATAGGCCGCCGTCATGGCGAAGATGGCCACGACGCCGATGATGGGTTTGGAAAGAGGAAGGATGACTTTTAAGAAGATTTTGAATTTGCTTAACCCGTCAATTTCGGCCGCCTCGATCAGGGAGGACGGCAGTTTTTCAAAGGAATTCTTAAAGAGGAGATAATAGTAGGCGTTAGCCCCGTAAACCGCCCACAGGGGGATATAGCTGCCCATCAGGTTCACGTCACTAATCGCCCGGACCAAAGGATAGATGGCGAGGGCGCTCGGGATCATATAGGCCAACAGAATCATGACGTGGATGACCTTATATCCGGCCGGCTTCAGAATCACGACGGCGTAAGCGAGCAAAGAGTTGAACACGATGGCGAAGATGACCGCTCCAACGACTAAGACTAGGGTATTAATGTAGATATCGGTGAGACCGCATTTCTCCCACAAGGCGACAAACTGGGAGAAGTCCCAATTCTGAGGGAACAAATGGTAATCGCTCGAGTTGATTTCTCGGATGTTTTTGAACGAACTGATGAGAAGCCAGAGCACGGGGGCCAGGGCGAAAAACACAAATAGGACGAGCAGGGCGATGAGGGACCAATACTGGAAGACGTATTTCTTTTTCTTGTAGTCGCTGAAATTGAGCAGGCCGCCTTTTTTGGCATTCAGACCTCTTTCGGGGAGGGGTTGATACTTCCTTTTCAGATACATATCATCGACTCCTCTCGGCCCTTCGGCTTAGGAAGCGCTGCAACCCGAAATATAACAGGGTGAAAGACAAAATGATCAGGGCAAGGACGACGCTGGTGGCAGCGCTCTTGGCGAACTGGAAGTGGCCGAGACTATCCGTCTTGACGTAAGCGAAGTCGTAAGCAAGCAGCATTAAGGAAATGGCGTTGTTGTTATCGGCTCCAGCTATCACCATCGGTTCATAGAAGACCTGGAAAACGGAGATGACCTGAAGAATGAGAAGCAGCAGGATGGTGGAGGACATAATCGGAAGGGTTAGACCCGTGAACCGTTTGATCGGCGTGGCCCCGTCGATGCGGGAAGCCTCGTAAATCGAATTGTCGATTTGCTGAAAATTGCTGAGATAGATTAAGGCCGTCGCTCCCGCTCCGCGCCAAGTCATGGCCAAGATAATCACCGGAATGGCCAAACGGTAGTCGCTCATCCAATCCACCCCTTGCGGNCGCCCAAACCACCGGATGAGGATGACATTGATCACNTCCCAATCGTTGGAGTTAAACATCGATTTGAAGAGGAAAACCACCGCCATGCCGGAAATCATGGCCGGAATGTAGATCAAAATCCGAAACGCTCCTTTGGCATGGAAGGCCTCAGATAGAAGGAAACCGATAAGGATGGGGACGAAGAAACCAATGATCAGGGACCAGAAAAGATAAAGAAAGGTGTTTCTTAAGGCATCGAGGAAATCCTGATCGTAGAAAATCGCCACATAGTTGTCAAACCACACAAAACGCTCGAACTTCTCGTTGTTGAAGAAGGAAAGTACGACGTTAAACGAAAGCGGGTACCAGACGAAAAAAGCGAAGAGAATAAGAGGGATCAGCAAGAGGAGCCAACCGTAAAAATTCCGTTTAAAAACGGCTTTCGCTTTATCAGTTTGAGCTCTGCGGTGAAGGATCATGATTTAGCCTTGCATTTCGTCGAAAATCCTTTGGAGTTTGGCGTTGGCGCTTGTTAAAAGAGACTGTGGGTTGCTGCTCTCGGGATTGGCGAAGATCGCTTGAATCACATCATCGAGAAGTTCATACATGCTTTGGGCCGCCACTGGCTCTTCCGCATGCTTATATTGGGGAATGGTGTCGAAGAAAGGTGAGTAGTAAGCCATGTCGACAGTCGTATATTGCTTTTCGAGGGCATTGGCAATTTGCAGATAATCCGCGTTCTTCCAAGCTTTGATTTTCGGAACGATGGGTTGGCCTTTTTTAACGGACACCCCATACCCTTCCTTGATCGCCGAAATATTGCTGTCGTTCGTGGTCGGAGATCGTCCGATGTAGTCAAAGAATTTGAGAATTCCTCGCACCTGCTCATCGGTGGTGTTGGCGTCGAAAACATACGGGGTTCCCCCGTACAGGGAATAATGATGAACCCCGTCTCCTGTGGGCATGGGGACGAAGGCTAAGTTACTCATATCGACGTCGCCCGTCGTCTTGGCCAAATGGAGCACGTCGCTTCCGACGATGGCCATTCCGACCCGGTCTCCGATGGCGCTTGGCCAATCGTCATAAGCGATCGAGATGCCTTTATAAACCAAACCCGCCTGGCTCATGCTTTGGAGCCAGTTCATCGCGTTNACGGCTTCGGGGCAATCGAGATTAGCGGTAACCGTGCCATCATTGTTTTCTATCTCGAGGTCGGCCCCATGATTCCAAGCCATGTTGGAAAACTGCCATCCCCCGTTTTTGTTGGCGGTGCAAACGAATAAGCCCAATGTGTTGGCCGTACTGTCGACGATGGTCTGAGAGTATTGGTAAATTTGCTCGAAAGTCGTGGGGTAGGCCGGAGATCCGTCTTTGTTGTAGAGAACGTACTTGCCGTTCTCGTCTTCGGGAAGAAGACCACAATCTCCCAACGTTTTGATATTGAGCAAAAGGCCTAAGCCATAGCCATCCCGGGGAACCCCGTAGATTTTTCCGTCGAACGTGAGAGTAGCCCTCATCTCTTCGTCCATATAATCGGCCCAACCAAGTTCTTTATCGAGAACCTCCGTGATGTCACGGATGTAACCGGAGTTCTTTAAGGTCTGCGGTTCAGTGAACCAGGTTTGATAAACCATGGGCAGTGTTCCAGTGGCATATTTGGTGCCAATGGTCTCTTTGGAATAAATGTAGGGTTCCCCCACGATGGAGTATTGGGGGTTATCTTCCTCAAAGGCGTCTTTCCAGGCCGTGTACATAGCCGTATCGTTNTTGTCGGACGACTGCGGCCAAAAACCGATCGAGAGCTTGATTTTGTCGGTGCTTTCCTGGTCGCCTCCGAAAAAACGGCACCCCGCGAGGGAGAGCGAAGAGGCGATCAGGAAAGAAACGAGTAGAGCTCGACGTTTTGTGAAGTGCATAGCATTACCTCCTCGAAGAACGGGGAGGCGCGATAGGGCGCCTCCCCTTGTTGGTGAATCGCGACTTTAGCGCGGAAGAGCAGCGATGACGTAAGCGGCTGTCCCGCGAGCGTAGAGGGCTTCTAGGCTAACCGTAGCGTCGCCAGTCACACCGCCGTCGCCTCCGCAATGAAGGTAAACGTTGGACCAACCGACCATGCCAGAAGCTTCGACATCAATCATCAGGGTGAGGCCTTCAGCCGTGACGGGAGTGGTCGCATCAATGGCGTTTCCGTCTTCGCCGATAAGGGCGCCATCCTTAAACCACTTCTCGGCGCCATTGCCATCACCGAACCGGAACGAACTNAGNGTGCATCCCGAGGTGGATTTGAGCGTCANACGGAGATACTTNACTCCGGAGATCGGACCGCACCATCCAACGTAGTTATAACCGCTAAGATCGGCAATAGCCACATCGGTGAAAGCCGAGAGCGACTTGAACGCCGGAATGGGGTCGACCGAGGAAATCTTTACGGCATAACTCGCGCCATCGAAACCGTTGCCGTGGACGTGGATGCCGATCGCGTCGCTGGCGGCCGTTTTGAGACCGGAAGCCACGAGGTCAATGGTAAGCGCCGCGCCGCTAGCAAGGGTGTCACCGGAGATGACCGCGCCCGTCGCGTCCTTGAGATTGCCTTCGTGGAACCAGAAGGTGGCTCCGCCGGCAACTTCAAATCTGATCGGGTCGATCGTCGCAGTAAGGCTATCGGTCGTATAAGCTACTTTGAGATATTGGGAGCCGGAAGGCGACCAAACATATCCGGCATAGGCGTAATTCGAATCAAGGAACACCTTATCAACGTAGGGGGTGTCCTGGGTCATAACCACGAGGTCAACGGAATAAGCTTTAATCGAATAGCTCTTGCCATCGAAGCCGTTGCCATGGACATGGATGCCGATAACGTCGCTGGCAGCCGTTTTGAGGCCTGAGGCCACGAGGTCAATAACGACCGTCGTACCACTAGCCAGAGTGTCACCGGAGATGGTAGCGCCCGCTTCGTCTTTGAGGTTGCCCTCGTGGAACCAGAAGGTGGCCCCGCCGGCAACTTCAAACCTGATCGGGTCGATCGTCGCGGTCGGATCATCGGTTGTGTAGGCTACTTTGAGGAAACTCGATCCCGCCGGAGAATAGACGTATCCGGCATAGGCGTAATTGGCATCGAGATATTCCTTCTCGAAAGCCAAATTGTCTTGGGTAGCCGTTCCGTAAGCGTTGGCATAAGCGACAAAGTCGATCGAGAGCGTGCCTAGACCAGAGTAGTAGTACTCCATCCAGACATCGCCTTCATGGAGACCGCTCAAACCAAGGTCAATAACCAGCCAAGTGTAGCCCTCGACATTGTAGTCGTAGCCTTCTTGGCCAAGCGTGGCCACTGGGAGTCCTTCTCCGGATAGCATCTGGTTGTAGTAGACGGCCGTGGCATTGTTGTTTTGGATGCGGAAGTTATCCAAAGTCGCGCCGTTTTCGGCCTTAACCGCCATGACCATATACTGATACTGGCCGACAGCGATGTTGTTGTTGCAGGCCTTGTACTGGATGTAGTCGTTCGCCGCCAAATTGGTGGCATCGAAAACCAGGGCTGATCCATTAACGGAAACCATGCTGGCGTTGTTGTAGGAGAGCTGGGCGGCTAATCCGGCGGCCAAAGTGGTCGGGTCGGTAGAAGCGGCATCCCAATCGGCTCCAAAGCCGCTCTGGGTGCGGTTGTAGTTGTCGAACATGGCGAGGCGATCAACGTCAATTAGTGGATATTCCACCGCCGCTTGGGGCGTCTCCATGTTGGTGTAGAAAGCCTGAGCGATCGTTAAAGCGGTCGTGGTCTTCAGCGTGACTCCGGCATTGAGAACCTGGCCGACGCCGTTGCAGACGAAATGATAGAAGGCTCCGTTGACGGCGTTGCTCACCGCAACGTCGGCGTTGTCCGTAAGGGCAGACCAAGCAACCTCGGTGGCATCCGGGAGCACAAGGCTGGTTCCGGTGGTGTCGCCTAAGAGCGAGAGAACGACATTCTCATAATTGGTGTCGCTCGTGATGGCCGGCAAAGTATAGGACTCGTTCGGATCGAGGGTGATGCCCTTCTGAACGATGAATCCAGTGGATCCTCTCCACCAGCAAGTCGAGTCGGCAAGACCCACGTTGGCGCGGGCGAAATCGTCAATCACGGTCTTTTCGCTGGCTTTGATGAGGTAAACTTCGCTGATCTCCACGACAGCGGAGCATTCCGCTCCGAGGGCATAGAGGTGGAAGCCAAGAATCTCATTGAGAACCTTAACGCCGCTCGGGGTCGTGCCATCGCTCAAAAGGTATTCGGTGTTGGCATCGACGATCGATTGGCCCGGCGAGACAACGAAGTCCTGGAATTCGTCGTTGAGTTCCGGGAGAGCTTCCCCGTCGGGGTTGAGCGCTTCGCCTAGATTAATCGGATAAACCTTGAATTGATCGGATCCGCGTAAGGCGAGAACGAGGTTGGAAATTTTCAGCTCTTTATTTCCAGCAATCCTCATCTTGAAGCCAATTCCGTCATAGGTTTCGGTATCGTAAGATCCCGAACACCATTTATAGATGGAGGCGTCAGAGGAAATCGGCTCATTGACGTCAGAAGAATCGACTAATGCCCGTAAGAAGGATGGGGTCTCTTCCCCGGTCGTTACGCCATTGATGGCAGCGCCCGAGAAGTCGTCTCCCATGGCATCGTACCGCTCATCGTATTCGCGAAGGGCAGAAGGGGTTTCGATTTCGGAAACAAAAGGATTCTGATGTTCGATCGTGTCCTCGGAGCTCGAACTGGAGCTGTTAGAGGAAACGCTGCTGGAAGAGGAACCGATAGATGAAGTTCCGCTGGCGGAAGCGCTGCCGGAGGAGTCGCTTGATGAAGTGCTATTGGCCGGTTCGCAGGCTCCCATGAAGAGAGCACCGACGACCAACAAGGCAAGACTTTTGGATTTTCTCATGAATTTCCTTTCTTTGTTTTTTTATTAGACTCCATACACGGAGACTTCGGAGAGCTGAGCTCCGTAGCCCGTCGAGTTGGAGTTAATAACGATTTTGAAGAAGCGGCACGGAACCGGAGAATCAAAGGCAATCATGACGCGGTTGCCAGCGCTGGCGTCGAAGAGATAGTCCTTGGACGCCGAGATGGTGGTGAAGGATGTCGTCGAAGGCGTCATANCTGACNTTGGAATCNCTGGCCAGAAGCGTGATGTTCTGGGTNCGGTTCGGCCAGCTGAGCGAAGGCGGCAAGCAAAGAACGACGGTGGAAATCGAATGAACCGCGCCAAGGTCGACCACGATGTAGGCGGGGCAGGAAACGCTTTCGTAATACGAAGTTCCGGTTGGGTCGCCATCAAAGGCTTTTTCGACGTTGTAGACATCGTTGTGCGCCGTCGCGTCGACAATGGCCTTGTTGTAAGAGAGCGAGGGTGGGTAGAACTCCACCTCGGCGATTTCATAATTCTTCGGGGCGCTTGCGGATGAGCCGTGGAAGAGGCGAAGCTGAATCCCGCCATAGACTTGGGTAGTGATGTTAATGTCGATGGCGTTTCCCGAGGAGGGCGACATCACGTAATCCTTGCTCGCGCTATAACGCACATAGTTCGGATTCATGGTCCCATCGCTCTTGATCTTTCTGACCCAAATCTCAATGGAGTAGGTGTAATAGTATTCGTTGCCGGGATCGCCTTTAATGCGGATTTTGCCAATGCTGGCCTCCGCGCTGAAATCCATGGTGACGCCCGCAAATTCGCTGTCTTGTCCTTGCCAATCCGCCGATAGCCACGGGGTCGAACCGCTGCCATCCGTCAGGTTGCCCACGTTGCCTTCTTTGGTGTAATCGGTACTCGACCCATCATCCACCAAGGTGGTGGTTTTGGTGCCGGCCCCGTGCGTGGCTTTGTTAGTGGTGTTCAAAGAGGCTTTCTCCCCGATATAAGGAAGACCGCCGCTAAGATAAGCGAAGCTCGGGACGATCATGCCTTCTTGTTCTACTCCGTCGACTTGGGATATTGAGGCGGCCTGGGTGAGACTTAGCGAATACGGAAGAGCAATCTTCGCGCCCACGATGGCATCTGATTTGCTGACCGTGATTTTGCTCGTGTAAACATTCGTGGCGGTTTGCAGGTCCTCTAGGGAAGAGATTTGTCTGCCTTCAATCTCAAGACCTTTAATACTGACGTTCGAGATCGTCGAGGTTTCGCTTTCACCAAGGAAGCGGGCTGAGATGGTGTCGAGCATGTGATAGACCTTAACATCCTCAATCGTCACGCCGTTGATGGAGCCCCTCTCAGCGCCAGAAGAGGTCCAGTCGGGGTTAAAAGCAATCGTGAAATCGATAAGGAAATCGTTCTCCCCATCGTTGCGGTCGTCGCCTAAATCTTGGGCATCTTCGACAATGATCCGTTTGTAGCTGACATTGGTGATCACGGCGTTGTCGCAGTTATGCATTGAGATAACCGCTTTATGGAAATTATGGAGAACGATGATGTCCTCGAAGCGGATGTTGTTCATCGTGTCCCCGTAGGTTTCGTAACCCACTTCCATCGATTGGGCCAGGTCGGTCCAAACAAGGTTGTTGTGGATGTAGACGCCTTCGGTGGAGTAACCGTCGCTATTTTTGACGACAAGAGAGTCGTCCCACGTCCTCACAAAGCAATTTCTCACCTCGACGTTGGTGCACGATTGGATGGAAACCCCATCGCCGTTCTGCCGGGCGGTGATAATTTTGAGTCCGTCGACGAGAGAATCTTGGCTGTCGTAGAGCGTCAACGCCCATCCGGCGGGATCCACGACCAGAAGATCCTCGATGGTAACATGGCTCGAGAAACGGAAGATGAAGGGCAAAGTGTACTCGCTTTCGCTTCGGCGGTTAAAGACCGAACCGGAGACGATGCCCCGACCATGGATCCAAACGTTATCGACGTGTTCGGCCGAGAATTGGCCATACACATAGGCTCCGCCGGCCAAATAGATCTCGGTATTCGAGGAAATGGGGAAGGCTCCGGCATAGTACACTCCGGGACCAACATAAATCTTCTCGGCGTCGAGGCTGGCCTCTTCCGGGGTCATCTTCTCTTCTTCGGTCTCGATGGGGTTACTGAAGATATGGATGGCCGTATCGGGATCGCCGTTATATTCGACTACATAGTTGCCCGTGTAATCCAAATCAAAGGAGAGAGTTTTCGCGGAAATGGTCGGAGTAATGCCATAGACCAGCGGCCTCACCACCGCACTTTCAAGAGTGACGTCCTCAAGAACGGTAATCTCCACATGGACCTTCCCCTCGAAATCGAAGAGGACATACGGAGCGGTCGTGGTCGGAAGGTCCCAAGAGAAAACCCTGCCATGATTGACCCGGGTTTCATAAACGAAGAGGTCTTGATTCTCGACCTTGACGGAAACCTTGCTGGAAGTCTCCATGATGGAGGGGCCGTCATAAGTGACGAGTTTGGTCTGACTGCATACCGCGGACGAGGAGACGAAATTGGCTTCGTTATAAAACCCATTCCCATCAATGGAACTGGAATCGCTTTGGCTTCCACTGTGGGCAGGTTGACAACCGGTTAAAAGCAAAAGGGATGACAGGGTCAAAAAGAACAATTTTTTGCTCGAATTTTTCATGAGATTATTCTCCCCTGTTTTACGCACAGTCCTATTATAGTCAAGGCTTTCAAAAGGGACATAAAAGAAAAGTTAACCGGTTAACCTGTTAACTAGATTAATAAACTACGTTTATTCTTTTATGGTAGTTATTGGATTTTCCTCACGGAAGCCCTTTCAATGAGGTTTGGTTCGAGAACAAGGTGGGTGACTTCGGCATCGGGATTTTTCATCAGTTCCGCCAACATTTGGCTGGCTGTAATTCCCTTGGCTCGGATGTCCTGTTTCACCGTGGTTAATCCGGGGACCACAAGACTAGCGGTAAGAATATCATCGAAACCCACCAAAGAGAGATCGTTGGGGATGCTTTTCCCTTTCATGAAATAGGTTTGCATAACCCCTATGGCCAGAGTGTCGGCGGTGCAAACTAGTCCGCTGACCCCCGATTCGATAATCTGAGGAACCATCTCAACGCCGCCCTCGCGCGTAGCGGGCGAGACGAAAACCCATTCATCGTTGAAAGGAACCCCGTTTTTCCGGAGGGCTTCGCGGTAACCTTCGTAGCGTCTCCGGTCGAGTTTTGAAGCGTTGATGTTGGCCGAGAGGAATCCGATTTTTCTGTGGCCGTTCTTGATGAGGTGGTCCGTAGCGATATAACTTCCGAGCATATCGTCCACCCGGATGGTGTTGAATTCATCGGCCCATTGGGAGAAGACATCCACTAGGACGACCGGGATACTGAGTTTCCCTCACCGTTCGGTAATATTCCTTAGGAAATTTGCCGATCGCCACCAAACCGCAGATGGCTCGTGAGGAGGCCCAATCATAGAAATTCTTCTCGTTTATGAGGGGCTCAATAAGCAAATCTTTGCCGATTTTTTGTAATTCCTTGCTTAACACTGAGATGAACTCGCCATAGAAGGTGTTCTGGGAGAAGGCCAATGAGATGTCCTTGCTGGGAAGGATCAAGCAAACCGTATTGGATTTCCCACGCGAAAGAGAAACGGCGGAATACGTTCTCATATAGCCCATTTCTTTGATGACCGCCAAGACCCTTTCCNTGGTTTCGTCCGATACTTTATCCACGCCATTGATGACATAGGATACCGAAGCGGGAGAGATGCTTAGATATTTGGCGATATCGTAAATCGTCGTCTTTTTTCCCATTGAACCAAGGATAGCACCGAAAGGGACTTGTCCCAATAAGCGTCTTCGAAACCAAAAGAATACCAAGAGAAACCCAGTGAGCTTATCCGAATTCCTCTAAAAATGCTCTGAGCGGTTCGAGGAAGGGGCCTAAATGACACCGATGCGGATGAGCGGGCCGCTTCCCAAAGTCGTGGCTTCGGACTTTGCGGTCATTACGCCCACCGCGACCTTTACTTGGAGAGAAACCCGTTCAAGACAAACTAGCAATCGGTCGCTAAATATCTCCACATAATGAATTACATAGAAAGTAAAATTATGCTATTTTAAACATTCAACGGGATGCTTTTGTCTATGCCGAAAACTATAGCGATAAATTCCCATCAGTCGCCAATTTGTACAATAATGAGATTTTTCTAAGTATTTTCTGCTTTAAATGGGGAAAAACGTCTTTCGTTCTCTGCCTTTCATTGACATTATTATGTTGTATAGGAATTTTGCTGGTGCTAATAATATAAGAAGAAATCCACATTGGGGGAAATTATGAAATTGAAAACGAATCGCGGCCTTTTTAAGTCCATCATCTTCAGCATCTTGACTCTTGGAATCTACGACATAGCCCTAATCTATCTAGCCGCCAAGGAAACGAACATCACCTGTGCGGGGGACGGCAAGAAGACATCGGGTCTCTTCCTCTTTATCCTCTTCTCCATCTTGACGCTCGGCATCTATAGCTGGGTCTGGTACTACAACATCATCGAGCGATGGGGCAACTACGTGCGGAAGCAAAACCAGGCACCTTCCCTCTCCGGGAGCACCTACTTGCTTTGGCTTATCGTGGGCGCCTTCCTCGCGGGCATTGGCATTCTGGTCGCCACCCACCTGTACCTCAAGGCTTGGAACGAGACTAACGAGGTCTATAACAGGCTTGCGTTTCCGGTCCAAGTCCCGGTCGATACCGTCAAGCCGTGAACTAATCGGTAATCGAGAAACAAAAAACGGGTTCGCCCGTTTTTTTGATCTTCTTCTCCGAAACGCCATTTTGTTTTGAAGATTACGAATGAGGCGAGGCCCCGTCATGCCCACCAGAGTGACCAACGTTCCGTTCGCGCCTTGGGTGTCAACTCGATCGTCGGATCTTGCCCTTTTCCAACGATCTTTTCCATGCCTTTGGGCGTTGTCGGGGAACCGTCTTCCACATATGAATATTCGGGTTTTTCTATTAAGTCGTCACAATTCGGAATGCGAAATTTTGCCATGCATTTTACGAACATCATTTTTTTAGTGAAAATAAAGAACATGGTGTCCAGACAAGAAGCTTTTTCCTTCGATTTCCGGAAAATTTAACAAACATTGTAATGATTATACAGATGGTAATTTTTCCAGAACAAATTTCTTCTTTTAAGTATTAAATAATGATAAAAAACACCCGTGAATGCGAAGGAATGCGTATTGCTTTTGTAAGCACTTTCATTTATGCTGGAAACGCTATAGATTCTTAAGGAGGTATTTAATACATGGGAAAACGTAGCAAAGTTTTATCGCTCTTGGCGTTAGCTGCCAGCGTGGTAGCCTTGGGAGCCTGCTCTGGCGGTCCGTCGGATGAAATTTCGGCGGTCGAAGAGATCATTGCCCAAGCGGAAGGCTTGAGTTTCGATGACCTTTGTTTGAAAGCCATCGAAGAGTCAAAAGGAAAAACCTACTATGGTGTGGGCAATTCAAGCCGTGGCAAGAAGGCGCTTCCGAAGTTTATTGCCTATCTTCAGACCCTAGACACCGCTTATACGATGAATTTCGAATGGCAGCAACCGAAGAACAACAAGATCTTTGATCAGCTGACCACCGACAGCAAAAAGGGAACCGGCACCTTCGCCAGCGTCCTCATTCAGGATGGCAATCAAATCCAGTCGAAGATGGTGAATACTGGCATCCTTGATACCTACATCCCTAAGGAGTGGGCCGCTGCGAACTCCACGACCGCCAACGAATACGAAGGCTTCCTGCCGCTTCAGACCTTAAACAAGGTGTTCATGTTCAACAACGTGGATACGAACAAGGTCTATGACAACTGCTGGGACTTTGTCGATGAAGGCGAACATGGCCTTTACATGGACATTGACTCCGAAGTCGTCGGCAAGAACTTCCTCTACATGTTGACCAAAGACACTTACGCAACCTACCTTAAGAACGCTTTCGATGCTATCTCCGACGCCACTCAGAAGGCCTATTTCCAAACCGCTATTGATAGCGTCGCCCAAGATGCCATCGATCTCGGACTTAGCGAGAACGGCAAGTATGCCTTGGGCTGGATCAAACTCTGGGTCAACAATTACCTTGAGCAAACCGATGACGGCCCGATCTGCAACACTTTGACCGCTTCTAGCTCGGTTGACCAATTCGGTCTTCTCGTCTATTCGAAACTCCGCTCGATTGAAGAAACCGCTTTGACTTCTGTCAACAACGTCACCGTCGCCGCCTATCAGCGTGGCGAGGACATGTATAACCAAGTCAACTACAGCGGAATCGGTGGATTTGGCTATTGCCATTATCTCTTTGTACCAGACAATTCGCCGCTCCCCTGGACCGCTTGCGCTTTCAACGCCTATATGACGATCGTCAACGAGAATGCCACTGATTTGAATAACAATGGCACGAACGATGACGAGAAAGTCGATGGCTTCTCCGCTTGGGGCGCCGACATGGGCGGATATTCGTCCAACCCCGAAGTCGCTAACATGACTGAAAAAGTCTATAAGCACAAAACGGGTGGCTATGTCGGCGAAGTCAACACCTACGACTGCAAGAACGATCGGCTCTACGATTGGTGGGTTGGGACGGGCGAACTCGTCCTTGAAGACCCGGCCTATTGCGCCAGCGTCGCTTATACCGTAGGCAGCTGGATCGAGATTCTCGATCATTACAGCGCCGCCTAATTCTCGTCTATTTTGTTGGGGGTGCCAGCTAATGGCGCCCCCATTTTTGCCTGATAAAGGGGAAGTACCATGGATGAAACAGTAAAACCCAGTCGATTTCTCATTGGCGTAAACAAAGTCATGACCTACCTTTCCAACCCCGGCCATGCAATTTTGGTTATTTTTGGGTTGATTCTTACTTTGACGACGGTTTCGCCAGTCATCGCCATTCTGCTCGACAGTGTTGCCGTCCATCCAGGCACGATCGATGCCTATTTATCCAATCAGACGGGTGGCTATACTTTCGTAAACTATTCCGATCTCTTTACCGGGACTCTCTCCAATAAGAACCTTTGGGAACCGTTAGGAAACACCGTTCTTTTAGCGGTTTTCTCCTGCGTTATCGCCATTCTTTACGGCGGGATATTTGCCTTCTTGGTCACCCGAACCAACCTGAAGTTCAAGAAATACCTTTCCTCGATCTTCATCTTCCCTTATATCATGCCGCAGTGGACGCTCGCGGTTGTGTGGCAAAGGCTCTTCAACTCGAATGCCGTGACCGGAACCTCAGACGGCCTCTTTGCCGCCCTCTTTGGCATCAATATGCCATCTTGGTGGTGTTTGGGCCTCTTCCCTAGCTGCGTCGTGCTAGGACTGCACTACGCACCTTTTGCTTACATTCTCATTGGGGGTATCTTCAAGAACATGGACGCCAACCTCGAAGAGGCGGCGACGATCCTCAATACTCCAAAATGGAAAATCATGTTCCGGGTAACCCTACCCATGGTCCTCCCGGCCATTTTATCCACTGTCCTTTTGGTCTTCGGAAGCTCGGTCGGATCGTATCCCGTCCCTCACTATCTAGGCCTAACGACCTTAGCGACGAAATACGTATCAATGAATTCGCGCTACACCGGTGAAGCATCAATCATTGCCATTATCATGATGGTTCTCGGAATCGCCATCATGTTCATTAACGAATTCAGTCTTCGATCGCGAAAAAGTTACACGACTGTCACAGGAAAATCCGGGCAAATTAGCAAAATCAACCTCGGCAAAGTTGGAAAATGGGTCATTGCCGCAGTCTTCATCGTTCTGACTTTCATGACATCGATTTTCCCAATCATTTCCTTCGCTTTCGAGACCTTCTTGCCTAATCCGGGCGATTACAGCTTCCTCTACACGGGGGACGCGAGCAATTTGACCATGAAATGGTGGATTACGCAAAACACCTATGACACCTCGATGTACGGACAGCAAGGCATGCTTCACAACGAGATGATATGGAGCGCCTATGGCGGCACTTTGTTTGTCGCGTTTGCCTGCGCAATCGTGGCGGGAACGAATCGGAACATTGGTCGGCTATGCCGTCGCCAAGAACCGAAGAAACAAGTTAGCCAGCTACGTCAACTCCGTAGCCTTCTTGCCCTACCTCATGCCCTCTATCGCGGTCGGGGCCGCTTTCTTCGTCTTGTTCTCCACGGAACGACTCAATCTGTTCAATACCTATTGGATATTGATCATCGCCGGCGTGGTGAAATACATCCCCTTTGCCAGCCGCAGTTCCCTTAATTCCATGCTTCAGCTGAGCGGCGAGATCGAAGAGGCCGCCATCATCCAGAACGTTCCCTGGTGGAAGCGCATGACTCACATCATCATCCCGATTCAGAAATCATCGATCATTTCGGGATTTCTGCTTCCCTTCATGACATGTTTAAGAGAGTTGTCCCTCTTCCTGCTCTTATGTACGCAGGGTTTCATCCTCTCCACTTCGCTCGATTATTTCGACGAGATGGGTTTATACGCCTTCTCGAGCGGCATCAACCTCATCTTGATCCTGACGATTCTGATCGTTAATTTCTTGACCAACAAACTCACCGGGGCCAGCCTCGATGAAGGCATAGGAGGAAAATAATATGCCAGCAATTGTTTTAACTAACGTCGTTAAAAGGTGGAAGGATTTCTACGCCGTCGACCATCTGAACCTGAAGATGGACGATAATGCTTTCATTACGCTGCTAGGGCCTTCCGGTTGCGGAAAGACCACCACCCTAAGAATGATTGCCGGTCTTGAGACCCCCACAAGCGGGAAGATCACCATCGGAGACAGAGTGGTTTTCGATAGTGAAATGGGCATCAATATTCCACCCAACAAACGGAAGGTTGGTTTCCTCTTCCAAAACTACGCCTTATGGCCCAACATGACCGTTTACCAGAACATCTCCTTCGGCTTGAAGAACGTTAAGGAAGAGATGCCTCTAAAAAACGACGATATCATCGCCGACCGCAAGATGTTGGCCTCGCTTGATAAGATCGGGACGATTAAGGANCGCATNGAAGAATCCAAGGANAAGAAGGGCAACGTCGTAAAGGATAGGGCCCTCGTTAAGATTATCGATGCATTCGAAGTTTCGCTCGCTAGCGCGAAACAGATCATCAAATTCGCCGAACTCGATAAAGAAGCTGTCGCTGCGAAGAAAAACGAAATCCAAGCCCTCATCGACAAGGAAATCGCAAAGGAAAAGGCGAAAGGCTACGATATCAACGAGAACGGCGAATTAGTCAAAGACGGCCAGGTCGTCATCGAAGAGAGAAAACTCTCGGGAGAGGAAATCGACTTGACCGTCAGAAGAGTCTCCAGGATGGTCAAAATCGGGGAGTTTATGGAACGTTACCCAGCCGAGCTCTCGGGTGGCCAGCAACAGCGGGTGGCCATCGCCCGTACTCTGGCCCCGGGGCCTAATGTCTTCTTCATGGACGAACCACTATCGAACCTCGACGCGAAATTGCGTCTGGAAATGCGTTCTGAGCTCAAGCGTCTTCATAAAGACACGGGATCGACTTTCGTCTATGTCACCCATGACCAGCTAGAGGCCATGACTTTGGCGACGAAGATCTGCCTCATGAACAATGGCGTCCTCCAGCAATACGAAGCGCCGCTTGATGTTTACAACAAACCCGCCAACCTCTTTGTGGCCGACTTCGTAGGCAATCCGGCGGTTAATTTCATTGAAGTCAAAGCCAAGCAAAAGGGCGACGTGATCCATTTAAAGTATTTCAACGACATGGAAATGGATTTCGTGCCCAACGAGAAATTCGACCTTAAAGCCAAAATGGCTGAAATCGAAGGTGATCTCACCGCGAAAAAAGCCGCCTTGGAAGAAGCCAAACTCGATAAAAACTTCGTCCAAAAAGGAAACCGCGACGAGACCTTCAATTACCACATTCAGACCATCCAAGGGGAGATTGACTCGAAAGACGAAACCGAGGTCGGCGAGGATGATTTCGTCATCGGCATCCGCCCCGAATTCATCAATATTGGCAAAAACGGAAAGATGAAGGCCCGCGTCTATAGCGCCATGCCTTCTGGCATGGAGACCACGATTAAGGTCCGATGTCGAGGGTTTTCTCCTCACCGGTATCGTTTTCGGTGCGGTTTCCTACCAACTCGATGAAAGCCTAGGCGTCGATTTCGGTGGCGAGGGGCAAATCCTCCTCTTTGAAAGAAAGTCAGGGCGCTTGATTGCCATCGGTTCGCTGCGTAAATAAGTCTTCCACCAAAGAGAAACCTTGCTAGGCAAAACCTACAAGGTTTTTTCTTGTTTCTTTTTAAAAAGCTAAGTTCCCGCCCTCAACACTTGCCAGAGACTCGAGAGTGGAACGCCCCCTTTCAGGGCTTTCTTCCGAATCAGGACACAAAAAAGACCACCCTTGCGGATGGTCTGGTTTTTCTTGTTCAGAGGACGGACGTGTTTGTCCGACCCCAACAACTTTAGTTCTGTCCGGGATACCCAAGCAGACCCATGAAGCGAGCGTTCTTGACCGCACGGGCCAATTCACGCTGATACTTGGCAGAAGTGCCGGTCGCGCTACGAGGAGAGATTTTGCCATCCGGATTAACGAATCTGGAGAGCAATTCAATATCCTTGTAATCCACGAACTTGATATGGTTCTTGGTGAAGAAGCAAACCTTCTTCCGCGGTCTCATTTTCTTGAACATGTGAGTTTGAATCCTTTCTTAGTTAGAACGGCAGGTCATCATCCACGACTTCGATCGAATCAAGGTTCTTGCCTTCCTGTTTCTTGCCGCTGTCAGCCGAAGCCTCGGGAGCGGGTTTGTCAGGAGAGTAGCCATTATTTTTCGCTGGCGGCATTGGTGCCTTTCGGCTCCAAGAACTCGACGGCATCGGCGATGATTTCGGTCGAAGTGACCGTGACATTGTCTTGCTTACGAGCGTATTTGCGTTGCGTCAAACGACCCTCGAGTGCCAACAAGCGAGCCCTTGCGGGTGAATTTGGCCACATTCTCGCCAGTATTTCCAAAAACGGAAACCGGCATGAAAATGGTTTGTTTCTCACCATTGGGTCCCTTGCGGGAATCATCGACAGCAATCGTGAAGGAAGCGACTGCTAATCCGGCGGCGGTTCTCCGCAACTCCGGATCACGGGTCAGGCGACCGACTAGAACGACTCGATTAATCATTTGGAACGACCTCCATTGCTTGTCTTAGTCTTGGTCAATCGTAATCAAGTGACGGATGACGTTATGATTAAGCTTTGCGAGACGGGAAAATTCCTTGAGGGCTTCCGCTTCCGCGCTCACTTTGAGCACGACGTAGTAGCCTTTCTTGGTTTCCTTAATCTCGTAAGCGAAGTCTTTAACGCCCCATTCGTTGACATTGGTGACCTTGGCATGATTGGATTCAAGGATCCCCTGGAGCTTCGCGATCTCATCCTTGCGGGCGGCCTCATCAAGGTCGGCCTTAAGAATATACATGATCTCGTACTTCTTCATTCGCTTGCACCTCCTATTTTTGGACTTAGGATCGCCTCGCTTACGCGTGCGACCATAAGAGTATGTGGCCTCAGATCCTTCATCTAAGGCGGTCATAATTATATGCTCCGAGGTGGGTTAGCGCAATGAAGAAAACCCCATTCGCCCATTTGGGGTCGACAAGATATCACCCCAAACTCCGAAGAAACATAAGACGTCTCTCCATCCATTCATAGGGCGAATGGTCTCAAAGGGACCAAAAAACTATCGCATCAGGGAACGCGATGGTTTCTTTTTTAGAGGTTATTTTCCGTCTTTCATCGTCGGGAAGAGGAGAACTTCTCGAATGTTGTCGGACTCCGTGAAGAGCATGGTGAAGCGGTCAACGCCGACCCCAATGCCTCCGGCGGGCGGCATGCCATAACTGAGGGCGTCAAGGAAGGAAGCGTCCATCTCGTTGGCTTCGTCATCGCCTCTTTCTTTGGCGGCCAACTGAGCTTCAAATCTCTCTTTCTGGTCGAAGGGGTTGTTCAGCTCGCTGTAGGCGTTGCCAAACTCGCACCCGGCGATGAAGAGCTCAAAGCGGTCGACGAACCGAGGATCGGCCGTCTTCTTCGTGAGCGGCGACACCTCGATCGGATAGGTGTGGATGAAGGTCGGCTGGATGAGGGTGTGCTCGACGAGCTCATCGAAGAAGGCTTGCTGGATGTAGCCAACGCTGTTCCAGCTCTTCTCAAGGGGCACGTTAAACTTCTTGGCGAGGGCCACCGCTTCTTCGTAAGAAATCGGTTGCTTAAAGTCGACCCCGCATTGGGCTTTGATGGCTTCGGCTTGGTCAAGCCAAGCAAACGGCTGCGAGACATCGATATCCTGTCCCGCGAATTTGAAGACGTTTTTGCCGACGATTTTCTCGGCGATGAAGTGGAAGAGTCCCTCAAACCAGTGGCGCATATCGGAAAGGTCGCCATAGGCCTGATAGAGCTCGATGGTCGTAAACTCGGGGTTATGTTTGGCGTCGATACCTTCGTTGCGGAAGATGCGACCAATTTCGTAAACCCGGTCGATGCCGCCGACCATGCACTTCTTGAGATTGAGTTCGGTGGCTATCCGGAGATAGAAGTCTCTATCAAGGGCGTTGAAATGGGTGATGAACGGCTTGGCCGAAGCTCCGCCGAGGATGGGTGAAAAGATGGAGGTTTCCACTTCGACGAACCCTAAATCATCACAATATTTTTGAATGCCGCGGATAATGCGCGGGCGCATCAAGGCGACTTTACGAGAATCTTCGTTAACGATGAGGTCGACATAGCGTTTCCGGTAGCGGTCCTCGGTATCGGTCAAACCGTGGAATTTCTCCGGGAGCGGTTTAAGGCATTTGGTGATGTGGGTGTACTTCGTGACGCGGATGGTAAGCTCTCCGGTCCGCGTGACCATGAGGGTCCCTTCGAGACCCACGATGTCACCAAGGTCAGCTAGTTTGAAAACTTCATAGTCGTGCTCGCCAATGACGTTGATGCCAATCCAGGCTTGGATGGTACCGTACTCGTCCTGCAGATTGACGAAGGAGGCTTTGCCCATTCTCCGGATGGCCATGAGGCGTCCGGCGACGTTGACTACGATGCTTTGGGCAGTGAGTTCGTCACCGGTCAGTTTTCCGTACTTTTCGCGGATATCCTTAATCTGATCTTTCCAGGCGTAACGGGACCCAAATGGATCCACGCCGAGGTCGAGATATTTCTGTAGCTTGTCCTGTCTAGCCTGCTCTTGGTCGTTCAAAGACGGCTGTTGGGGTTGGTTCGAAACGGGGGCTTGTTCTTTTTCATCCATAGTTGCTTTCCTCACATGATAGACGCGTTGTTAGTCTAGACCTTCGGGTCGAAAAAAACGAGATGCAACGGCGAAGAAAGGGGTTCGTTATCAATCGGTGGCTTTGCCGCCAGTGTAGAGTTGGTAATACTCGCCCTGCTCCGCTAAAAGCTGCTGATGGGTTCCACGTTCGATGATGGCGCCGTTCTTGAGGACCATGATGACGTTGGCGTTTTGAATGGTACTGAGCCGGTGGGCTATCACGAAAACCGTCCGTCCCTTCATGATGGCGTCCATGCCTTCCTGCACCAACTTTTCGGTCCGGGAGTCAATGGAGCTCGTGGCTTCGTCAAGGATCATGACCGGCGGATCGGCCACGGCGCAGCGGGCAATCGAAAGAAGCTGCCTTTGGCCTTGGGAAAGGGAGGCGCCGCCCGCTTCGAGAACAGTGTCGTAGCCATTAGGAAGATTGCGGATGAAACCGTCGGCGTTGGCCAGTTTGGCGGCCTGTTCGACTTCCTCATCGGTGGCATCGAGTTTGCCGAAGCGGATGTTGTCGCGCACGGTTCCGGTGAAGAGTTTGGTGTCTTGGAGAACCATGCCAAGCGATCGTCTCAAATCGGTTTTACGAATCTTGGTGATGTTAATGTCGTCGTAACGAATCTTCCCGTCCTCAATATCGTAGAAGCGGTTAATCAGGTTCGTAATGGTGGTCTTGCCCGCCCCGGTGGGTCCCACGAAGGCGATTTTCTGGCCCGGCTTAGCGAATAAGGAAACGTTATGTAAAACGGTTTTCCCAGGAAGGTAGGCGAAGGTCACGTCATCGAAAGTGATCTTGCCTTGCAGCCAGACGTAGGTCGTGGGGCTTCCGTCCTGATGGGGATGTTTCCAGGCCCACCGGCCCGTTCTCTCGCCACACTCCGCCGGATTGCCATTCGCATCGGGTTTGGCGTTAACGAGCTCAACGTAGCCTTTGTCGATTTCCGAGGGTTCGTCCATGACCTCAAAGATGCGGGCGGAGCCGGCGAGGGCGAGGGCCACGATGTTGATCTGCTGGGAGACCTGCCCAATCGGCTGCGTGAAGGATTTGGAATACATTAGGAAAGAGATGATGATGCCAACGTCGAGAACGTGGGCACCGGTTAAAGAATAGCCGGTAAAGCCATTGACGATGGNCACCCCACCTAAGAGGGCCAAAATGGCGTATTGAATGTTGCTGAGCTGATTGACGGTAGGCATGAGAACGTTAGCGAACCGGTTGGCCTTCACCGAGTAGGCGTAGAGGTCCTGGTTATGCTTGCGGAAGCCGGCGATGTTCCTGCTTTCGTAGTTAAAGACCTTCACGACCTTTTGCCCATTTATCATCTCTTCGATGTAACCATTGGTCGCCCCCAGTTCAATTTGCTGCCTCACGAAATAGCGGGCCGACTTCTTCGCGTAGAAACCGGTGATGAAAAGGATGAGCAGCGAGAAGAGAAGGACCACGCCGGTAAGAAGCAGGTCCGTCACGGTCATCATCACGAGGCACGCCACCATCGTCATGATGGAAAGAGCCACCATCGGAAGGGCACGCGAGAGCATTTCCCTTAAGGCGTCGACGTCGTTGGTGTAGATGGACATGATGTCGCCGTGCCCACGCCGGTCGAAGTAGGAAATCGGAAGGGTCTCCATGTGGTTGAAGAGCTCATCGCGGATCCTCTTTTGCACGCCTTGGCCAATGATGGACATCAGGATGTTGTAGACATAGGTGGCGGCAA
>Ga0065701_1010549_pt1 | contig 21786 bp, 23 predicted proteins | sample Biomet1_FD_59088 | JGI IMG/M metagenome (GOLD analysis project Ga0065701, IMG submission 59088) | Microbial communities from bioreactor (seeded with anoxic lake sediment) at LBNL, California, USA - Biofuel metagenome 1 version 3... | ecosystem: Engineered > Bioreactor > Anaerobic > Unclassified ...
AATATTCAAAAGTGGAGAATTGTTTGAAACGGAAGTAGTGCAAACTGACACTATTAAAGGCGGTAATGGCAAGTTTATTGAGTATTATAACCTTGATGTAATTATTGCTTTGAGTTTTCGAATGAAAGGCGCTGTTTGCCGGCTATTTCGGGAATGGATAAGAGAACGGATAAAGCAACCAATTCTCCAAAGCAAACAGCAACCAATTTTTATTCAGTTGGGGAAGAATAACTTTCCTAATTGATTTTCGAGAAAGCAGATGCAGCTGCTAAATAACAGCAACAGTTTTGATATTTACCATCCCCATAAAAATGATAGCAGCAATAAAAGAAGTTTCTTTCGGGGAACATGTTTTGCTGCTATTTTTATGCTTATATTAACAGTGTGAAGTTCTATAAATCTATTAATTCAAAAGAACGCGAGATATAGTTAGATTCCTTATTGATGTTAATTGGATTTATAGGCTTTTCATTGAAGTAAGCATAATGCAAACTTAAATTATTTAGATTATCATTCTTTTCATCAGTGTTACTTGTTGAAAAATAGTATCTTTTTCTTGAAGAAAGGAACTCTCTTCTTTTATGCATCTTCCCTTGATTACCCATAGGGCTATGGATCGGATTAATGATCACTTTAATATTATTAAGAAGTGCATTGAATTTTTTGGAAAGATCTTGATGCTGAGGGAGTCTAAAATCGACCTGATTATTTTGATTTTGGTAATTTCTAAGAATATTAATTTCTCCACACTGAAGAATTAGATACTTAATGTTGTCAACTGTCAAGATTCTACGCTCATATAGTTCATGAAGGAACCTATCTGCAAGCTCATAGTTGTCTTCTATTTCTTTTGATTCTGAAAATAACTGATTTGTATTCATATTGAAGATTTTACCATGGGCTATCCGATACAAGCAATTTCTTACCATTCCAGAATTAACATCTTTAACTTCAAATATAACTTCGGGGAGCTTGTTTGAGATTCTTTCTTTCAATCTTACAATGTCTTTTCCTGAGTCTAATGTATGACCCGAAAATAACAACATGTCAGCTTTACAGTTGTTTATTATTTCAGCAGTTGCGCTGACACGTTTAGCTCCGTGCAATTTTACGCTAAATGAAACTATTTCTATCGTTGCCATATATTATCTAATTTTCAATGTAATGCAAAGATAGCTTTTCTTAGATTATTTTCAGGAAATAGGTCCCAAATAGTGTCTGAACACTATTTTCTAATTNTTTTTCTATTATCTTCTTTTTTGTAAACCCTCCACAATAGTAAATACTTATCAGTCGGTAGTGGCATTTATCGTTACGTGAGCAAAGGTATTTACGGCTTCTTGACGTGAAAGCAAGGTCAAGCCTTGCGATTCTGATAAAAATCTTCCTGCNGTACTCTGTCCAGAGAGTATTTTTCCCATAAACCTTGCTTTCTCTAAAGCCTACCCTTTTTNTGCCCCCGAAACGAAAACGACCGACCGACGGAAAGACGCATATAAAAAAATGTCGGATTTACGAGAGATAGATAAAGTTTAATGAAACGAAACTCTCTCACTCAAGAATCCACATATAATTAAAAAAAATAAGTAAGATAATGGAAAACAATAAGTGGCAATACAAATTCGTGAATTGGGAAGTACCTGCATTGGAGAGTTTACGAAATAGCCGAGTATATCAATTAAGACTACAACTTGATAGAGTTGAGTTTATAAATCGTGAGGATAAGAATTGGATTACCCAAAACGTAAACTGTAATACTTATTTCAAAAGTATCATTCCATTGCAAGGCTATTGTTTTGATTTCTCATATGTACTCAAACGCTTTTGGGCTAAACAATACGGACAAATAAGCGAGTACAGATCAACAGATGAAACAGCACTAATAAAATATCTGTATGGAAGAATAGACAGTATAGTGGAAATATCCTAATACAGCAAGCCTTATGAAGACGAGATATAAAATAGCAGTTTGGGTAGCAATGGCATCTATTTGTTCAATACTTTGTGGCGGTTCATTGATAATATGGCTTATTGGACTTTTCCTACTCCGTTGTTTATACCGCATTTTGTGGGGTTGTTTACTTACGCTGTTAATCGGTCTATTTATTTTTAGTTTGCTCTTTTGGATATTAATCTCATAACATTATACAACATGGCAATAAGAAGAAATAAATCAATCGCCCAGCAATGCAGTTACTATGAAGTGGGCAACATCTTTGAATATATGGTTGAAACCTATATCAATGGCAATTACTCTGCCTTTCAAGGACTATATAAAGAGTTGTGTAAAGATGCACGCAAGGGGTTTATTAGCTACTGCTTTGGCGAAGTCAATCCACAATACTTGCAAGAAATTATTCAAGCAACAATCAATTAATAACAATTTATTCACATGGGTGGAGCAATTTACCCACAAAACAAAATCATTATGAATAACCCGTAGTGCATTTAGACAATACAGGTTTTCAGGTTATTAATATTTCTATTATTTAATTTGTTAATTAGCTGAATAACAGTTATAGCCATAATAATACATCCGTTGTGTAGCACAATAACCTTTATCAGGTGAGGTTTCAAAAGTTTCTCTACAAACGCCACCCTGTCTACTACGGCTTAATTTACAAACCTCCAAAGGCATGCTATCTACTATGTAATAATCTCTGTTTGTAGTAATCTTAGACACGATTCGTTTACGCAACTGTTCTTTAAAATAAAACAATTTACGTCTCCTTCTATTATANACANTNCNCTCAATCCTTAAATTCAATTTATCAGGGAGAATCCTGAATAGCTGATATTCAGAGTCAATACCCATATATTCTGAGGTTAAATCGATAGCNATCAATTCNATATCTGANAACCTNNGTTTACGAATNTGATTAAGAAAATTCATTTTNGACTCTATTTGTTGNAATATCTCTAATATTTTTCCGTAATTTGNATTGAAGTTGCTCATNTNTTTAATCGTTTGGNAGACAATTAAATATAGTCATTTATTTGATNATGAGCAACTTCTTTTCTTTTTATCCAAATGCACTACGGTTATATTCTTTATTTATCTTTGAAACCGTTAACTATTATCATAAAAAAGAAATGAAAAAACACATTACTTTTATAGCCCTGCTTCTGCTTTCATTAACAGTAAAAAACCAAATTGTATACCACGATGCCTCAGTTTTTCCTTTATTAGGTAAAGCTACACAAAATACCGCAACACGTTACGAACGCTTGCCCGATTCTCTTAGAAATATTTCAAGAAAGCCGTTATGGGATTTGGGACAAAATAGTGTCGGACTGGCAATACGGTTCAGTTCCAATTCAGCAACCATTGCCGCTAAATGGAACTTACTTCTCAACAGGGAACTGAATAACATGTCACCGACCGGCGTTAAAGGGCTCGACCTCTATTGCCTGCAAAATGGTAAATGGGTCTTTGTTAACAGCGGACGACCAACCGGGAAGAGTAATACAACAATCATCATTACAAACATGAAACCAGAAGAACGGGAATATATGCTCTACCTTCCACTTTATGACAAAGTGACCTCTCTTTCCATTGGAGTAGATTCGCTTTCTGAGATTACTCAGCCCGCAGTAAATTTGCCTGTCAGAGAAAAGCCAGTAGTATTCTACGGAACAAGTATACTTCAGGGATGCAGTGCTTCACGTCCGGGAATGGCACATTGCAATATCCTATCCAGGTGGTTGAATCGTGAGACTATCAACCTGGGATTTAGTGGGAACGGATTACTAGATTTGGAAATAGCAGAGGTAATGGACAATGTTGATGTATCAATGTTTGTTCTCGACTTTGTGCCTAATGTTACTGTTGAGAAAACAAAAGAAAGGGCTGATAAGTTTTATAAAATAATTCGCAACCGCCATCTGGAAACTCCTATACTTTTCATTGAAGACCCTATATTTACACATACCCACTTTGATCAGCGTATCGCAAAAGAAGTAAAAGACAAGAATGAAACACTCAATACTTTTTTTGAAACATTAAAGAAAAGATGAAAAAAAAATATCTATTTTCTATCTTCAAAAGATATGATAGGCAGTGATGGTGCTTTACCCTATAATCAAGAAACATATAAAATAGTAGTAACACTCACAATAAATAGCTACTAAAAGAATAAAATATAACTATTTATAGTGATTGAACAGCAGTCGGAATAAACGGAACTTTGCATCGGAATTATAACAAACTAAATTTGAAATAATGAAAATGAATAAGTTACTACTCTTTTTATTCTTTATCACCCTTGGTTTAACATCCAATGCTGAAAATAAAGTTCCCGCTGTAAAGGGAATAGTTGTTGATATAAAAGGTAATCCGCTCATATCGGCGACAGTATATATAAACGGAACAACAATTGGCACCACAACAAATGATGATGGTGTGTTTGTTATTCACAGATTAAAGCCAGGCACATATAATGTTACAGCCAGTTATGTAGGTTACACCAGTCAGGTACTAAATGCAGAAGTCAGCAATGGGAAGCCGACTGAACTAGATTTTAGGCTAAAAGAAGATGAAAACACACTTAGCGAAGTGGAAGTTTTCGGTGTACGTGAAAAACAACCGGGAAAGCTAGATGCTATTACGCGTATGCCTCTGCGACCTAGTGAACAGATTCAAAGCATATCAGTTATCTCAAATAAGTTAATTGAAGAACAGGGTAATATGAATATTACAGATGCAGTACGCAATGTAGTCGGAGTAACTCAGTTTGCATCATTCGGTGGAGTTCAGGAAAGCCTTATGACTCGTGGCTATAGGGGGATTCCTACATTAAAGAATGGAGTACGCGTACAGTCCGACTTCCGCGGAAATGGTTTCATTACAGATATGCAGGGAATAGAAAGCATTCAGGTACTTAAAGGTTCGGCAGCCATTACACAAGGTATCGGAAATGATTTGGGCAGTGCAGGAGGAGTTATCAATCTTGCAACCAAGACACCTAAATTTGTCAGTTCCGGAAATATCGGAATACGAACAGGAAGCTGGGGACAATTCCGTCCAACTTTTGATATGCAAGGTATCTTGGATAAACAAAAGACACTGGCTTTCCGTATAAACGGAGCTTACGAGCGTTCAGACAGCTACAGAAAAGATGTCTCTAAAGACCGAATCTATGTTAATCCTTCGCTGGCGTGGAAACCGAATGATAAAACTACGATCACTTTTGAAATGGATTATCTGCACGATTCGCGGACTCCTGATCGTGGGACTGTAAATCTTGCTGCCGACAGCATCGATGCACTTTATAAAATGCCGAATAACAAATTCCTAGGATTCAAGACCGACAGAAATATATCTAATAACCTTACTTACTCATTGCGTTATGACCGTAAACTAAATGATATATTCAATGTACGCATTGCATATTTTGGTTCTGCACTCGATGTAGATAATACGGGAGCAGCAGTTTCTACCTTAAAGAATGTAGAAAAAACGAATAATTATAATCTTCGTTCACGCTCATTGGGCCGTTCTTTGCGTGATGATAAAAACTCAGCTTTGCAAATAGACTTGATTGGTCAGGATGCTTTTACCGGCTCCATTAAACACACATTTCAGGTGGGATTCGATTATAGAGCAAACACACTGAATACTACAACGTATAATTCAATAACGACAGACACTATCGATGTGCTTAAAGACATTAGTAACGAACTTCCGGCCAAGGTCACATTACTCAGTGCACAAGCTCCGGTTGAATCCAATGATTATAGCTATGGAATGATGGCACAAGATGTTCTTACATTTAACAAATACCTGAAAGCAACACTTGGATTACGTTATAGTTATGGCAACAGTACGAGTAATACTGCAACAGGAGTAACCAGTGGAGATGCATGGAATCCATTGGTCGGAATAATCATTACTCCAATTAAAGAAATTAATCTGTTTGGCTCGTATACCAGCACAACAAGTTTACGCAGTGCTGCAAATAAGATGATAGATGGTTCACTGATCGGTTCTTCCCGGTCAGATCAGTTTGAAACCGGAATAAAATCTGACTGGCTGGATAATAGACTCCGTTTCAACTTCACCTATTTTCATATTTTGAATAAGAATCTTGCTTACAACGTATATGATGAGAATTTTCAGGCAACCAGCTACTATGCCAAAGCCGGAAATCTTCGTCGCCAAGGAATTGAGACTGAACTCACCGGGCGTATTTTAAAAAATCTGGAAGTAATTCTAGGATATGCTTACCTTAAGGCAGAATATGAAAATAGTCCGGCTTACCAGGAAGGTTCTGCACCACTTAATACTCCGAAGCATACAGCTAACGGATGGGTATATTATACTGTTGACAATGGATTCCTGAAAGGACTATCTTTAGGTATTGGCAGTTATTATGTAGGTAAACGCCCTGTTAATGATTATACATACAAAGCAGCCGTTCATAACACACAACCTAATGTTAAGCCATTCGAGATGAAAGCCTATACTACTGTTAATGCTCAGTTGGCTTACAACACTGGCCGTTTCAGAATTCAGACATTTATTAACAATATCTTTAATAAGTTGGGATATACTTCGTATTACCGCGGCGGATATATCAACCAGATTGATCCATTCAATTTATCTGCTGCTGTTAGTTATCGGTTTTAGTACTATATTTTAACCTGATCTACCTGATTTTTTCAGTATTGTGTCTTATTTAAAACTTCGACCGAAGTTTGGTTAAGGTCCGATTACGTTTTTCAAAACTCCCGCCGGAATTTGTCTAAAGCCCGGCGAGAGTTTTTCTGTAATTTATAAACATTGACCTTTCCTAGATTGAGTTTACTTTATTTAAGTATGAGGAGCAAAGTATATTATACAGACACCTAATAAAACAATTGTAGCACCTATTAAATCATATTTGTCGGGTGAGAAGTTGTCGAATTTCATAGCCCATAGTAAAGACATTACAATAAAAAAACCTCCGTATGTGGCATACACCCTGGCAAAATTAGCTGTTTGCCAAGTTGCAACAACTCCATAAGATATGAGAATTATACCGCCTAATGCACCGTACCATATTGGTCTTTCGTTTTTCAACCACAGCCAAACCAAATATCCTCCACCTATTTCGCAAAATCCTGCAAGTATAAATATCCCTATTGTTTTTATTATTGACATAGTCTAAATATATTTAAATTAACTAACACTAATAATAGTATTTGCATGGCTGTCACGCATTTTATCTATCAACTCTTCTCCAAACAAACTTAACCAGTTCAGATATCAAGACTACGCTGAATGAAATAGCGAATATTTTCATCCAAAGTATCAAATCAAGCGGAATTGTGCCAAAGAATGCTCCACCAAATTGAATTATTACTATTTGTAGAACAAAAGTAATAGTGATAACTAAGAGCATAATCTTATTTTTAAACAAGTTATTTAATATACTTACCGAATGAAGTTCACGACAATTAAAGGAATTGAATAATTGAAACAAAGTAAATAAAGTAAAAAGAACGGTAGGCATTTGCCCATCTGTGACAGATAGAAAATTATAAACATACTGACATAAGAAGATGATAGAAATATATGCACCTGTAAGTGCTATTTTTATCAGCATTACCTTTGATACAATATTATCATGGCGTTTTGTAGGTAAACGGTTCATCAAATTACCATGAGTCGGCTCTAAACCCAATGTCAGTGCGGGAGGACCATCCATTATAATGTTTATCCACTAAAAGACTGTAAGGCTGTAAAAGGCGATTTTAGTCCGATTATGATTGATGTAAAAACTACGATTACAGAGGAAATATTAACCGTCAACTGGAACTGAATGAACCTCTTGAAGTTTTCATAAATTCCGCGACCCCATGCTATTGCTTTGACAATTGTTGAAAAAGAATCGTCCAAGAGTACTATATCGCTTGCTTCTTTGGAAACTTCTGTACCAGAAATTCCCATGGCAATACCAACATCGGCGTTTTTGAGTGCAGGTGCATCATTAATTCCATCACCTGTAACGGCAACCACATTACCCGCAGCTTTCAATAACTTAACCACGCGCATTTTAATAGTTGGGGTACTCCGTGCTATTACACTTATTTTAGGAAGTAATGCTAATAATTCATCATCGCTTAAATCAATAATATCTTTTGCTTCTACGGCAATATGTTCGTCGCTTAAAATATGAAGTTCATTGGCAATGGCGGTAGCAGTGATAATATTATCGCCTGTTAGTATTTTAAGGTCAATTCCGGCCTGGCGACATTTTGTAACGGCATCATACACATCAGCACGAAGGGGATCTGAAATTGCTACAAAACCGTCAAAAACCATGTCCGTTTCCATCTCTGCATGGTGTTGCTCATCCTCATAGTCGTGTAAAGTAACAAGTTCTTTATGCGCAAATGCAATTACTCGCATGGCTCTTTTCTGAGATTTCGTGATGAATTGTTCAATTTTCTTTCTTTTTGAGTCGGAAATATCGCACATTTCAAACACACACTCAGGACTACCTTTTAAGTACGAAATTATTTTGTCATCCACCTTGCTGATGGTTGTCATGTGTTTAAGTTCAGAAGAAAAAGGGAAAGTATGTAAGATATCATGATCCGAACGTTCTTCCTTGTATGACATTCCACTTTTTTTTCGTCCTGCTGAGCATTCATAGAAATTCAGCATAGCACATTCCGTTGGGTTTCCTATAAAGGTGCCGTCTTGCGAAATATCCGCAGTTGTATTTAGACAGATATTATGGGTTAACCAACTAGAGGATAACTCCGTTGGGTTCTCGTGCCACGCTTCATCATAAAAAGCTGCCACAGTCATTTTGTTTTCGGTAAGTGTTCCTGTTTTATCCGAGCAAATCACATTAATACAACCAACAGTTTCAGAAGCGATGATTTTTTTGACAAGCGCGTTCTGACGAGAGAGTTTAATAATGTTTATCGAAAGTGACACTGCAACAATTGTAGGAAGCCCCTCGGGCACGGCTGCCACAATCAGCACAATGCTTGTAATAAAAGCCTCAAGGACTCTTTCAACACTAAATCCTCCTTTTAAAATCATAGAAACAATTTCAGCGATAAAAACAGCTGTTGCTGCAATGACACCAAGAATTGTTATCGTTTTCCCCAGTCTTGCGAGTTTTTCCTGAAGTGGTGTGGACGATCTGTCTGCATGTGTTAGCTCTCTTGCAATTTTTCCAAATTCAGTGTTATCACCAACTGCTGTTACGAGCATTTTGCAACAGCCGCTTGTGATAAAATTACCAGAATAAAGCATATTATGGCGTTCAGCAAGCGGTGTTTTTTCATCCGTAATGATTGAGTCTGCATCTTTTTTTGCCGGTACACTTTCGCCTGTCAGTGCTGATTCATCTACTGTAAGCCCTGCACTTTCCAGCAATCTTCCATCAGCTGGAATTTTATCGCCTACCGAAAGAAGTAGAATGTCGACCAACAACAATTTCTTTTTGCTTACAATAACAATAGTGTCTCCATTGCGAAGAATCTTTACTGTTATATCATCACTGATTTTGGAAAGTGCTTCAAAAGCCTTTGCACTCTTTCCTTCCATGGCAACTGTAATGAAAACCGAAAGCGCAATGGCTGAAAATATTCCAATACATTCCAAATAGTCAGTTTCACCACTGGTGTATCCACGAACAATATTTACAGCTACCGTAATTATTCCTGCCATAATTAGCATCAAAATCATCGGTTCTTTGGTTGCTCCCCAAATCCGCTTTGCTAAAGACTCCGGTTTTTCTTTTGTGAGAGAGTTGCTTCCATATAAAGTTTTATTCTGTGCCGCTACTTGATTTGTCAATCCTGCTGATGAACTTGTGTTGAGTCGGTTAATTAAATCTTCTCTGGTTTCAATAAAATCTTTCATTACGATGTGTTTATTAGAAATTATTATTCAATATAAAAAAACGAGACTTTTGCATAATCCAATATTCTTGCAAATATTGAGATTATGTCAAAAGTCTCGTTTCCTTATATTTTAGGATGCAAAGCCAAGTAATTTCTTACTGGTATGTTGACCTTGCAATTGTAACTACTCCCTCTTAACTGTTTTGTATTTCATCGCAAAGGTAATGCTATTTTATTAAAAACAATCCATGAAATGAACTTTTTTGATGCTATTGTGTTTCGCTGGTGCAGCTATTGATATTAAATGCAAGATATGATTTACTCCAGATTACCTGATACTTCTCCCAATTGCAATCAATTGATCAAAGCCGGCAATGCTTTTTTATAAATCAGCAATTATTTTTTTTAGTTTGTCTGTTACTTGCTGCGCTATATCTCCCAATGCCGGATTTACAATTGCTTGCATTGAAGCTATGGGATTAACAGCGGCAACTTCAATTTCGTTTTCGGCTTGTTCAATGACGAGTACATTGCAAGGCAACATTGTTCCAATTTTATCTTCAGCTTGCAATGCTTTGTATGCAAACGGCGGATTACATGCACCAAGTATGGTGTATTTCTTAAAATCAATATCCAATTTTTCTTTCAGTTTTTCGTGCATCCGAATTTCCGAAATTACTCCGAAGCCTTCTGACTTCAGGGCTTCTGTAGTAATCTTAATAGCTTCATCAAATGAAACATTAAGTGTTTTGCTAAAATAGTAATCCATAATGATTGTAGTTAAATGGTTATTTATTGAGTTTTGAAAGTATNGTTTCGTTCAATTCAAAACGACCTGTATTCTCATTTATTTTCTGTAGCATTTCATCGGTTGTGAACTTGTTACAAACAGCCATGTGAATAGTCGCATCGATAAGTACATTATTTACGAAGGTTTGCTAACGTGAGCGAATAAAGGATTTTATGATTACCGTAACTGAAATAATAGTAGGTTACAGGTACTTCAATGGACATGTTACGCGACCCAACTTGTTTGTTTGTTGTTTTAACTGTTTTGTGTGAGTAAATGTATAAACTTGAAGTATCGGCTATAAGGTATGGAGCTCTATTTATAAAGCGGTAATTTTCACCATTGGTGAGGTGAATTGCAAAAATACTGTCTTTGTAAAATACTATTTTTTTGCCTTGTTCAATAGTAATGATTTCGGGCGAAATAAAGAATTGTTTTAGTTTTATTTTATCACCTGCATGTTGTTTATCCGTTGGACGTGTAAGCTTTCCACTTCTGAAATTGGCTACATTAAGATATAAACCTTGTACCTCACTGTTTTGAATTTCTTTTTCACGTTGAGCAAAAAGTTGACTTGTTGCAAGTAGTAAAATTGCTGCGACTGTTACGTTTATTATTGTTTTCATTGTTGCATTTTTTTAAGTGTAAAGAACGTAAATTAAAACCATATGCCCACTTTTAGGCAGTAGTTTTTGTAGAGTTAACCGTGTGTATTTTGTATATATATTTCCTCAAGCCTGACCTGTACCTGAAAAATCAGGATTGATATAACAGCTACAAGCAGTGTTATTGCATTCTGAAGAATTAAGAATATACCTACAAGCGTAACGAGCATTCCTAAAAATACAGGATTTCGAGAGACGGAAAACAGACCATTCGTTTTGAGTTCCATTCTTGCCGAATGGTCAATTCCTACCCGCCACGAGTTACTCATTTGTGTCTGTGAATAACAAATCATAGCCAAACACTTAATGCCGATAAATTTTGATTCGTGTGATCAGATCAATAAGCATTTTATTCCAATTCATAGCCTGCTTTTTTGATTGTATTTTCCAATTCATTATAAGAAATCGTTTTAGGGTTATACTCAATATATACCTGGCTTGATTCCGGATGTATATTAAAATTATTAACTCCTTTAGTTTTGCTTAATACATCATTCAATTTGTTTTCCTGTTTTTTCTTCAATTCGGTAAAGCAGATTACTGTTTTTGTTTCATCAACGTTTATCTTTTTGATTATCTTTCCGCCAGCTTTATCCTCAGCAATAGTGGCTTCCAAATAAAGTCCGAAAGGCAAATTCGTTAATTTTGTGTCCTTGCCCTGGTATCTGGCAGTCATAGTTGTGTCTATCTTAACAGGCATACAAGCTTTTGTTCCAAAAACGCATATTACAATTTTGTCATTGCCTGGTTTTTCGTTGCCAATGGTGCCGGTTACTTGATTTGTTTTTTGTGCGTAACCATTCGTGGTTAGAAAAAACAAAACTGCTATTGTGATATAATTCAATCTTTTTTTCATGTGTTTTCTTTTTTTATATTTATACAGACTGTATTACCTTTTCAAGTTTTGACCTGATTTCATTGGCTATTCCGGCGAGCTGCTCATTTTGAACAGATTGCATTGAAACAACCGGGTCAACCGCTGCTATTTCGGTTTGGGTATCTGATACTTGCTGAACAATGACGTTACAGGGTAGCATTACACCAATTTTATCCTCTACTTGTAAAGCTTTGTACGCATAAGGCGGGTTGCATGCACCGAGTATTTTATATTTTCTGAAATCCACATCGAGTTTTTTCTTCATGGTATCAGCCACATCAATCTTGGTTAAAATCCCGAAACCTTCCTTTTTTAGTTCTTCAGTTACACTCTATACTGCATCTTCAAAAGAGTACTTCATATTATGTATTTTAATAATTAATAAGAAAGAATGAAGCGCCAAAACAATAAATGTTACATGCTTAATTGGGGTGCTTCTGTAAAGCCATCATTTACCAACAATTATTACAATGTGACTTCATTTCTCTGTTCCCTGTATACCAGCAGTTTTCTGCCATATCCCACCATGTGTATTGGCTGTTGTTGAAGTAGGTCAGTTGTTTTTTATAAAGAAGTTTCTTGATTTGGAGCTTTGTTTCCAAATTGATGTCGTTAATCTTATTTTCTTTGTCCCTGATACTCGTTCTCAATGCTTTCGCCTTTTTAACATCCAGTTCGGGATTTGAATTTGTTACCTGGTATTCCATTCTCAAACGACGAAGTTCATTTTCGATTGGAAGCTTTTTTTCGTAGCTGTTTTTACGAAGCTTGTTGATTCTCGTAATTTGTTCGGCTGATAAAGCATATTCTGTCGGGGTATGGTTATTCCACCATTGGGCATCGGCGTTTGTCGACCAATTTGAGTTACAACAATGCGGCTGTGCCATTACCTGTGATAAAGAAAGGGCAATTACCCCAGCCAGTAAAAAAGTCAATTTAAAATTTCTTGTTTTCATAACTAATAATTTTTAATGTTAGACATTCTAATAATATCAACAATAAAAGTACCAATAAGTTTGTGCAACACTATTGCAAAGTTACTCACACTGTGGACACACCCCGCTAATAATGAATTGAGCATTCTCGTAGGTGTAACCCTCAGGAAGTTTAATGTTGGGAATAGGAAGTTCTTTCAAGCAACGGGTTCTCCCGCAACGCTTACAATAAGAATTATTGCTGTCCGGTAAAACTTTAAAATGCATAAAGAAGCATCCGAATCGCCTATATAATGGTGGTTCGGAATGTCTTTTTTAAAAGTAAGCCCCCTAGTCAAAAACAAGATCTAATACGGGTTCAATATTTGGAGGTTCATAATTGGCTTTTTGAAGAATATATTCCCAATCCTTTTCAGGTTTTTCAAGAAAAGCTATGAAATCGACATAATACATTAGCATAAGTCTGGTCATGGTAACCAAATTAGAAAAAGAGCAGTGCCTTTTAAGTTTACGTTGCATAATTGTACACAGTAAATTAGCAATTAGAACTATCCATGTCTGGACTTCTATGGCATTTACACTGTCACCATAGAAGAAATGCAGCGGAAAGTTCTGTTTGAGCTGTTTGTATAACGTTTCAATAGCCCATCTCCGCTTGTAAATTTCCTCAATATCACCAACAGAGAGTTCGAAATTATTGGTTAGCAATACCACGGATTTCTTTTTATTCTCGCTCCATAACTCTACTCGCCTGGAAGTATGTTGCAATTCGCCTTTTTCAAAGACAATGTGCTGGTCGGTATGTGTTACCAAACCTTTCGGATTGACATAAGTGGTAGATTTCAATACTTTGTACGTTAGATTCTTCTTCATTTTTGTGACATAGCAGACACCTTCTTCAGTCAATCGTTGGAATTGTGCATAGTCAATATAGGCACGATCCATGGCAAGAGTGGCATTTTGCGGTAAATGAACCTCTTTGAGCAGATAATGGTCGTGCTTGGCTGCGGATGTCAGTTGAACAACCATAGGGACACCTACTACATAGCGCATTACCGTGTGGACTTTTAGACCGCCTTTCTTCTTTCCGCTTTTTGGATGACGACCAACACCCTTGAGAATATTGTCAAACAGGCTGATTGTAGTAGAATCCATCATGAAAAGCAGTCGTTCCCACTCTTGCTGCTCTTTTCGTGGGCGGCTGTCCGCTAAAAAAGGCCCATATTGTTCCAACAATATAGAATAGACGTTGGCAAAAAACTCCTGAGAGCGTCTTTTATTTGCTTCTGCCAACGTACTACGCCTAACCATGTAATCGATTCCAAGGTGTTGCAGCTTATTTGCTTCCGCAAGCATTCCAATCTCCAGCTCTCGCAAGGAATCAAAGTGTTTGAGCACACCAAAAAGCATAACCACAAGATGAGTATAGCCGTCCAAGCTCTTGACATAACGTTCACAACCCATTTTTTTGCTTAAATCTAAGATTTTTTGCTTATCGATAAATTTTAATAGCTGTGAGAGAACCGGCTGTCCGGTAAAATTTATACTTTTGCCCATGTCTATAAGGAATTTTTTTGCAGAAACGAATATAGACAATTTGGGCTGAGTTCTTTGATGAACTCAGCCCTTTATTTTGTCGATCTAAAAAGTTTTACCGGACAGTCTCCTTTGCCTAAAGGCAAACAAATTATAGATATAACAATAGCCTTCGGCTTTGGCAGATGTTGACCGCGCTGAATTTTGCTTGTTTTACAAAAAAAAATAATTTTGGGGTGCCAAGCAAGTAAACCTTTTTTTTAAATAGGACGCAAGCCTATCGGACAGTATGGTTCCGATGCTTATAGACGAATTATTGGTTGTTGGAAACCTTATAGAAGCTTATAGTGTCAGAAGTATCGGGCTTGGTTAAATTAACTTTAAAACTAATCACATGGCAAAGTTAGCAAAGAAGAGACAAACTTCCAAAGGTTTGAGGTTTGAAGTCGTTAATCCGAATTCCGCAGGCATCGATGTTTCACCAAAGGAGTTCCAAGTATGTGTTCCTGCAGATAGGGATGGTGATTGTAACCGGACATTTGGTGTCTATACAGAAGACCTGCATTTAATTTCTGAATGGTTGAAGGCTTGTCGTATTGACACTGTATCTATGGAGTCGACAGGTGTGTATTGGCTACCAATATTCCGTATTTTAAAAGAAGACGGTTTCGATGTAATTCTTGTAAATGCAAGCGACGTGAAAAACTACTCAGGTAAGAAGACGGATGCCTCTGATGCCGAATGGTTCATGCTGCTACATAGTTATGGGTTACTCAAACCTTGTTTCCAACCAGAAAACATAGCACGTACACTGCGCAATCTTGTTCGTCACCGTGATACTCTCATCCGCTCTGCTAGTCGTGAGGTGCTACATCTGCAGAAAGCAATGGAACAGATGAACTTGAAACTCGACAATGTATTCTCAGATATACTCGGAAAGTCTGGTCAGAGCATCATCAAAGCCATTCTATCAGGCGAACATGACCCAAAGATTCTCGCTGCAATGGCTGACCCACGCTGCAAAAAGAGCGTGGAGGAGATCGAGAAATCGCTACAGGCAACGTGGGACGAGGAACATCTGTTTGAAATGAGTCAGAGTGATGCCCTTTATCAAACATACCAGCGACTCATCGCAGAATGCGACACCAAGATAAGTGAAATTGCCAATAAATACTCAGCCATAGTGGACGTCCCTAAGGCTGAACTGCTCAGAAGCGAGAAACAAAACGCCAAGAAAAACAGTATTGGCTTTGACATAGAAAAGGTCGCATTTGACCTTTGGGCAGTAAATGTAATACGTATTCCTGGTATGAGTCGCTCATCTCTGTTGCGATTAGTAGGAGAACTAGGGTGTAACTTCATGGAGAAATTTCAGGATGTGAAACACTTTCTCAGTTGGACAAATCTAGTTCCAAACAACAAAATTTCTGGAGGAGCATTACTTTCCAGTAAAGTACCGAAGAAAAAAAATCCAGTGGGGATTGTCTTTCGACAATGTGCTAGTAGCTTAAAAGCCGCCAAAAACCCATTGGGAGATTATTTCCGTCATATGCGAGCAAAGGGCGGATATCTACAAGCCATGATAGCAACAGGCAAGAAACTGGCTACCATCTTCTTCATCATGGTTTCACGAAAAGTCGAATACAATGAAATGGTATACACAAACCACCGGAAAGCGGAACTCCAAAACAAAATGGAATACCTCAAACGACGGGTGGAGCGTATGAAAATAGAAATAGATAATTGCGGCTAAAGAACCCTTGATTATCAGTAATATACAAATTTGTTATATAGAAGCAATAAATAAGAATGAACGTGCAAGTCATGTAAATTACAGGTACAATCCTAATCGCAAACAGCATACTTAACTGAACCTTTTACATCATCAACTGTATGAACAATAAAATTATCCTCAAACGATTTAAACGCTCTGAAGATGGTTGAACTCTCAACTTTATCAAATCGTTGCTCCAAATCTGCCAAGCTCACTTGTATGTGTTGCATAATTCTGTAGTTGAATGCTTTACGCTATAAATTTACAAAAAAACAGCACATAAACAACTATTCAAATACATATTTTCAGCAATATCAATCTCTTTCTCAAAAAACATCCGCTGATTTTTTGCGCAGTCTGACGGTTGGCGGTATGAAACATTGGGGATTGCGAGCTACTTTCCTGTCAAGATATACCGAACTTGATGCTGGGCAGAACGGTTGAATAACTACTATCCCCCCCAAATGTTTTATGCCGCTTGTTAGGTGCAGTTAATTTTCTTTTTTCGTTATTTGTTTTACTACATTATCAAAATTCTCTCTGCAACAATAACCTGTCGGATTTAAGATTTCACATTTTTCAATAGCTTTCGAACGATATTTTAAAACAACTTGTTCCCAAGTAGTCAATCCGTAATCATTTACAGCTTTCTCAATCTGTTCTGTATCTATATTGTTGCAGTAACAAATTATTTTCCTTTTGATTCCATTTTTAAACCACAATTCCCGTTTCAATTCGGATTTATCAATTGTGAGTTTTTTATTTTTACTATAATAGGCAACTGAACACGAAGGATTAAGACAAATATAATTTTTTGCTTCCAAATTAATTTTCCCTAAGTTTTCCTGTTTTAAGTTTGATTTAAAAACGCTGTTTGGCACTAGTAGGCCAGATTTATTGCAAATAGGACATTTAGGGATTTCAATTTGAGCTTGTAAATTTTCTTTTTCAGGTAAATCAACTTTATAATGCCCTTGATTAATCCTTTTTATTAATTCTTCTTCTGTCAATAAATTCTCATCTATCATAAACTCACCGCTATCTGTTTTGTGTGATACCTTTTGCGATATTAAACCTTCTAAATCGCTTACAAGTCTTTCCACCGATGCTGAACAACTTAGGCAAGTCATTCCTCTTATCTTCAATTTGATTACTTTCATAATGTTTTTTAAATATTAGCAATATTATTTCTGTTGTTTTGATGGATATTTTTCTGTTCCATAACTGCAATATACGCAACAATCACCTTCCTTTGGTTTTAAAATTGTCTTACAGTTTTTACATTCATAAAAATACTGGCAAGAGTCCGTCGGCATTGTTTCTTCATTCTTATGTCCGCAATTCGGGCAAGTGATTGTTGATTGTAATTTGATTGTTTTGTGCATAGTTTATTTCTTTTTACAGCAAGCGTCTTTTTCGGTTTTCTTTTCACAACCTGACTTCTTCTCTTTCTTTTCAAAAGATATTTTCTGCATATAGAGGTCTGTTATTTTATCAGCTCTTTCTTTGCCTATATTTTTTTGCAACAATATCTGATAAATCATTTCTAAACTTTTTTGTTCCTTCATTGCCATACAATTTATCAACGGTTCGGACTTTTACTAATTCTGTTTTCAAATAATTTTCCATTTCAATTTTGATTGCATCCGCTTCCTTATCGTTTAATAATTTTTCATTTAAGGCAAATGTTACTGCGTCTCTTGCAATTACTCCTGCTTCTTCAATACTTAACTTGTCAACCTCAGCACCACGATACCATTTTCTTGTTTCACGAAATGCAGGAGATAATTTTTCCGCTTCCTTATTACTAAGTTTTTTAAAAGATACTTTGTATTTTTCAAAAATCGGCTTTGCAATTTCATCTGTTTTGTCTGCGTCAGCCCACATGATTGCGTAAACGGTTCCCGCACGGTTGAGCCACGCTTCTTTGATGGCTGGATTCTTTTCCATTTCCAGCAAAACGGGTTTGGCACGACTTCCGCAACCGATTTCGGTAGCAGCAGGGCATACGAGCGGAACATCATAAAAAGAAATAGTTTCTGATTTTGCTTTTTTGCAGCAATCACAGTCAGCGAATAAAAAAAATATTGCTGCGAAAATGTTGAATGAAATTATTTTTTTTCATAATGATTTATTTTTTGATTTTGTTACATGGTACCCTGTTGTGTTAATTGCTTTTTCAATTTCAGAAACGTTGGTTTTGGAATTGTCAAACTCAACAACAGCTTTGCCATTTTCGTATGAAGTTTTTGAGCTGATTATTCCTGTCAGTTTATTTACTTCATGATTAACGTGTTCTTCACAACTAGCACAAGCCATACCACTAATCGTAAATTCTACTTTGTGAATATTAGATTTGTCCACTACTATGATTTGCTTTTCTGTCTTTAAGTAGAAAATGCTTGAATAATATGGGAAAGTAAGCATTATAATAGTAAATGCTGTTACGATTCCTAAAAACGTTTTTGTTTGGATGAATTTTGTTTCTTTTTTTGTTTTACAGTTACAGTATTTTTGCTTAAAAGGTTTCAGTTTCTGAAACCATGCAAAACCAAGAACCAAAATTGTCAAACCTATAAAATACGTTCTGAAAGGTTCAAGCCAAGAAAAAGTTGAACCAAGTCCACTTGCTCCTGCAATAAGAGCCAAAACTGGTGTTATGCAACATAAGGATGCTGCCATTGCTGTTAAAATGCCTACGCCGATAAGTTTATTCCCAGATTTCATAAGGTTCCTAAAATTGTATTTACTCCCATCAAAATCACATGTATCAATTTAGTAATGGATCTGATCTGTAATATTTTAAGAATGTATTATGTATAGTTATTTTTTTAATATCCTGACCGCATTAAAGACCGCGATTAAAGCAACACCCATATCGCCAAAAACCGCTTCCCACATGGTGGCTATCCCGAATACTCCAAGTATTATAAAAAAGAGCTTAACGCCCATGGCAAAATAAATATTCTGCCAAACAATTTTACGTGTTGTTTTTGCAACATCAATAGCAGTAGCCACTTTAGAGGGTGAATCGGTCATTAAAACCACATCTGCAGTTTCGATAGCTGCATCAGAGCCAAGGGCACCCATAGCTATCCCAATATCGGCACGGGCAATTACAGGGGCATCATTTATTCCATCTCCCACAAAAGCTATTTTTCCCCCTTTCCTTTCCAGCATTAAGTTTTCAATGTGTTTTACTTTATCCTGGGGTAACAATTCAAAGAAGTATTTGTTTATATTTAATTTTTTAGCGAATGCCGCTGCTGTAAATTGGTTATCTCCTGTAAGCATTACCGTTTGAATATTTTTTGCTCTCAGTGCTTCTATTGCCTTAATTGCATCATCCTTCAGAGTATCCGAAATGATTATATATCCTGCATAAACTGTATCAATGGCGATATGTACAACAGTTCCTTCCACATTACAAACAGGGTGATCAATATTCTCTCTATGAAGTAATTTATCATTTCCAGCAAGCACCATTTTGTTGTCAACTACCGCTTTAATCCCATGTCCGGAAATTTCTTCAACTTTTTTTATTCTTTGTATTTCAATATCTTTTGCAAAGGCTTCGGAAATAGATTTAGCAACTGGGTGATTTGAATTGGTTTCGGCATAAGCAGCATATTCCAATATTTCTTCTTTCGAGAAACCGTTGGACGTAACTACCTCTGAAACTTTGAACTCACCCTTGGTGAGGGTTCCTGTTTTATCAAATACTACGGTAGTAACCTGTGTCAGTGCATCCAAAAAGTTGGACCCTTTTACGAGTATTCCTTTACGTGAAGCACTACCTATACCACCGAAATATCCTAACGGAATACTGATAACCAAAGCACATGGACAGGAAATAACCAATACTACCAAAGCACGGTAAATCCATTCGGTGAAAGTTTGCCCACTAAACAACAAAGGTGGCAAAATAGCCAACAAAAGAGCACTGGTAACGACTACAGGCGTATAGTATTTGGCAAAAGTGGTAATGAATTTCTCGGTTTCCGCTTTTTTAGAAGAGGCATTTTCGACCAGTTCCAAAATTTTCGAAACAGACGACTCACTGAATAATTTCGTGACTTTAATTGTTAGCACTCCTGTTTGATTGATTGTTCCGGATAAGACCAAATCATTTTTGTTTTTTTTTCGTGGCACACTTTCGCCTGTAAGAGCAGAAGTATCCACAAAAGAATCTCCATCGATTACTTCTCCATCAAGAGGTATTTTCTCACCCGCCTTCACGATAATTGTATCGCCAACCAGAATGCTTTCTGGTGAAACTTTGGTTGACTCTCCAGCTACTACTAAATTTGCATATTCCGGTTTTATTTCGAGCAGTGCTTTGATTGATTTCCTGGAACGATTTACGGCAATATCCTGGAACAATTCTCCCACTACATAAAATAACATAACTGCTACCGCCTCAGGCATCTGGTCAATGGCAAAAGCTCCAAGTGTGGCAATAGTCATTAAAAACTTTTCATCAAAAAACTGGCCTCTGATAATGTTTATTACTGCTGATGCAATAACATTCCAACCCACAATTAGGTAAGCTGTACCGAAAACCAAATATTCAGCTATATGAAACGGAGTGTTGTGTATTTGGTTTTCAAATACCATTCCTATGATTAAGAGACAAATACCCAAAACAGCTTTGATAATTGTTTCTTTATTTTCGACAAGTTCACTTTGAGAAATCGTTGTATTCTCAGCATTCAAATCTTCTACAACTACTTCCGGTTCGAGTTTCTTAATCTGTGCTTTAACCTTATTCCAGATTATCGGTATCAATAGTCATAGTGGAGTTAGCGAAATTCACAGCTACAAATTTCACTTCATCCAGTTTCGACAGGCTATTTTCAATCTTAGCTGCGCATGATGCACAATCCAAGTTATTCAATTTATATTTTTTCATTTTAGGTTTTATTATTATTTATTTTTCTATAGTTGCTGAAAAATAATTACTCGTTATACAATTTTCTTATTAAAGACTACCCGTTTTAGGCAGGCAGTCTTTAAATGTAAATTAATCTTCGTCGTTTTCTAAGCCTGTTTTTACTTTGTACACTTTTTCTACTTCGGAGACATAAATAATGCCATCGCCCGGATTTCCTGTTCTTCCTTTTGTAGAAATTATACTAACAATAATTTCGACATCGCGATCATTGCAAACAATTTCTATCTTGGCAACTTTACTATCAGTTATTGAAAAGTGAGTTGAAAGGGTTGATTCTTCGTTTTTAAAATTCCCTGTTCCTTCAGCCATTGAGACTGTTATGTTTGGGTATCCTGCCTGTAGTAATTGATTCAAAATATCATTTACTTTAAATGGCTTTACAAATGCTTTTATTTCTTTCATAATTTTA